>Ga0222712_10000708_pt1 | contig 42631 bp, 50 predicted proteins | sample C33_657DmetaG_FD_165043 | JGI IMG/M metagenome (GOLD analysis project Ga0222712, IMG submission 165043) | Estuarine water microbial communities from San Francisco Bay, California, United States - C33_657D | ecosystem: Environmental > Aquatic > Marine > Unclassified | place: USA: California... | reverse complement strand
ATATTCATTGTAGCTAATTCTTTTAAATCGCCTTTTGTAAGTCTAGTCCCGCCGATTCCCACTTTAATTTCTACAATATTTCCATGAATACCACCATAAAGAGTTTGCATTCTACCATCAAAAAACCCTTCAAGTTTTGTAACTAATATCTGTTTGGGTAAATCCAATTCTTCGTAGTCTATTTTAGATGCTTCGTTTATTGATTCTTTAATTCGTGAATCACCTTTTATTTTTTTTACTAAATCATCAATTGAATCTACCCAAAAATCTTTTCCTCTTAATGGTTTTACCCACCAATCATCCCCACCAGCTTCATAATCCATCATAAAAGTTCCCCACGGCATACGGTCTACAAGTATATCATGTGAGTTTGAAGGCCCCGCTGATTTGAGTTCTATATTACCTACTTTAAGAACGAATCCTTTTTTATTATTTTTTCTCCAAGTATCTCCAAGTTTACCTTCGTTTACTTTTTGTTCTTTTAATAAATTTATTAATTTCATATCATTTATATTAATGTGTATGTAATCCACCACAACCACAATCATAGTTTTCATTACAACCACAATCATGCTCTTCGGTTGGATATTTTGCTTCACTTAATGATTCATCAACAACTTTTCCCTTTTGAGTTAAGAACTTTTTGATATCATCTTGTGCGGTATAAGAAGCAGAACGGGCACCAGTAGTTTTACCAGTTCCGTAATCTCCTCTTCCGAATTGATAATCACCTTCAGAATCCTGCCATATTCCAACTAACTGAAATAGTTTTTTCTCATCGGAACTACTAAATGGAGCAAGTTTACCTTTACCTTTATCTAGTTTCATTCCATCTTCGTACCAATCTTCAAAATCAACTGGGTCATCAAATAGCCAAGTTGGTAAATCTCTTACATTAAATGCCTCGTTTACTGATTCGTTTTGTTTGTAAGTTTGAGAAACGTGAACTTTTACATCACTATTAGTATCTCTAAAATCAATTGAAATTACTTTAATTGATTTATCACTATATCTTAAAACTTTTAAATATGGTTGTAATGCTTTTACCACGTCTTTAATTGATTTTTTGTGGAATTTAGCAATTCTTTCAACTTGTGAGTTTTTCATCAAATCTGCATTGAATTTTTCAACTGCATCTTTATATTCAATTTCGTTGATAGATTCGTTTCTTTTATCTAATGAAAAATAAATTTTATTTTTTACCTTTTGGAATGCATCAGTAGCTGCTTTTTGGTTTCCAACAAATCCCATTTTTAATCCTATTTCCGAAGAACGAACTCCTTTTTTAGCTAATGCAAGGATTTGTGCCGCAATTGGTTTAGAGACTATCTGAGTTGGAGTTTCTACTGATATAAGGTGTTTAAATTCTTCAGTAATCGTTTCATCTAAACCTAATTGAGCTTCAGTATCTAAAATTTCTTGATAATCTAAATCCTTTAAATCATCAACAATTTGATTTCTACTTGCATTTGGATTTTTAGATACGGCTGCACCTACTTTCTTTTTAGCAAATGAACCACCTTTATCATACATCGCCATTATACCCTTAAAATGAGTATCATTAGGAGACATTTCAGTAAGGTTTCTACCATCTTCTGGCCCACCTATTACTGATCCGAAAGCTCCCTCCGCTCTCATTACACCTCTTATGATTTCTTTTAATCTTTCTTTAACGTGTGCAGGTAATCCTTTGTGTTTAGTTGATGCGAAATCTTTTGCATCCACTTTTTTCATAGTATCCGCTACTTTTTCAACTTCTTTAGATGGAGATTCCATATCACCCTTTTGAGTAGCGTGAACCATACCCATAAATCTTTGCTGTGCTTTGGATACTGCTGGCATTTTAATTAAACTTTAGGTTTTACTTTAAATTTTTGATCTGCTACTGGTAAGTATTCATCCCATTCAGGATCTTCAGTAATCTCAAATAAACCAATTTCGGAATCCATAAAATATATACTAGCCCCATTATAAGGGTTGTGTATATCATCTAAAACAGCCTCAACAAATTTAGAACCCTTTTGAAGTTCTGCAAGTGAATACAATTGAGTATCCTTTAAAAAATCGTAATTTTCATCGGTTACTACAACAGAATTTTCTAATTTCCATTCAGATACTTTCATCTTATTTTAATTTTACTTTAAATTTTTGTTCAGATAACGGAAGAAATATATCATATTCAGGATCCTCAACTATTTCAAAGTTTGAAATTTGCTCAGGCACAAAATGTATAAGGCTAAAGCTATCATCTTCTTGCACTAAGAATGCATCGATTAACTTATCACCTTCTTTTGCAAAAGTTCCATCGTATAAAGCGAATGATTCTGCCACTTCTGCACTTATACTTTTATGATTTTCTATTTTAAATTCTGATACTGTCATATTTTTTTCTTTTTAAACTTACATATAAATATTATATTGTAGAAATAAACCTATTTTCTTTAAGGAGAACGCCTGTTAATACTGCAAATCTATTCAAATTTGGGTTTTCTATGGTAGTAACTAAATGAGAAGGGTTGTGTTTTGTAAAATCTAATACTGCAAAATTACCCCATTTTGGAGATTGTTTAAATTGTTCTTTTATTATCAATTCGCCACCATCACCTTCTTCCCAATTATTATTTAAATAGATTAAAATATTACAAACCATGTGAGGACTTCCGCCATCTGAATGATTATCTATGAAACAACCTTCTGTAAAATTAGTTAGATTTATTACATTTCTACTTATATTCCAAATTTTATCTAACATTTCACTTCCATAACAATACTCAATTATAGGGATAAATAGTTCTTTTATATCTGGCAATAGATTTTGTAAAATTCTACTTCCCTTATCATTATCGTTATTAAATGTATAAAAAATTTGCCAAACATCTAACCCATTCTTCTTTTTCAACAACCATTCATTTTTTATTGCCTCAGCCTCTATAAATGTATTAGTTTGAGTGCACTCTATTTTGTTTTCAGATTGCCCTAAATATGAATGAGTAACCTTAGTATAAAATTCTCTATCCAATAAAGGTTCTAGATTTTGTAATCTATTTAAAAGTTCTGGATTTATTTCTGAAATATGACCAAAATAACAACCATTTGTTTGTAATTCTTTCTTAACCATGCTTTACAAGTTGCACTTTCTTTCTTATATTTGGGTATTTATTTAATCTTTTTCTAACCGCATCAACATTTTTAGGGGAATCATCAACAAAATAGATGTTATCATATCCTTGATTTTTCATCTCTCTTTCTATCCAATCCGCTTTTGTTTCTGGATTATTATCGCCTAATGCTACTACGAATACATCTTTTATACCACTATCTTTAATAAAATCATATACAGGCTTGTACGCTGAACGGGCGGTTAATATGTAAACTGCTCTATCTGATGTGGCAGCCATATTTTTTAATAATTGAAAATACCCTTTGATTACCTTTGGATTTTTTACTTTTTCAAAATCTCTAAAATCAAATTCGTCTCCTGGTCTTTCTTTATAAACGGCATATTGACCTGGTGTAAGTTTAGATTCTTTTCCGTCTTTATGTTTCACATAGATATAAGAAGATGTTTTGACAAGTGTATCATCAAAATCAAAAACTCTAAGTTTTTTATCTTCTACAAATAAACTTCTTGCTATCATTAACCATTAATAATCTTACGTGTTTTTCCGGCTTTTTTATGCAACTCCTCATTTTCCTTAGTTAGGTATTCCACTTTAACCGATAGGGCTGCTACTTCTTTTGTAAGGTTTAATACCATAACTCTCAATTCATCTTTTTCTTTTGATGATTGAGCTAAAAGTGCTTCTAATTTAGAGATACGGTCTTTACAATCGTGTCTGATGAAATCATCATCTCTTTCTTTTTTCTGGTATCTCTTTTCATAAAAACGAAAAGCCGCACTTCCTCCTAAAACTGTAATTGCGGTAATAAGAACTGAATATAAATTTTCCATATTAATATTTTGGGCCCATATTGCCCTTAGCCATTGAATCCGCCCATATTTGGAACGTCTTCTTTAAATCGGCTGGTAATTGTTTATCTCTAACTGATAACTTACCTTGTGGAGAAATATGAGCAATTATTTTGTAATCACCATGTTCTTCTTCGGCTCTATTCCAAATGGTTAAACCATTTCCCATATATCCAGATCCTATATCATATTTTTTTGCTTCATTCATTTTAGAATGAATGGGTTTACCTATTGCAGGTGTTTCTACAATTGAACGAACTATATCGGTTAATCTTGCTTCTTTTATAAATTCTTCTTTAGATAAAACCTTAATTTCATCAGCCTTTACTTCATTTGAATTCCCATATTCGTGATAGTTAGAAGATGCCTGTGAAATAAAATTTTCAGCATTAGTGATGTGATCCTGAATCCAAGCTGGAATATCCTTTTCGCTTTCACCCATTTTGGCTTTCAATTCAGTTGCCATCTTAATGATAGTATCCAATGAATTTTGAGCCATAGAAACTTCGTGATCTTCCGCCTCCTTTACTACTTCAACTTTTGGTTGAGGTGCGAAAGCTCTTGCATAAGGGTCTGATACCACTTGTCCAGGCTTAGCTCCTAATGTTGGCATTATTCCTTTTAAATTCATATTCATTATCTTCCTAATTTATTTTTGATTTTTTCTCTATCTTCTTCTGATGGTGACCCGTTAATGTATCCTCCTGGTAAAGATAATCCTACTCCTGCTCCACCTGGAAATGATTCAGTATGCGGAGCTTTTATACCAAATCCCTTTTTATAGTTTGAAAGAGTTTGTAAAGCATTTTTTAATCTTTGTTGAAGTAAGTTTTTTTGTTCTGAAGATTTTGTAGCAGAAATTTTATCCTTCAATGCTTTAATCCTATCATTTAACTTTTGAATTTTATCACCCTCTGCGGATTCCTTAATTCTTTTATATTCTTCTACTACTTTATTAATTGCTTCTTTAACTTGCTCCTTATTTAATCCTATTACTTTTATATCTCCATTTTCATTTTGATAACAAGCATGCTTTAATCCTATTTCAGAGAAGTATTTAATGAGTTTTTCACCGATTAATTTACCTTTTAATTCTTTTGTTTGTGGCAATCCTTGTGCAACATGCTGAGGTTCATCAACTCCTTCAGTTTTCCAACCCCCTCCTGCATCTTTATATTGTTTTGCAGCCCAACCATTTGCATAAGCGGATGGGTACACATCAAATTTCTTTTTTGCCTGAGAAACATAATACTGCCACTTTGAAGGGTCAGTAGGTACATTTTTTTCTAAAAATAAAGTAATACTTTCTTTCATATCCATAATGTATATAAATATATCTTTTTTATATAAGAACTATGATGGTGGATTGAAATCTTTTTTACCGCTTTTATCCCAACTTACTCTAATTGGTTTATCACCATCGGTTTTTTCACCACCCTTTTTAGCATCACCTCCAGCTTTTTGAGCTGCTCTTTTTCTATTAACAAAGTTCGCTCTACCTTTCTTTCCTAATTTCTCTGCAGCCGCTGAGCTCAAGCACGCCGCATACGCCTCACCCTCTTCCCCTGCGCCACATTTACCAATTCTTTCACCTTTACTATTATACCTATCCCAGCCACCACCGCCTTTTCCTCCCCACTTACCACTTCCAAACCATTTACGAAGGTCTTCATTTGTAGCTAAAGTTTGGGACATCGGTAAAACATTTATACCTACTTTTTTACCTAAAAAAATCGTAATTGGAGTTATGGGAATAGGAGTTGGAATAAATTTAAAACCAACTAAAAAAATAATCTTTACTAAATCTGCCGATTGTGTTTTTAAAAATCTTTTTTCTGCATCAGATACGGGAACACCTGAAACCATTCGTTGAAATATATGCATTGCAACAATAGTTTCTCTTTTTTCCCTATTGGAAGCGTATTTAAATTCTTCCCAATTATTTTTTACGAAGTTTTTTGCTCTTTCTAACCAATTTGCCAATTTATCTTTTGCAGTTGAAATTATATCCTCATTAAATGGAGATTTCGATTTTGTTTCTTCTCCTCTTTTTCTTGCATCTCTACCATCACAATGTGCTTTTTGTGAAAACCCTTTCGGATTATCACAATCTATACTTTTTTTATATTTGGTAGACCAACTCATATACATAAATATATGTTAATTTAGTTTACCCTTCCTTAAATGATGCGATATTGTCTGATATAATACCCTTTAGTGGTAAATTTAAGGAATCATACTCATCGGTAATAAGCAGTGTATCCTCTATTCCAATTTCAGAAATAGTATCCGTTATAATATGCTGAGTATTTGTCATCAAAGGTTCTCCTTTCCATATAAAATAATGTGGAGCCTTTTGTTCTTTTAATTTAATAAGAGTTTCAAAATTCATTGCATTACACCAAAGAGCAAACATATTCAGAAATGTTGGCTTTATTGGGTAGTAGGGTTCATTAGTTCCTAAATAGAATTCATTATTATGCCACCAAACATCTACCCAACAATGTAATCCCATTCTAATTACTTCCTGAATTTGATAGGGCTTATTTTCTTTTTTGGAATCAACTCCTAATATATTACCTCTTAAAGAAATTAAATACATTTGTCTAAATAATAATTTGATTTGGTTGTCACCAATTTATGTTCGTATGTATTTTTGTTTTTGATATTAAAAGTAAAATTTTGAAAATCGAATGTACTTCCAATTCTTACTTGCTCATTAGAAATAAACGAAGATAGATTTACTATGAGGGAAAAATCGTTATTATCAAATTTAGTCACATCTTTTACTAAAACGATAATATCATTTTCTCTTACACTATTGATTGTTTTAATTTTTTTGGATAAATTTATTTTAGTATTAGATTGTTCTTCATCTATAAATTTAATAAAATCACAATCTACATATAAATTGGATACAAAGGGTTCAACGCTTTTTAATAATTCTAAATTACAATTAGGAATAATTAACCCAACATCGTATGTATGTGACTTCTTATCCAAACTCAATCTTCCCCATTTTCTAACCTTATTGAGAATAGATTTATTTTCAATAATTTTTGTATTGCTTTTATGTTCTTCTGAAAATCTAGATGTTTTTGAGACAAAATGATAAACAACGCTATCTAAACTTACAATAGTTTTAATACCTAATAATTCTAATCTATAAAGTATATCATCATCTTCACAAAACATCGGAGAATATAGATTATCCATACCCCCTATTGAAAGATATAATCCTCTATGTTGTGCAATAAAAAAAGCAGAACCATTTGATGTTTTATCTCTATATTGTGTTTGTGTTTCTATTGCAAACTTTTCCAATTCTTCATAATTCACATCATCGAATTCTAATCCAAAATCTTTTATAATTTTACCTGGTCTGTCATGCCCCGCGAATATAGGAGGTTCAATAGTAGTATATGTTACGGCGGTTGACTTGTTGAGATGTTTTTCAATATTTTCTAACCAACCCTTCAACATCACGATATCGTTATGACAGAATACAATATATTCTTTTGTAGCAATCTCTGCACATTTATTAAATGTATCAGAAAAAGTCTTTTTTTCTTCAGAATAATAGTATTTTAAATTTTCATCTTTTAAAGAATCCAACCATTCATGTGTACCATCATTCGAACCATAACTTACAAAACATAATTCTTCAGCAGGATATACCTCTCTGAATCTTTTATAAAACTTTTGAGAATAATCTAAATTATTTTTTAAACCTACTAAGGTAGAAATATTCATAACTATTTTCTTTTTAATATCATTTCAATTCTTTCTTCTAATGCATATTTTGGAGTATAAATAGAATTGAATAAAGTTGGGTCACATACTCTATATGATACTCCAATTGGTTTTTCTAATAAATGCTTTATTCCTTTTGATGGAGTATGACCACTTATTTTAAACATTGTTTTTGCTAATTCATTAAATGGAGTTGCAATACCACAACCTAAATTTAAAGCATCTACTTCAACATCATTATCAACAACCGTCATAACTGCTTCCACAATATCATCCATATGAATGAAATCTCTAACCTGAGTTCCATCTCCCCATATTTCAAATTCATCAACCTTTCTTTTAATTCTATCAATAAATGATGGGAATGGATATGTTAAATCTTGATCCTCACCATATCCACTAAATGGTCTGAAAACATAAACCTTTGTTCCACTCTGTCTAACGAATTTAGCTAAGTATTCACCTGTTAATTTAGACCATCCATAAGTGTAATCTGGTAATCTGATATCATCTAAATTAATATCACTTTCCTTTAATCTATATTTTGAATCCGGATGTTGTAAATATGTTGGATATGCGGCACTACTACTGAAATAGACAACTCTCTTTTGCTTTGTCTTAATTACCCAATTAAAGAATTCAGAATCAATTGATAAATCCGCTGCAACTGATAGTGGTTCTTTTTCAATTGTTTCTCTTCCACCTACAATAGCAGCTAAATGAATGATTAAATCAAATACTTCAGATGATTGTTTAAAATAATCTCTGCAATCATTTCCTTCTTTTAAATCTATTCCAGTAATTTCATGCTTATCACCAAAGTATCGTAAAAATGATCTACCTACAAATCCTAAATGTCCGGTTATTAATATTTTCATTTTATTATTTTATTGTATAATTCAATATGTTGTTTTGCTACATTTTTAGAATCACATAACTCTTCTATGTTATCAGGCTTTTCCACATCTATTCCAATAATATCTCCATTGATATTAATTAAATACATATATCCAGGAACTCCGCAACACCATCCTTCTAATGTAGTTCTACCTAATAAGATACCAGCGGTAAAATCCATATTTTTAACTATGGTTTCGGTATCCCATCTTTTATCAATATATTTTATATTAGGGTGTCCAAAATCATATTTGCTATCACTCATTAGATATAAATCCCAATCTTTATCTATGCAGTTTTTAACTATATGCGATACTGCTTTGAATCTAATGTTATCCAATACTTCTCCCACAAATATACCACTCTTCTTTTGGTGTTTTAAGCTATTTTCATTATTAAACCTGCTTCTATCAATTGGATTATATATAAGTGAAACTTTATCAGAAGATATATTATAATCGTTTATCAGCATATCTACTATTGATTGTCTAATAGCAATATAATGTTCTATATTATCATTAAGAATTGGGTCTTCACTTCGTATTTCAGAATGTATTATACTAACTTTTGGAATGTGTGGAAAGTATTGTATAAAAAATTGATTAACTTGAGGTTGGCTTGCAACTATTATATCAAATTTTTCAGTTGTATCAATGCTACTCAAATCAATTTGTTTTATACCTAATTGATATAGTTTTTTTCTAACTATATCAGTTTCATCAATTTGTCTAGCAGTAAATAATGTAATATCGTTTCCTAATAAATGTAATTCTTTAGCAAGCTCATAGTGATACAACTCACTACCACCCAATCCATTTACATTTAAACAGCCTAAAAGAATTTTCATTATTTTAATTTTAAAATAACATTTACAGTATTTCTACATATAGTTTCATATTTATCATTTAATAAATTCATAGCGTTACGCAAAAAATCGCGATTATCATTATGTTCAAATATAATAAATGTTGGGTAAATATTTTCATTTACTAGCTGAGATAATACAATTAAGTCATTTCCTTCAGTATCAATACTCACAATATCAAAAGTTTTATAAGAAGATTTTTCTAATACTTTTTTTATAGTAGTTGTTTTAATAATTTCATTTTTATATTTAACTTTTCTATTAGTTTCCCAAAATAATTTATCCGCATCATTTAAAGTTGAAATTTGATTTATACCTTCTCCGCTTAATGTTCCCAAATGTATTTCTTTTTCACCTTCTTCATTATCAATAGCTACATCAAAAATTTCTATATTTGGATTATTTTTATACAATTCATTTAATTTATCTACACAATCTTTTGTAGGTTCAATCAAAACACCTTTCCAATTATAATCCTCTATAAACATTCTAGAGTTAGAATACATAATACCATCATTAGCGCCTACATCTAAAATAACACCATTAAATTCTTTTCCTTCTTTTTCTAACAAACTAAGTATTATTCCATCTTCATCATGCTGAGAATATTTCATAACTATCCTTCTATTAAATCTTTTATCCTATTCACATCGTTTAAAAAATCAAAACCACCCCTGTATTCCATATATCTTTGTTGATCTACATAAGCTACTGATGCAGCATCTACATATTGAGAATCTCTTTCGGCTTTACCATTATCTGGATGAATATGTTCAAATATAATTTCATCAAAATATTTTATGATATTACAAGTGTTTCCTAAATCTAACCAAAAATTATCTGCATACATATGAATCAAACATTCAGGAACCATAAATCCCAGTGTATCAATTATATTGGAAGTTAGACACACAGCAGTTGGTAATTTAGCACCTTGTAATAAATCGTTTCCATACGCAATTCCTATTCCATTATTTTCATTAAAGAAATTGATAAATGTGCTCTCCCATTTAGTTTTAATAACATGATCATCTCCAAAGAATGCTATGTATTTATATGAATTTCTATATTTCATAGCAATTTGATTCAATGTAGGAATCATTCTAACTCTAGGATTGATTTCGTAAATAACCCCATCTCTTATAGGATATTTATGTGAATCATCATCATCTAATCCAATACACAAATCACTTAATCCTTCCGTATTGGTTTTCCAATTTTCGATAAATCTATCTACATTTGGGTATCTTTCACTATTTCCACTTCTCGATGGAACTACAATTAATATGTCTTTTTGCATTTTATTAAATTTTATTATAAAAATCGTTTTGTTTTTCTTGTCTTTTTATCTCCTTGTGATGATATAAAGAGTATTTTTCATCCGCAGGAAAATTTGTGAATGTAGTATATCCTGTTATTCTTTCATGAACTTTACCATGCCATTGGACTTCTTCAGTATTTTTATAGATTCTTGTTTGGTAATCAGGCCAATTAACCCAACCTTTTTCATCAACTCTCCACCCCCATTGTTGAATATGTGTTTCAGTTAATCCTTTTACGGTATTAACTCTCGGTACAAAAATAATATCAACTTCATTTACAGTCAATATTTGTTTTAATCTTTCTAATAAAATTTCGGAGGGCTCTTCATCTGCATCAATTTGAAAAATATAATCCCCTTCACAATGTGATTTCAAATTATTTTTAAAGGATGCAAAATCTTTATTAAGTGGAAAAGATATAACTTTAATTTGTTTTTGTATATCTCCAATGATTGTAAGATAATCCACAACTTCTTTTGTAACGGAATCAGTATCATATTGAATTACAATTTGATCCTCGCTATCTACACGCACGAGGAGAAAGTTAATTAATGAGGTAAGTTCTTTTAACTCATCACAAACAGTTATAGCGTAACTTATTTTCATACTTAATCTTCGTTGTGGTGTTTTTCAGAATGTTCTTCTGTTTGTATAGGCTTTGTATTTGTAGAATTTGTATAATTCCAACTACTACCACTTGGATATCCGTATGTAATTGATGTACCAGTTATCCTATATGGATTATATGGGTCTACATAAGGAAGTGGTTGCTGAATAGGTAAAGTGTTAGGTGTATTAACGATAATTGAATCATTATCATTTACTTCTGCTAATTTATCCTTTAAGGCATCCCACTGCTTTGGTGTGGGTGCGTATTCGTGACAGGCTTCTACAAAGCCTCTAAGCCATATAACATATTCTTTGGATGTCATAACTTTTAATCATTTAAATTTTCTTTTCTTTCCTTAGCTTTTTGAGATGTGTTATAGCCAGGTAGAAATTTATCTTTAAGATATTCTTTATCTATTTGAATTAATTCAACACTTTTAATTGAAGTCATTTTATATTCTCTATAATTTCCTTCATAAATCAACGGCTTTCGTTTTAAGATATTAAATAATGGTTTACCATCAATTGGAAATTTTCTTAAAAGTAATCTGAACTCTTCCGATTGATCTATCAACTCTTCACTAATATTATCTATTGTAAGCCTTAAACTATCAAAAAATAATTCTGGATTTACATGCTTCAATTTGATAGATGGGAAGAAAACTTTTTTATCAGTAAATCTTCCGATTAAAAAAATATAAGCAGTATCTAATCCTGCCAATACTTTTGTTTGAGATGGGTCAGCATATTTGTAAACAACAACTTTATAAAAATTACCAGGCTTCATCATACCATGTGCAATCGGTTTTAATTCCGCTATGATATTAGTCCACTTTGGTGTAAAAATTCTGTTTGTTGCCATTTTTTAAAATTCAGGTAAAACTAAATCTACATGCTTCGCAACCTTAATGTATCTATCACAAATATCTCTCAATGCTTCCGTCATTTTATTATGTGAAAACTTAATTCGGTTTTCATTTCCTAACTTTGTTGAATTCGTTAGGTATCTATCATAATTATTGTGAACATCAATTAGTTTTAATGCTGCATCGGAATAATTTACATAAAACCATTGTGAATCAGTTAATAGAAATTGATTTGCTGCAGATGGATCTACTGGCCTTAAATCACCTTTTAATAAAACTGAACCATCATTACTTAAAAAATCAACATGTCCACTCCAATTAGATGCAATTACTGGCTTTCCTGTCAAACTGAATTCTAATAGTGGTCTACCAAATCCTTCACCATGAGTAAATGATAAACTCGCTTTTACTTTTGGGTGATTGTAAAGTTTCCACATATCTTCTGGACTTAAATCACCATGTAATAAGTAAATAGATAAATCACTGTTTACCTTTGATGCAACATCATTTACTTTTTTAAGAATTTCTTCTCTATCTCTAATACTAAAATTAGCCGATGAAGTTTTAAGAATAAGTGCAGGTTTTTTCCCCTTTGCTCTACTAAATGCAGATAAAAATGATTGTATCATTCCGCCAACATCTTTTCTATCATGATAAAGATTACCTTGCAACCAATGGCCTACAAAAAGAAAACAAAAATCTTCTTCTATACTATCTAACTTTGATAATCCATCGGTTTGTTTATAATCCGCTCCTTCAAATAAAACTTCAACAGGTTTATTTACTCTATGCTCCGCAACAACCGCTTGCGTATCTTTTTGCCTTTCTGTCCATGCAGTTCCGGTAATTCCAGCTTTTGAATGCTGAGATGTAGTAATAACCAAATCCATTCGGTTACAACCATCAACCCAATCTTTTGGTATTATTGTTGTTTCTATTCCTGCAGTAACCCCTATATTAATTTTTCCTATTGTTTGAAATTCATTAGGAACTGTCATTTGAACATATACATCAGGTTGCTGAGTAATCTGAGTTACGATACTATCTATAACCCATTTATCAAACTCATTATCTGGATTTAATTGATCCATCGGAGTTGAACCCCATCTAGTTGAAACAATTTTGATATCATAATAATTTAAATCTCTAAAAGATTTAAGAAGGTCTCTCGCGTGATCTCCATAACCACTCCTAGTTGCTACCGGAGCTTGATATAATAAAAATGGTTTACTCATAATTAATTTTTAACAAATACTCCCCCAACAGTTTTACCTGTTCTATCTTTAATTTCATTCCAAGCTGCTTCTAAACATTCAGATGGCTCTAAACCCAATTGTTTAGCTAAAATGATAAGTGTTACAAATGAATCACCAATTCCATCTTTAACTTCATCATTCTTTGATTTCAATAATGCACCTGCGGTTTCACCCACTTCTTCCAAAACTTTTAATAACTGTTTTGGTGCATTTTCTTTCTTTAAGATGTCTTTATCAGCTGCCCAACCCACAACATTTTCAATTAATTTATCAAATGATGCAGGTGTTTCAAATAATTCTAATTGCTTTCCCATTCGTAACTTATTTTATTTTATATAATTCAAATCTTTCCTTTGGTTTCCAATTTTCAAAAGCTCTTTCCATTCCCTTAATCATTTCATCTGCCATTCTTTGTGAATAGAATCCATTTTCAGAAAGGAAAAACTCTCTACCTTTTAATCCCATTTCTTTTCGTTTTTCTTTTGGAATATCATACCAATATTTCATAGCATCTGCCAATTCATACACATCAACTTTATCATCAATAATGTATGGAGTAGGGACTGAACCATTCATATTTTGTGCTCTAGCCCAAAGTGGTTTTACCCATTCACCGTGCTCAACTTTACCTTCCCATTTTCTCCAATCATGAAGTGAACCAATCTCTACATAATCATCTGCGGTTAATAGTTTGCCATCTTTTGTAAATCCACATTGGTCTTGTAATCCACCCGTTACCAAAACAATAGATGGTAATCCAGCCATTATTCCCTCACAAGTTGTCAATCCAAATCCCTCATTACCTGCGATGTTTACTGATATATCACAAAGATTAAGTAATTGATTTACTTGTTCGGTTGATAATCTATTAGTTGAAAATTTAATTTCAGTATCAGGTGCTATTCTACTTGCCACCGCAACTAAATCAGTTCCGTTTTCATCAACTGGCTGAGTGTGCATCAAAAGTAAAACTTTCTTTCTTTTTTCTTCAGGCAATGAATCAACAAACATTTTATATGCCCAAATTACATCAGATGGTTGTTTTCTTCTAATGTTTCTATTTGACCAATAGATGATAAATTCATAATCGCTTCCAGCAAATAATTTTTGTTTTAGTTCTGAGTTTTCAACTTCTATTGGGTTGAATAATTTAGAAACACCATGAGGTACATAACTTACTTGCCAATCTTCTAATGGCTTCCACGTTTTTCCATTTTTCAATGCCCCAGTTCGTTTAACAATACCATAAGTTTGTTTGGAAATACATCCCAACCAATCACAACTTTCATAATAATCTCTATTATAATGCGGGTCTGGCAAATCATCCCAAATATGATAGAAGAATAATGGACAAGTTTGTCTTATCTCATGCTCCATATCATATAACCAAATCCAATAACGAGGGTCAGTAAAGTGTAAGATTGCATCAATCTTATGTTTAGATAAAAGTTCTCTTATTAATTCTTGTGTCCCATATCCATTATTTGGATAAAGAATTACGCTTGCATCTGAAACTCCTGTGTTATTTTTTACATCATCGGAAACATCTATAATTTTCCCATAATCAGGATGTTGAACTGCCGCGGCAACTTGAATCCAATTGTACTCGTGAACTGAACCTAAAACTATTTCTTTTGACATAGTAGCTATACCACTATGCATTCTTAAATCATCTGATAAAAGGAGGATTGTTTTTTTGTTGTTACTCATAAATTAAAACTGTGAACCTGAAACTTGTAATTCAGCAAATGAATCAATTTTATCTTTAAATTTTGGGTCTTCTACATATAGAGTGAGAGAGCGGTTTACTAACTTTTGTAAACTCATTTTATCATCTAATGTAACCCTTTTGAATTGAGAGTAAAGGTCTTTAAGAATCTTTACACTTGTTAATTTAACATCCATATCATTTTCTATTTGTATATATAAATATATATATTTATTTTTTAGAAAACGATATCTATTTCCAAAAAATTTGTATTCCTAAGATTATAATACAAAGAATTAAGCTTACAAGAGTTTTTGGAGTGATTGGTTCTTTTAAATAAAACCAAGTCATAAGAGTGAATACTAATATAGAAATACAAAACCCAATCAAACGATTAGGCCATGTTAATCCATCAAAATATTCTATTAAAATTTTGGTACTCCATATAACTGAATAGCCGAATGGGATACCAATCAGCACCATTAGAAAAGGATGCTTATCTATCCATTTTGAAAATAAATGCCCCTGCAGTTGGTAAAAAGAAACTACCTGAGATAAAACAAGAAGTGAAAGTGCTATTAATTCTTTCATAGATTAATTCCAAAGTGAACAAATTTTTCTCTCTTTAAACTCACACCAATCACACTGTTTACCTTTGTTAGTAGGATAATCTATATCTCTATATTTTCCTTCTTCATCAAATACGGTTTCAACAAAATCCATAAATCCTTTCCATGCTTTGTTTATGGATGGTTTACCACTTGCTGGTATATGCTTTGAAATACGAGGAATAGGATAATCAGCATCTTCCTTAACTTTTCGTTTAAGAATGTGGAATTCTACATTAATCTTATCTTCATCAATTTTATATTTTTCAGCATAAAACTTTTTGTATAATAAAATTTGTGCATTCTTAACCGGATCAGATTTCTGATATTTACTCCAGCCAGCGGTTGATGTTTTGAAATCTATAATTGTGATTTTCTTTGTAGCAATTTCTTTGATAATAATATCTACAAATCCAATAAAATGAACATTATCTTTTATAGGCATGTTAAGTGGTAATTCTATCGCCACTAATTCATATCCTTTTTTAGAAAAGAATAATACCAATTTACTTTTAAAGTATTGTAATATCTTTCTTCCATCTCCAAAAAATTCTTCTAACTCTTCTTTTGTACACGGATATTCATTCTCTTCTAATTTTTCTTTCTCTTTATTAAAGTTTTCAACTAATCTATCTTTTAATAGCATATCTAAATCCATTGCTAATGCAGAAGATTTAGTTGCATTATACATTACATCTAAAAACTTTTGTAGTGTTTCATGCATTGCCGTACCAAATATCAAATTAATATTTGCATTTGATATTGATAGCCCATCAATATAAGATAACTTATATTGTTGAGGGCAAGATGTCCACATTGAATATTGAGAGAATGATACTCTTGCCATTATTTCTTTTTTGTTTTTGTTTTAGTAGATTTTTTTTCCTTATCTACTTCTCCATATTTTGTTTTTAAATAAGAAAAGTATTCATCGCCTTCTTTGATGTGAGTGAGAATATTATAATAATCAAGTGCAGTTGTCTTTGAGCAGTTATATTCTACCATAATGAGTTCTACTAATTTTTCATTAGCATTCTCTTCACCCTTACCCTTAATATAACGAAGATATTGTTTCCCTTTTGGTAAAACCCCTATCATAAAAAGATAGTAAAATTTAGGCTCCATCGTTTGAGTAAGAGATTGAAATTGGGCAATAGTTTCAACAAAATCATAATTCATAGAAAGAAATCGATGAATCATATAATTACTCCAAGTTTTTAAATCCTCTTCTGATAACTTATCAAAGTAATTAGGATCCTGGTCTCTTGTTATAGCATTAAGATGGTCGAAAAGCGTTTTAGCCATTATCCAGCAATATATTTGTTATAAAATTCTAATTTAAATTGGGAATACCCTATTCTACAATTGTTCTGCCAATCCTCTAATCCACCATCATCACTTACCCATTTGTAAGAAACAATTGGTATCTTAAACTCTTTACATACTCTCGTAACTGAATAAAGTTCCATCTCAAATATACTACATTTATTTAACAATTCCAACTTTTGAGAGTGAAAGTTTTTAACTTTTTCTTTCGTAATAAAGGTTTCGGTGGTAAAGCAGCTAACTCCTTCAGTTTCAATCTCTAAGTAATCACCATCAGTATCGAATGGGGTGACAGAATAAGGAACTAATGGTTCAGCATCCATATCTCCATTATAGACATCTTTTACCTTTAACAACATTCCCTTATCCAGTGTGAAACTACCACAACTTCCAAAGTTACACACCAAATCAGGTTGATGTTTTAGAATGCCCATTGCAGTTTTATATCCCGCATTTATTTTCCCTACGCCAGTGTGGATAATTGGATAGTCAAATAAAGTATCATATCCATCTGATTCTTCTTTTAATGCACAAACAAATAATACTTTCATAATCTACTATAATTCTAATGTTAAATTACTTTGGTTTTCTTGTGGAGGTGGAGTCTTAACTTCTTCTTTATCTTGCTTTGCCTTTCTAATTTCAGCTGGTATTAATTCATCAACTGGTTTCCCGCAATTTCCACACAACAATATATCAACTGGAATAACCGCATCTTTTGATGTTCCGGTTACTAATTTTGAAAATTTCTTAATCACAACTGCGGGAATAAAATATTCTCCACCACAATGTGAACAATTAAAATCTTGTGCCTGTGACCAATCTAGTCTCGGTTGTTGAGGTTGGTTTCCTAAAATTTGTGCCATAGTTTTTGTTTTTATTTTTTAATATATTTTTTTAATACTTCAAATATTTTTTCATGCCCCCTTTCATTTGGATGACAGGGGTCAGGTGTTCCATAGGGTCTATCTTCTTTTAACCACTCTTTCCATATAGTAGTATCATTTCCACTATACAATGGTTCAATCAGAATATCTGTTATTTTATTTTCATTATTAATCTCATCAATAAAGAAAAAATTTTCATCTTTAAATGTATCATAAAAACAATTTTTTTTATCACTATCACCTGTCAAAAAATCTATCATAGTGTTAGCAAAAAAATTAGAATCTAAAATCTGATAATCTTTATAGTTTAATTTATATCCCATAATTGGTATAGGTATATCAAAAAATAAATGCTGAACATCATTTTTGATGAACCACTTATGAACTAAATAAAGTGAGTAAGAATTTTGTTTAAATAATTCTTTTAAATAAGAAATCCATTTTGTATGGTCAAAATCTTTTTCATATTTCCAATACTTTCGGTTATAAAAGTTTTCATATTCCGTCCAATATCCTACCCAATCATCAATTCTTAGAATATCTTCTTTTATATGATATTCATTTCTAAAATCATCAACTCTAAAACTGTTTGAATTTACATCTTTATAAAATCTATTTCCATAGAAAGGATTTGGTATTATTTCTTTATCAATCTGCCTTTCAAAATATGTAGTTTGAAAAAGAACTAATGCATTTTCAAAAAATTCTATTGGTTTATTTAATAAGATGTTACTCCCTACAATATTCCCTGCTCCTGATATAGACAAATTGATTAGAGGAACTTCTAACCAATCGGCAATTCTTTGCCCATAGATTTTATCTTTATCAGCATTTAATCCATAGCTGATAGAACATCCCCATAATATAACTTTATCTATTTTTCCCATATCCATACTGGTTCTCCAAATGCTTGATTTTTTCCTTCTTCCGCTTGCTTCTTCGAATCCTCTGAGTAATAATCACTTACAGCAGTACCAGCACCTCCACTGTTAGGTCTTTTCGTCATTTCCATACCAATACACCCTCTATATTTTAACCCCTTAGAATGAAGAAAATCGTTCATAGCATTAGTAATATCTACATAACCTCCATCAGGTGCAGAAAACACATCTGATATATTAACTGCTAACACTCCGCCCTTTTTAAGAGTTGGAATCATTTTATCTAATGCTTTGTGTAAAAAGTTTGTGTTCCAATCATCTATTTGTTTATATCTCAAATAAGATTGAGTTTCGTGATCAGAATATCTTTCGGTATTAAAATACGGTGGTGAAGTAAAGATAGTATCAAAATAATTTTCATATTCTGAATAATCTACATCTTCCGCTGGTTGTGGAATAAATGTAGCATTTTTTTCACTCTCAAAAAATGTTTGATTAGTTTTATAGTATTCTTCTTGCAAAAGATAATTTTGATGATTGTTTAAGTTTGGGTCAATACCAACATAATGTTTAGTATTATCTGCCGCATAAAATCCGGCAAATCTATCACCCCATCCTGCAGAAAAATCTAATATGTATTCAGATTTGAAATAATCATAAAGTGCTTTTGCTACATTAGGTTTGAATTGAGAAGCTACATATTTTCTTAAATTCATAGCCATCTTCAAAGTATTAATGTTTACATCAGTTAATACCTTATCCAAAGTAAAGAATGCTCTTACGATAGTCTTTATTCCTTCAACTGTCTGCCACGTTCTCCAACCAGATGGGCCTCTTACCCAATCAACTTTATATCGGTTCTCTACGTGAAATTTATTAGATGCCTTATTACCAACGGTATATTTTTTAAAGTACATAAACTTACCATCAAATGTAAGTGGATATTTACTTTCTCTACCATTGCGTGGAAACCAATTACCTTCAATTAGTATATCAGGCCACCAAGTTCCTTTTAATTTTTTATAATCTTCTAATACTTCTTCATTTGTATAAACCGGTATCGGAAGTGGATATGTATGACAAACTTCTGAAAGGGTTTCTATAATTTCTTCTTTATCATAAGTTTTTAAAATATATGCCCATTCCTCTTCATCAATAGTGAGGTATGGTTTCATATCATAGAACTTACTAAAGTATTCTTTTATAGTTTTTTCCATATCCAAATAGGTTCACAAAATCTTTTACCTTCTGCTTCTTTTGCTTTTTCCAAAGCCTCTTCGGTATAACGGTCTTCATCACCTTCGATGATAGCACCTGCTCCTGCTGAACCTGGCCTCTTAGCCATCTCCATGCCTAAACATCCTTCGTATTCTGCACCTAATGTTTGAATATAATCATTCATAGGGTTTGTAATCTCCACATATCCCTTCTCTCTATCATTTGATTTAGCATATACATCCGCAATGTTTACTGCCAAATATCCACCCTTACGAATTGTAGGCCATAGGTTATGAATTACTTTATGTAAAAATTGTTCATTCCACGCATCAATTGATTTATATCTTACCCAACTCTGGGTATCATCGTATGAATATCTTTCTACATTGAAATAAGGAGGTGAAGTAAACACAATATCAAAATGGTCGGTGTATTGTGAAAAATCTAAATCTTCCGCAGGTGAACAGTGAAAATCGGCTCTCTTTTCTACTTCAAAAAATGTTCGGTGTTTTTCATACCAATCTGCCTGTTGGCGGTATATTGGGTGGTTTTCTTTTCTAGGGTCTACACCTACATAATGCTTTCCACCTTCGCTCGCATAGAATCCCGCTAAACGGTCTCCCCACCCTGCTGAGAAATCCAATACATTCTCCACTTTAAGGTAATCATATAATGCCTTTGCTACATTAGGTTTGAATTGTGCACAAATGTATTTTCTTAAACCTAAACAAGTTCTTAAAGAGTTTCTATCTATCTCATCAAATTTAAGAGTATATAACCCACCCATAAGTGAAACCATAAACTCTCTCGTTTCCCAAGTTCTTTTTGGGCCAGGTGAAACGGTTCCATCTACACTCCAACGATTTGCTTGTTGGAAAAAATTAGATGATTCATTACCAACATTGTTTCTACTAAAGTATTGTTGTTTACCTCTAAATGTTAATGGGTATCTACTTTCAGATGCTTTTCTAGGAAACCACTCTCCTTCTTTAAGAATATCAGCCCACCAAGTTCCTTTTAGTTTTTTGTAAGCATCTAATGCCTCTGATTCAGAAATATCCGCATAAGGAATTGGATACTCCATAAGAATATCCGCCAATGATTCTTTTACATCGATAAGGTCGAATGTATTTTTTATATAAGTCCATTCTTCTTTACCGATATGAAGATAGGGAGTCATTCCCTTAAATTTATCGAAATAATCTAAATACATTTCTTATAAAGTTATATTTTTTATTATCGGTGATAGTTTCAATGTTTTTATCAGCCGGCAATCTTAGTTTATAAATTGAGCCTGATATAAATCCTTCTTTTTTACCATGCCACATTTCACTATTTTCATCTACTAATTGAAATCCATTTCTTTCGTAAAATTTTCTAGCGGTTTCATTTGCAGTTCTAACCGATAAAATAATATTCTCACACTGCTTTGATTTGCAATACTCAACGAATTGATTAAAAACTCTTTGAGCAGAGCCATTTCTTTCCTTTGATGCAATCTGATGAATTATCATATCTCCCTTCTTCTTTCTAGCAAATGTCTTTCTTGCAATTTTAGAATTACCCTTGCTTTTCTCAAAGGTTATAACTACACCATCTTGTAATACAACTCCACCATTTGGTTTACTAAAATACTTTTTTAATTTAAATCCTTGCCCCGCTAAATGAGGAAATACTTTTGGATATAAATCAATTATTTCCATTGCTTCTCTGATGGCTGCTTCCATTTCATCCCCATCATTTTGTATATTAAGTATTCTAACCATTTATTGAGAAAAATTTATTAAGTAAAATATCATTCTTATACGAATATAAGGATTTTAATTGAGATTTCAAAATGTCTTTTCGATGTTCCATCATATCACCTGTTCTACAACCTTTAGCAAAATAAACTTTAGGTCTATACAAAAGTTCATCGGAAATTTCACCCTTAAACGCTGCTCTCAATAGAGGTTTCATGTGTCCGTTTTCTTTTTGATATAATGGAGGGATATTAAGTGTATATTCTACAAACGGTCTCCAACTATAAGGAGTTCTCACCTCTACCGTTCCACCCCACATAATAGATTGATTGGTGGTTAAGAAATTTGTCTTATGTACATCCTCTACTAATTTCCTTCTAGCTACATCATAATCTTCTGGTCTCCAATGAAACGCCTGAATGTGCCCATAACTTCCCCATATCTCATCCGATAGGTCACCACTAAACACAACTTTGAAACCCAATTCATTTATCCTCTTTGAAAGGGCTATTTGTGCAATTGCTGAACCTACATTCTGCCATCTACTCTGCTCAATCACATAAAGTGTTTCTTCAATCGCATCTTCAACATCTTTTTCAGTTAGTATAATTTCATGCAATTTAACACCAAACTCTTTAGCTGCAATTCTGGCATATTTTATATCATCGTTCTTTGTATCACCATCACCCATTGAAACTACAAATGCCTCAATATTAGGGTTTATCTTTGAAAGTATGTAAGTTGTTATCACCGAATCAATACCCCCACTTAAAATGGTGCAGATTGGAACGTCCGATACCATCTTTACTTTAACAGCTTCTTCCAACATTGTTCTGATATTCTTAACAATTGTTTCTCTATCATCGTTAATAATTTCAGTTGGAAGTGTGTAATAAGTTTGTGTTGAATGTTCTAATGTTTTATAATTGTATTCTAAATAAGTGCCTGGATAAATTGCCTTAACCTGAGTTTCATATAAATCATTAAGTGGAAGGCCTTTCTTTTCTGAAGAAAATACTAACTTACCATCATTATCGATAGCATACCACAATGGAAGTTCGCCTACATAATCTCTAACTACAAATACTTTATTAAGTTTAGTATCAACAATTGCAAACGAAAACATACCATCCAGTTCCTTAAACACATCTACCCCAAATTGTTCATATCCATTGAGTATTATTTCGGTGTCAGATTTTGTTCGGAAAGGTAAATTAATTTTTTCTTTTAATTCTTTTGTGTATTGACTATCCCACAACTCACCATTGTAAACCAAGCAAATAGTTTTATCACTATTCCACATTGGTTGGTTTGCAGTTGAAGATAAATCTTGAATTGAAAGACGATTGTGCCCAACAAAGACATTGTCTATCTTATCTACAATAGAAGCATCTCTACCTCTATGAATTATTTTTTGTAAATGAATATTAGTTTGTTCATCCGATTTAAACCAATTTCCTCCTATTATTCCGCACATTACTATTTTTCTTTTTTCTTATAATACTTTAAGATTATAATCTTACCAATTGAGCCAGATAAAAGAAATAGGATAATTGTAGTCCAATCACCCTTTAAAAAACTATCTACTGAATATGCCGTTGATGCAATCCAAAAGGCAGTTTGTATATTAAATAATAAAACTGATTTTGTTATATTATTTTCAACCACCCATTTTATTTCTAAAACTTTAAATACGGCTAATGCTAGTTGAGAAAATACAACAAATAAATAAACTAAAAAATCATTCACTATTTAACCAATTGTATTACTGAAATAATAGTTGCCATAAATGTAATTTCTTTATCTACTACTAAAGCATCTTTTGAAGTACCCTCCGCTAATGCAATAATAACATTTGCAGTATTACCTTTTGCGTAATCATCCAACTTATCATATAAAAATGAGTAAACATCGGTGAAATCTGAAATACGATTATCCGCTACCAATTGTCTTATTGTCATAAACTTATTCCTAACTTCATCTTTTGATTTTAGTATTTCAACTAATTTTAATCTAAAATCGGAATCTACAATTGTAGCACTTTCGGTTTTCAATACGCCATTAACACACGCCAATTGGGTAGTGTTGATAATCTTACGAATATCAGGATAATATCCATCCACTATTGGAACTAAATCAGCAGGATTAAATTGTATATCTTCTTTCTTTAGGATAGATGCAATTTGAACTGCTACATCCTTTTTAGTTGGTGGAACAATCTGAAACGATTGACAACGACTTTGAATTGGGAGAATAATTTTCTCTATGTAATTACACGTCAAAATAAAGCGACAGTGTTTACTAAATGTTTCCATTAAGTTTCTTAACAATGCCTGTGCGTTTGGTGTCATATAATCAAACTCATCTAAAATGATAATCTTATATGGTTTGAAACCTACTCCACTCGCAAAGTTTTTAACTTTATTACGAACGGTATCAACATTGTTTTCATCGGATGCATTGATAATCATTACATCACACTCAATGTTTTTTACAATTAGTTTGGCGAGAGTTGTTTTACCCGTTCCCGCTTTACCAAAAAAAAGTAAGTGAGGTATATCCCCGCTTTCGATATACCCCTTTACTTTTGCTTTGAGATTCTCATTACCTACATAGTCATCTAACTTTGTAGGTCTATACTTCTCAACCCAAAGTGAGTGAACTTGTTCTTCTTGTTGTTCAAAAAAACTCATACTTTGAATTGTTTAGTATTATGATAATTGTACTTCTACTAAGAAATAAGATGAAGTAAATCCATCAACTGAGAAATCTACATTTGCTAATCCTTCTTTTGATACTTTCAAAGTCGCTTTGTTAGCTTCTTTGTTAGCAGAAAGAATCTCTTTAAAATACTTTGCAGAGAATGAAATTGGTTTTACTTCTCCATCAAAGTTATCATTAACTACCAACTCAACTCTATTAGTGTTGATGTTAGAATAACCGATAACAATTTTCAATTTACCTTTTTCAGTCAAAACAGTAAAGTTATCAATATCACTCAATGCTGATTTAGCTTTGATGAACTTTTCAATAAAATTACCATCCATATCAATACTGATACCGAATTCAGGTAATTGTTTCAAATCTGGTACATTTGGAATAACAGCCAAATCTGCCAACTGATATTGAATAGTTGTAGAATCGGATGTTAAAGATAATGAAATTGGTTTTTCATCAACTCTTTTTAATGAGATGTTTACATCATTACCCAATACACCTAATAAACTTTTTAAAGTGTTTGTGTTATAAACACCAACAGTAGAGTCTTCGAAATCAAAATCAACTACACTAACTGAACCTAAAACAGTTTTATCATCAGAGATAAAACGGGTTGTTAATGTTTTGTTTTCTGCTTTCCAAGAAACTGATTCAACTAATCCTGCCAAATTATACTTTGAGATAAAGCGGCTTAAACGATTTTTGTCCATAATAATTGTTTTAATTTTTATTTTTTTATTTTTGTAAATATATGTGTTTTATTTCGATTTTCCAAATTAAAAAGAGAAAAATTTATCTGATTTCGTAATTTTTAATTGAAGATTTCCCCAACTTAATGCTCTATAAAAATCTTCTAATTTATTTTGCATTTCGCTTTCAAAAATCTTATCATAATCAATGTAATTTTTGATAAAAGATTCCACTTCTTCTGGATCATCTGCTCCTTTAAATGCAATTGTATCTAATCCTAATGGATTTTGTTTTAGATATACCCATTTCATTTTATCACCATTCCTCATAGGTGAATATTTAAACCCACAGTTAAAGTGCTTCAACAATTGATTGTAAGTCCAAGCAGCTTTAACATGCGCGGGAGTTCCTTTAAGGAATTGGAACATTGCGCCTTTTGCGGGAGTGTATTTTGAAAGTTCTTTTACGGAACTACTTTTTGCGATATTATAAGGCTTTACCAATGGAAGTGAACCTTTAAAATTAATAATCTTTTCATCCATTGTTTCCTTTGTTTCACCTCTTAATATATCAATAAGAGTTTGCTTCATAAAATCTTTAAATGATTGAGGAAAGGAAGAACGAACCACATCTAAACCCTTAACATCTAGCCTATCTACTGGCACACCATTTTCAGCAATAATCCATTGTGCATATCGTTTCTTTGCAATCCATAATCCAGCCCTAGCAACAAACTCTTTTTTAATCTGAAAACGATGTTTATCCTTTGGAACATTTATTAATTTTTCAGATAGTATATCATAAAAATTGTTGAGATAATCCTGTGTTTCACCTGCAATTCCATCTACTAATTTAGCAACTTCCGCATCACTCATTTGTTTCCAATTTGGATGCCTATGGTCTAAAAGAGGTACTGCTGAAAAGAATACTGAATCGGTATCAATGTAGATGTTATAATCTGCATTTTGTGTTCCCAACTCTTTATTGTATTTTATATTTGTCATATCCGCAGTAGATTTAATTACGGTCTGACCGGTAATCGTTACTGCTTCTGCATTATCAATATCATAGAAACGAAATGATGGTAAACCTAATACACCATATAGAGAGTTAAGAAGAATCTTTTGTACAAGTTGTCTTTTCTTATAGAATGCATATTTTTCTTTATCACCCGCTTCTCCGAATTGTTTTTCTAATTTTCGGAACTCCACCCTCTTTTGAAACCACTCATCTAATATAGCGGGAATACACCCTATTTTATCGTTTCTATAAATTACACCATTTGAAGCAATTGAGTATCCACTATCTTTAAGAAAGTCTTTAAACTTTTCTTTTGAAATTTGTTTTCCTTGTATTGAATAGAAATCATCCAATCCCTTTAAATATCTTTGTATATCCCAATTATCAACCTTACCCATTTTAGTTTCAGGAGAAATATTTAGGGTCATAATTATAGATGGGTAGAGTGATGTCAAATCCAAGTCATATACCCAATCATATTTACCAACAATCGGGTCTTTTACATACGCTCCAATAAATTTTTCATCTTTTGCACTTTCATCAATTCCGCCAGTTTCTCTCATAGAATCAATCATTCTATCAGAATCTTCTTTCTTCATTTTATTGGGTGCAACTAATCCTCTCTGGCGCAAGAAGCATAACAATGCTCCTTCTAATGGCCTCGATGTAAAAAATACATCTTCATAAGCAACATGACCGGCGTGAGCGATACCTCTACATAAATCGATAAATTGTAGTTTCTTATCCATATCTACAATCAATCGAACGTCTTCTAAGTTATACTCAATAAATTTTTCTTTATCCTTCTCAAATAATTCATCTAAGTTTCCAGTGTATTCAACTTTACCTCTACCTAATTCTATTTTAGCAACGGTATCTAATCGGTAATTATCTAATTCAGTATAATTGTATTCTTTGTAAAGAACTAAATAATCTAAAGCAGATACTCCTCCGATAAACCATTTTTTTCTATAAGGTGAAAAGAATACCTCTCTAATAGGAGATAATCTTTTTGCTTGCCTTTCACCCAAAAGATTTTTCAAGCGATTAAATAGATACGGAACGTCAAAAAAATCTATGTTCCATCCTGTTATGATTGTAGGAGATATTGATTCGTATATATCCAAAAATTTATTAAGCATCTCCTTTTCAGTATCGAATGGAGCCACTAATCTATTTCCAGATTTAGATGGTTGAATGGTACGATTTTTATCTAAGATTAATACATAATAAAAATCTTCAACTGAATCATGTACAGCAATTGATGTTATTTCGTTTTCTGCCTTTTCAGTATCAGGCAAACCAGAATTCATTTCAACCTCAATGTCAAAAGTAAGTATCTTATGACCATCTGATGGTAAATCTGAATTGGTATATAAATCTACTAATACTCTGGTAATTTCAGGTACATCTGATTCAAATAACGATGAATCATCTTTTTCATACTTAAATACCTTTGTTAATTTATCACCATAAATGGAAGTCCATTCACCATTTAACGCAGGTTTAAATGCGTATCTTTGATATGGCATTGTAAAGTATCCCTTTACATCATCCCATATATGGATAGTATTTGTATTTCTCTGATAATATATATTTTGATACATCGTAACTTTTAATTAGCAAATATAATAAGAATTTTTGAAATCTCCAACTATATTAGAGATTTTCATTAATTGCATTAGTATATGCTAATTTTGATTGTAGACCTGTAAATCTACTTACTTCTACTCCATTTTTTTCAATTACCACCGTTGGAACTGAACGAACTCCGTATTGAGATGCTAATTCAAATTGTTCATCAACATCTACATCTTCAAACTTTACATTTGAAAATCCACCTTTAACTTCTTCAAAAATTGGTTTTAACGCTTTGCAAGGGCCACACCAACTTGCACTAAATTTTTTTACAGTAATCATATTCTTTTCTTTTATTTATTTTTTAACCTTCACAACTTACACATTCTGGATCCATAGCCTTTGCCGCAATATCACCTCTTAATACCGATTCAGTTCTCATATAGTAAAGTGTTTTCACACCTTGCTTCCAGGCTTCTAAGTGAACCTGATTAACCCATTTTGGTTCTGCAGTTGCAGGGAATGCCAAGTTTAGAGAAACTGCCTGATCTATGTATTGTTGTCTTACACCCGCTTGTCTAACCAAATCTAATTGATTAATTTCTTTGAATGTTTTGAATACATCTTTAACTGAATTACATTTATGCTTTACCTCACCTTCTACTTCGTTACATTCAATTAATTTACCATCAACAAAACACCACTCATCTAAGAAGTCCAAATCTTGCACCGAACCACCATCAGCAAGGATTTTATCCCATACTTCTTTTGTATTCTTACCAATCTTACGAAGTACTCTTTCTAATTCAGGATTCTTTCTAATGAAAGTTCCTTTTGATGTTTGTTCGGTAAATACATTTGCTGCCCACGGCTCAATTCCACTACTTACATTACCACTCAATTTAGAGTTTGATACAGTGGGTGCTACTGCTCTTAAATGAGTGTTTCTAAATCCACTTTCTCTACACCACAACGGTTCTCCATATTCTGCTGCCAAATCTCTACTTGCTCTTTCAGATTCTATTTTCATTTGAGAGAAAATCTTACGGGTTTCAAATTGAGCTTGTAAACCTTCAAATGGTAATCCTTTTTGTTGTAAGTAAGTGTGCCATCCTAATACACCCAATCCTAATGCTCTACCTCTTTCTGCTGAACGAACTGAATTCTCAAATCCTTTCATATTCTTAGCTCTTTGGATAAATTCTTCCAATACACCATCTAAGAATATGGTAGAAGTATAAACTAAATCGGTATCTTTCCACTCATCATACTTTGCCAAATTCAATGAACTCAAACAACAAACAAATGAGTGTTGCTCATCAGTATGTAAAACAATTTCAGAACATATATTAGTCATGTGTACTTTCAATCCATTCTTTTTGTACATTTCAGGATTGTGTTTATTAACATTACCTTTGTACATAATGTATGGTTCACCAGTTGCTTTTCTTTTCTGAAGTAATTTACCCCATTTTCTTCTCGCCTCAACATCTCCTTCTTCTAATTTTTTCATAAACTTATCACTTACTACAACACATTGATGTAAATTAAGTGATTGACGATTCACATCCCCCTTTGGTTCTCTAATTTCTAAGAAATCATCGAAATCCTTATGTTCAATTTTAATGTTTACCGATGCGGCTCCTCTTCTAACACTTCCCTGATTTGTTGCCAAAATAGTTGAATCATAAATCTTAGCAAATGGAATAATACCATCAGATGTTCCGTTACCGGTAATCTTGCTACCAGCTGGTCTAATCATATTTAATCCAATACCAACCCCACCTCCATGCTTTGCTAACAACATTAGTTCTAAGTTCTTTGAACCAATTTCAAAAATACTATCACCAACATCAATACCAAAACATGATATCGGTAATCCTCTATCGGTGCCAGTATTTGATAATACAGGAGTCGCCAAACACAACCATCCCTTCCAAATGTAATCAAAGAATTTAGTAGCCAATTGTGGTTTATCTAATCTTTTAGCAACTGCAGTTGCAACTCTCCAATAAGCATCCTTTGGTTTTTCTCCTGGTTGTAAATAAGTTTTTGATATAGTTTTCACATATATCTCATTGTTTCCCCAAGACGGGAAATCAACATCTACTTCCCAGCCAAATTCTTCGCCGTAGTTTTTCATAATTCTATAAATTCTTTGTTATTAAAATATATCGTCCCAATTCTCACCTTCACCCGCTTTACTATAATCAGTAGGTCTGATAGCAAAGAAATCGGTGTGAGTTACTCCGCCAGTCAAATGGTAGAACCAATCTAATTGAGATGCTTTTTTATCATTATATTCAAAGTAATCATCTCCACCTGGAATAGGATTATATCCCAATTCTGCAAGTTTTTCGTTTACTCTTTTTGTGATAAATTCTTTTAAATCAGCCGCTTTAAGATTTTCTAAATCACCCATTTCAAAAATCTTATCAATAAATTTGTGTTCCAATTCTATGATAAGTTTTGCAGCTTTGTAAATATCAGCTTTTGCTTCTTCTAATAATTCAGGATATTCCGAACACATGTGACGGAATAATTGACATCCCATTTTAGAATGTAGGGATTCATCTCTTACACTCCACTTCATTTGTTGTCCAATTCCTTTTAATAAGTTTCTCATTTGGAATGAGTAAAGAACTGCGAATGAAGAATAAAGTGCTACACCTTCCGCAAATGCCGAAAAGATTGCTAGGCTTCTACCAACTTCAACTCTTGCTTTTTTATTTTTCTTTAAATCCGATGGTGACCAATCTGCGGTAGTGTTTGTTAATAATTCAAACCTTTCCTTCATTGCTTCATCATGTAAGAATCCTTCAAAGTCATCTAACCCCAACGTCTCATTTAAATAAGAATATGCTACTGAGTGTATTGTTTCTTGTGAACCAAATGCCATTGCCATTTGTCTAATCTCATGCTTTGGAAACCATTTGGTAACCATACCTGTCCAATAATCCGATACTGCGCATTCGGTTTGAGCAAATCCTAAAAGTATATTTCCTACTAAATGTTTTTCTTCTTTTGATAAATTTTCGTTCCAATCTTTAACATCCATCTGCATTGGTATTTCAGTATGCAACCAAAAGGCTTGCATCTGCTTTAACCAACCTTCAGTATAATATTCAGGATATTCAAAAGGTTTAAACGGTATTCTTTCTGTAAATAATTTGCTCATTTCTAAAACGATTTTTTATGGTTGAATGTAAGAATAAATAGGATATATACCGTAAAAAATTTTAGGTTCTTTAGAAAATTTTTTAATCATTTTTTCTTTAGTTTTTTTTCTCAAAAATGAATATTGGTTCATATTTAATACCCTTTCCTGCGATTGAAGAAAGTGCTAATTTTATAGTATTTCTCAATACAAACCCAACTTCATCTGCCACCCTTATTGTTTCACTCTCTATATCTTTATGTTTAGGAGTATTTGCTATATTTAATAACATTTTCCCCCCATTTTTTAAGCCAATATGACAATTTGCCATAGTTTGCCTTAAAAATCCCTCTACCCATAAATGTGGTGTTGGATATTTTTTATATGATTGGGTTTCTTCCTCACTATACTTCTCAGTATTAAAATAAGGCGGAGAAGTAAAACATAAATCCAAAGTTTCTTTTTCAGGTACAAATACCTCTGAACCCAATTGGTGAAGTATAACATTTTTACCATAGAAATTTAGGTCTTTATTTAATTTACCTAATCCTTCAAATGTTTTACTGCTAGGATCAGTACCAATATATGTTTTACAATTACTCGTTAAAAAACCAATTAACCTGCCACCCCAACCACAGCTCATATCCCAAACAGTTTCTCCTCCGTAATTGTTATAAATCCATTTAGCGGCAGATGGTCTAAAATTACTTACCGTTTGATTACCCCCATATATTTTGAAATTTTGTCTTAAACGATTTAATGTAAATTTACCATCACTATGTTTAAGATGCCAATTCCAAGTTTTCCTAATAATTTCTTTTAATTTATCATCATCGTTCCAATAATCTATTGGTCTCATTTTACTATTACCACATTGAACATCAACCCAGTGAGGGAAATAGCTCCATGCCAAACCTAAACAATGCATTGTTTGGTCAATGTAACCATCTCTGAATATAGTTGATTCGTCAAATTCAGATAATGATTTCATATCGCTTACCATATTATCAATGGTTGATTGGTAATGAGGGAATCCTTTTCTTCGATGATATCTAAATATAATATCCAATGCCTCAATTACATTGTGGACATCTTTTATATTTTGAGTTACTCTTTCATATTCCAAATCCAACTCATCCCATTCTATAAACTTTGAAAAAGTTTTATAGTTTATCATTTAGCTCATCTTCAAATTTACTAATAATAATTGGAGAAATATCTTCTCCATCATCATTTTTAATTTTTAATCCTAATACATTATATGATAAATAATCAACCGCAGTATCTATCTGAAGTTTATGGTTTTCAATTAGAACTTTAATCATAAGATTATAATCGTAAATTATTTTTTTAGTATCTACATCATATCCGATGATTGCATCATCAAAATAATCTAATATCGCCATACCAGCACATATTTCATCTACTAATTCCATTTTATTTTCCATATTATCCCATATTATCTACATATTTTTTATGTAGTAGTTGTTTTTGTAAAAGTTCTCCATTCTTAGCTTCCTTAGTAGCTATGATTCCATTTGGTGAATTGTTTGCATATACCTCAATCATACCTTTATTAGTATCCATTTTTGCAGGAAAAGTTAGACCATCTTGTCCAAACCTATTCTTCATCACGTGAAATCGTGCAGTATTATTTAATTTATCAGCGTCTTTTCTACTTACTGATATAATAAAATCTGCATTCATTACTTTTGCGTATGAATCTGCAATCTTATCAGCCTGAATAACTTCTGAATCGATTGCACTTCTATTAGTTTGTGATGCTGTCCAAATTGGTATTTGATACTCTCCACTTATTCCTCTTAAATCAATATAAATACCACCTTGCTCAGCGTAATCAGAATTATTCTTTGAACTTGTTGATACCAATAAATCCGCGTAATCAATAATAATTAAATCAGGTTGAAACTTAGTTTGTTTAACCATATCAATATGAGCTGCAATTGTATTTGCAGTAATACCTTTTGGTGGATAATATTTAATCATCAACCCACCTTTTAATCTACTTACTTTTTCCTTAATTTCATCTTTATTTTCCCTCAAATCAGATGATGGGATTGAAGTAAAGATGGTATCATATCTCTGTCCAACATAATTTTGTGTAAGCTCTAATGTATAATGTAATACATTTTTTCCGGCTTTAACTGCCGCTGCCCCTAATGCAGATAAAACCCAAGTCTTTCCAATTCCTGATGGTGCAACAATAACTCCTAATTCACCTGGCCCCAATCCACCATCCATTAAGTCGTCAATCACATCCCAATTGGTTGCAACGGTTCTTCGATTTACTTCTTCAAAGCGAACTTCAATATCTTCTTTATAATCCAATCCTAAATCAGCAGTCTGTCCAACTTTAACCGCATCTCTAACCATCTTTTCAATTTTATCGAATTGACCGGTTTTTAATAATTCAACGGAATTTAAAATTACTGTTTTAAAATTTTGATTCTTACAAAATGTTAGAAACTCATTCTTAACCCATTCCTTATCGGTATGTTGTGTATTTTGATAAACTGCTTTTAATTGCCCTAATACATTTTGTTGCAATGTATTATCGGTAATTTTTTGAACTTCGGTTTTAAAATAATCAGTAGTAGGGGTATTTTTATATTTGTGGAAATACCTTTTTGTTAAATCAACAATCCATTTATTTGTATCTGCTTCAAAATATTTTGTTTCCAATATATCAGATACCTGTTCTAAAAATGGTCTATCAACCACTAAGTTTGCAACTACCTTAGTTTGATAGCTCTGCCCATACTTTGATAAATTATCTACATTTTCACTCATAGAACAAATATATGGTATATTTTTTTATTTTCCAAATTATTTAAGAATAAGATTTCCAAATGAGCTTCGTAACCAATCATTTACATCTGTCCAATTTTGTAAAATCTTATATCTCATTCCTAATCCAATAAATTTCATTTTATCTAATGGTTCAACTTCTTCTCTAAATCTTTCAACTATTTTTAATTTAGTTGTCCCACTTATATCAGGATTATCTAATTGCATTAAATCAAAATTTCTTTCAATAATATTTTTACTATCTATTATTGTCTGAAAAACTTTATATTTATCTTTTTCAACTTCAGCTGCTTCCAATAATTCATCTATTGTTACTCTCCTATCCCCCTCAAATAGTGGTAATCTTTTCTGAAGTGTTTTTAATCCGCAGCCTTTAACTCCATCTATATTATCAGATTTATCACCATCTAAAACTCTATACCAAATAAAATTTTCAGGATGGATTCCATATAATTCAATTAATCTTTCTTTTGTAATTTTTTCTTTTTTAAGAGGATTCCAAACATGAATATTATCTGAAACTAATTGAAGAAAATCTTTATCAGATGAAAGAATTAATCCATTTTCTTCATTGGTAATAACTTGTTTAGATAGATAACCAATAACATCATCTGCTTCGATATTATCATAAACCATAGTTGTAATAGGTAAAATACTTAGAATATTTCCTAACCAACTAATTTGTCTTTTTAAACTTATTTGTTCATCTTCTTCACTCATCATATCATCATATTGACGATTGACTCTGAATTTTACTTTTCTATCCGCTTTATAATTTGAAAAAGTTTGTCTTCTTTTTTGAGAACCACCTTTACCATCGAATACTACAACCACTCTTGTAGGATTTTCATTACGAATCACCATTCCTAATGATTTAAGAAATCCAACTACTCCACCAACATGCTCTCCATCTTCATTCATTGTAGGATTAGTACTCCAACAACGAAAGAATGTATTAAGGCCATCTACAAATAGTACTTTTGAATTACGGGTTCTAATTGTAGAATGCTCTATATCTATTTCTTTAAGTAAATTTTTATATTTTGAATTCATTAAAATTTTGTTTTAATGCTTCCGCATATTTTTCAATAGTGTTTAATGTAAAATGGTGATATTCATATTCTTCCGCTTCTAAATAAAATCTAGCTGCACGGATACTCATTCTATCTTGTATTAATAACAAATTATTTTTTAATCCATTATTATTTAATAATGTAGATATATGAATCGACTCTCCATTATAATCCATATCTCGTTCTTCCAAAATTAGTATTTTAAATTTCACACCTTTAGTTTCTAAAAAAAATACTATGTGTTTTAATTGAATAAAAAATTTGAAGTAAATATCAATTAGATTATTGCTATTATTTTTTATAAAATCAGTAAATGCCTGCTTTTGAGTTTCGGTTAGCTTCTTATTAGAATTATAGTAATATTGGGGATGTAAAAAAAATCTGCCACTAACTGAAAATAAATCGGATTCATGGTCATTTAATTTTCTATTTTTAATTTCATCTATATAAGAAAATCTATCCAAAAATGATAATTGAAAAATTATACAATCCCCACTATTATATTCTGGTAAAAATTTTAATAAGTTATTGTATATATCAATATTTCCTAATCCTGAGATTGATTTATTGGTTTCAATTAAATTTAAATGATTTGCTAATTTTGTATAAATGGAGAGGGAAACATTATCCGCTCCCCTCTCTCTATTATATGTTGAATATGAATCTCCGAATATCCAAAGTTTATTCATTATTCTACTTCATTTGGTAAATTAGTATCCACTTCCATAGCTTCAATATCATAGGTGTCTTTTTTGTATTGAAGAATTGTAAGTTCGCAAATCTTCTTATAAATTTGCTCTCTCAAATCTTCTTTTTCTACCATCATCCTAATGAAATCTTTGGATTGGAATTTGATAATCTCACCGGTATCAGTATCGGTGTATTCATACCAAGCCCCACCTTGCTTTACTAATTTATTTTCTTTCATTACAGTTAACCACGAACCATAGTTATCGATTCCTCTATCAAAATAGATTTCAAAATCAGCTGAACGAAGTGGTGGCCCTAATCGGTTTTTAACAACTTGTGCCCGTACTGATATACCCACCACTTTATCGTTACCACCAACTTTCATTTTAATTTGGCCAACATTCTTTAATCTCAAACGAACTGAAGCGTGGAATGCCAAAGCCTTACCACCACTTGTTGTCCAAGGGTCACCGAACATTACTCCTAATTTCTGTCTTAATTGGTTTGTAAAGATAACTGCGATTTTTTGTCTACCAATTGTGTTGGTAATTTTTCTCATCGCTTTTGAAATGATAATTGCCTTATCAGTTGCATAACCATCTTTATCATAATCAGCCTCCATCTCTTTCTTAGTAGAAGCTGCTGCTACTGAATCCACAACAATTGTTACCAATTTTTGTGCATCCTTTTCTCTAACCTTTTCAATGATGGTTTCAATTGTTTCGAAAATATCCTCAACCGTATCTACTGAAACATATAACAATTTGGATACATCTACTCCAATAGCATCAAAGAATTCTCTACTTACCGCAGTTTCAGTATCAATTAATACTGCAATACCACCCTGCTTTTGAGTTTCTGCCAATAGATGGGCAGAAAGAAGTGATTTACCACTTTGTTCCAAACCTGTTATTTCGGTAATTCTACCAACAGGTATTCCACCATAAGGTCGGTTAGAGATAGCAACATCTAACATAGCAGCTCCGGTAGAAATCCAACCATTAACATTGGTTGGAGCTCCTTCCGAATCATCATCTAAGAAAAAGGCGATTTTCTGGTCTTTTTGTTTTTTATTCAGACTATCGACCAGGATGTCTGCTAAATCGGTTTTTGCCATAATCTATATTATTTGAATAAATCTTCGAATGCATCTGCTACCTGTTGTGTAGTTTTAGCTACCGCTGGTTTTTCATCATCCCAAGGTAATTCAGATGTAGTTGTTTTTGCTTTTGGTGTTTCTGCAACTTCATCTAATTGATGAGGCTTAGAATCGAAATCAAATGAATCCGCTACTGATTGTTCGGATTTAGCAACAACGATTTCCTGAGTTGCAGATTCTTCTGTATCATCGGTAGTGTTACCACTTAACCAATTTTCCAAAATTTTCTTTAACTCATCGTAAGATAATTCAGAATAAATAGTTGTAATGTCTTTTTGGTTTTCCAACAACTCTCTGATTTTTGAATCTTCATCGTGTAATTTAGTAGAGTTAGGTTTTACTCTAATAGTTGTTGTTGGATAAGATGCCCCACCTTCTGGTGCAGTGTAATCTACTACAATATCTCTACCATTTAATGGATGAGATAAATCACCATAATCAGGGTCTGCAAAATAACCTAATAACTCTTGATAAACGGTTTTACCAAATCCCCAAAACTTAACTCCCTCATGTTCCAATCCTCTTACGACAACTGGTACGAAAGTTCTCAATTTTGGCTCCATCTTTTTAGCTTCACGATAATCATCTTTACCACCCATTCTTTTAAGTTTGTCTGCAAACTCTACAATTGGGTCAGGTCTTCCGAAAGAAGCTGGTGAGAGATAAGATTTGTTGTTGATGTTGTAGTGAAAATACAATTCAATAAAAGGAATTTCCTTGTTGAATTTGTAAGGTACTAAACGCAATTGGTGTTTTCCGACTGAGGGTTTCCATAGACTGTCGGCTGTCTTTTGAGTGCCTTGCAATTTGTTAAGGCGAGCTCGGATTGCATCAATGTTCGTTGACATAATTTATAGTTTTTAAAGTTTAAAATTTAAGTTTATGTGTTTACAAATATAAATATTCGTAAATCAAAAACTTAGAACAAATATATGAAATATCTTTCTAAGTTCCAAATGTTTTTAAGATTTTTTTAGAGAATATTTTTTCGTATGCTTACGATTCTCTTTTACCCCTTTGTACTTATCAGCTAATCTCTTTTGTTCATTGATTTTAGCTAATACCCAATAACCATCCATATGGTTATCATAAACCTCTTCCCAAAGAGTAAGGTTTTCGGAGTAAGAATGTGGTTGAGATTGAGCCCACTTTTGTGCGGCTTTAAAACCTTGAGGGGTTGCAGGGAATTCACCTTCTTTAAAAGGAAAAACCCAATTTAGGAATTTTTGTAACAGGCGTGTCATATAAGATGGAGATGTGGAATTTCACCTATAAATATATACAAATATATAAAAACGAAAATTTATTTTTAGAATTTACAAGTCAAAATATTCCACTTCAATACCGGCTTCTCTGAACATTTGCTCACTTCGCTTTGCCGATTCTTTCCATATCTCAGGCCACTCTTTATTACTCTTACTAAACACTACTTTTTTAATACCCGCATTTATGATACCTCTTGCACAATCTGCACAACTCATATCACAAGTCATATACATTGTAGTTCCTAATGTGGATACTCCTATTCGGGCTGCGTTGTAAATGGCATTTCTTTCAGCGTGTTCAAACCAATAATACTTTTCAGGTCTTTCCTGCCTCATTTGAATTTCATCATTCAATCCGCGAGGAAAAGAATTATAGCCAGTAGATACTATTTCATTATCTTTACCAACAATTACAACTCCAATCTGAGTCTTTTGGTCTTTAGATTTTAATTTTACCTGTTGTGCTATATTGATAAAGTATTCCGTCCAATTCATACTCCAATTACTACTTCCCACTTTAAATACCCAATGATAAGCTCTAAGTTACCATTAAGTGTTCGAGTATGAGTCATTTTAATGTATGGAAGAAAATATATTTGCCCCCACACTTCACATAAAGTTATTTTCATTATTTAGCCCATTTACCTCTTTGTACTAATTGTGCAATTACACCATATACTGAAAGGTCTTCGTATGTATCCTGAATAGATTCTCCTACTTCATCAGGCTGCCCCAATACAACTAATTGTTTTAATCTTTGAACTTTATCATTGATTCTAAACCAAAGACCAGTAAGTGAAAGTTTTATATCATCTTTTGTTTCCAATGCAGTTCCTACTGAAATGTTACCGGGCCCATAGTTCCTCTGTTTTTTACAAAAGGTAACATACATCTCATCTAAAATTTTCTTAAATTCTTCAGTTGTCTGTGGATAAACTCTCTCGCAAAAGGTTACTGCATTTTCTTCTAATTTAATATCTTCCATTGTATATTGTGTTTTTACAAATATACGAAAAAATACTCAATTATCCAAATTTATTTTACCTTTGGTTTTTCTTTGTGGATTTCCGATGGATTTCGGTTTGTAGGTCTAACTACCGTACAATCACCCTGCGTTGAGTAATTAAATCCAACATCATCTTTAATTTTCATATAGCAAGGTTTTTCTACACCATCTAAATTTTCGGATTCACATCTTACTGCCTTACCTTTACTGATACTGAATTTTTGATTAGAATTTCCAAAATTAGTGTAATCTAAATCGTTGTTGTAGAGAATTTCAGAAATTTTTTGATTCTTATAATATATCTTCATTGTTTCCTCAAATCTTACCTTTTCTTCATCGTTCAAACAATCAAATACCCCATTATCCTTCCATTTCTCGATTACTGCTGCAACTCTTCTTTCACCCCACTCTTCAGCCGCTTTTAGCTCCTCTTCAGTAGCGATTCCATTTTCCACCATCCATTTTTTATCATCTTCTAGAGCTGCCTTTTGCTCATTAAGTTGTTCATCAGATGGAGGAAAATCGGGAGGAGTTTGTTTTTCCGGATACAAACTATCGTATAATGATAACATTCTATTACCTCTTTTTCTGGTTTCATTTGTTTTAAATCTACTCTGTCTCCATTTTTCATCACTTGTTCCGGCTGCACCACCTTGTACTTTTACACTAATTCCACCAGAAAATTCTAACGATACCAAAAGAAATTGTATATCTGTATTTTGTTCATCTATCTCATTTATTACTAGTACATCCGCGGTTTTAAATGCTTCATCTGCTGGCAAATAAACTGCATTACCTTTTGATAATAATTCTAATGCTACTTTAACTTCAGCATAATCGGGAACCCCATCTCTAAAATCTTTACTGTTAAACATTTCGATTTCAAGTCTATTCAAAAGTTCTTGATATTGTTTTTGTTTTTCGGAATTCGTTTCCAAATCTTCTCCTTCAAAATTTCTAAGTTCGTCAAGAGTTTTCATCACCTGTTGGTTTTCAGGTAAATCTTTTTTATCGCCTAATAATTGTGTAAATTTATCAATAGATTTATCTAATAGTTTTTTCCTAGCTTCATTTCTTCCATCAGAAGTTGAGGTATCACCGATATTTACAGTTTTAAATTTACCACCATTTTTTTTAGAAATTTCAATTAATTCATCAATATTATCGTTACGCTTTTTAATTTTTCTTAAAGCAATTGCTACTTTACTATCCAATTCCTCATCACTAATACTCGGTTCATTTTTCTTAAATTGAGCCCTTAAAGCATCTTCAGTTGGAATAGGTATTTTTTTATGTTTTTTTCCATTAAATATAACTGTATTTTCATCAATTGCTTTTATTTCAACTTCCTCTTCCTCTCCTACAATTTTAGCAGGAGTTGGATCTTTTTTACCCACCGCTCCCTGTCCGGATTTTCCAATTGTTACCCCATATTTTTTACCCGCGCTATCAGCCCACTCTTTACTCGCTTTACCCGCTCCCACTTCTACTGCTTTTATATATCCTTGTGGAGACCAATCACCTTTTTTCTTTGATGCGATATAAACTTTTACCTTTTTATCATTTACTATTTTAATATAATCCTTTGCAATAGCCTGCTCCTCTTCTGTCAAATCTTCACCTTTTGTCATTTTACCAACAATGGTAGATATTTTTTCTTTAAGTTCATCATCCAAAATACTATCTTTATATTTGGTTTGATTTATTTGTTTAGCCGCAACATCTTTGTAATCTTTTTTTCCTGCTAATGGTGTTACATTAGTTGTAGAGGTTTCATCAGATGCCGGTTCTGCATCATCTGCTTTTTGAGTTGCTTCTGGTTGATCTTTTACATCAATTGGAGTTACTCTAATTGTATCACCATCAGGTAATTTTTTTGTAACATTAGCTTCAAACAAAAGTTTTAAAAACTTTTCATTTTCATTCTCAAATACTTCTCTTACTACACTCTCTGATTTAATATATTGTGCAGGCCCATTAGGAGTATCTGAATAATAGTTTCCTCCGATAGGATAAACTACCCCACCTTCTTTTTTGTTTGGTTCTTTTGGTTTTGGTTGCTCACCATCATTAGCATCCGCTTTTTTAGCCGCAATACCTTGTTCTTCTGCAAATTGATTACACATTGGGATAGCATCTTTAATATCCATATCCACAACAATAACTTTCATATTTGCAGGTTTTCCAGCTTTGATAGCGGCAGATGTAACGGCTGCCCATCTATGATGTCCATCGATTACGAATCCATCTCTACTTACATAAATTGGTGCAGTAATACCAGGATTTTGAGGGTCTTCTTCTAAAGCCTTCGTCATTCCTGCTACTTTACTACCAACTAATTCACTTTGTGTTGCTTTTAATTTATCTGAAGGTAATTCGGTTTCTACGGTTTTAATACCCTTCTCTTTTAACATTTTTTTGAAAAGAGGTTCGGTATCTACTTCACCCTTACTATCTTTTGGAAGTTCTTCAGCTGGTGTTCCAGGTAATGGCTTACCTTTAAATTGTGGCATTTCTTCTCTAGGAATTCCTTGATTATCATCACAATATAAGTTAGTTCCAGGAACAGTAATTTGACAAAGGTTAAAATCTTCTCCTTTAGATGCTTTATCCGCCAATTCATCAATCTTCATAGATATTTCTTCTTTTTTATCAGAAGGTATTTTATCTAAATCTGATTCTTTATTGAATATTTCTTTATCTGCTTCAGGTAATTCTTTTTGTAAATTTCTTAAAGATTGAGGTTTGAATGAATCAGTTTTCTTTTTATTTCTTTCTCTCCACATTCCAACGTGGGAATTACCCATCGTTGCAATAACGGTATAACCTTTTTCTTCCCCTTCTTTTATTTTTCTATCTAACTCTTGCTGTCTATAATCATTAAATGCTTTTTGACCTTTGGATAAATCAGTTTCTCCATAGTTCTGGTCATCTCTATAATTAAGTTGATAAAGGTCTTCTTTTTGTTCTAATGTAAGGTTATTCCAATCTACATCTCCATCAAATTCTTTACTTCCACCTTTTTTCGCTTCTCCCTTAATCCATTCTTTTGTTTCTTCAGTAAGGTAATCATCAGCGTCTAAATCATCACCTTGTCCAACCATATTAGTCCAAACTGATGCCATTGCTTTTTCCTTATCACCTCCAAATGATTTAGCAATTTCATCAAATATAGGAGCATCTGAATCTTTAACATCCCCATTTTCATCCCAACTTTCTTCTCTTGCATCATCAAAATGTTCTAAACACGCATCTCTTAATTCAGCCTGCTCTCCTACAAAGTCAATTTTACCACTATCATCTTTACCAACTCCACCTTCACCAACAAACATTACTTTTGCATCCTTTGGAAGTGATTTGATTTTATCTATTGTACTTTTTGTACTCTCATTTCCCTCCCCATGTTCAACTCCAATAAGTAAAGAACCATTTTCAGTTGTTTCGGCATCTAATTGATTCCCCTCACTGTCTTTCTGACCTCTTAAATCTTCAGCAATTTCATTATTTTTCTCTGATACTTTTTTTTTCAAATTAGATT
>Ga0222712_10000707_pt1 | contig 42731 bp, 38 predicted proteins | sample C33_657DmetaG_FD_165043 | JGI IMG/M metagenome (GOLD analysis project Ga0222712, IMG submission 165043) | Estuarine water microbial communities from San Francisco Bay, California, United States - C33_657D | ecosystem: Environmental > Aquatic > Marine > Unclassified | place: USA: California... | reverse complement strand
TCGATGATCGACACGCCGTTGCGGTGGTCGAAGATGTACGGACGGCTGCGGGGATTCCAGCGACGGGTCTGGTGTCCGAAGTGGACGCCGGCATCGAGGAGGTCTTTGACTGTGATGTTCATGGTATTTTTGGGCTCCGTATCCCTTTTCCTGCCGAAGGAGGGGACATTGGATCAGGTATGACTGACTGGGTTTTTGGTTTTATGTCCGAGGCGATCGGCGGTCGCTTCAAACGGTGGAAAGTGGGTTCAAACACCCCTGCCCGCCCGGGGCAAGCGGGAAAATCAACCCAAAGAGGCTCCTTTGGAACTGACAGGACCCGTGCCCGTTCGCAGGGTCGGCGCAACGCGATGTCTTGGGCCTACCGGATACTCTTCCCGCTGCTGCTGATCCCGGCCCTCCCTTACTATTTCTGGCGGATGCTCCGTCGCGGGGGCTATGGTAGGGGTTTCAGCCAAAGACTAGGCTTCTTCCCCTCCCCCGGCCCGAAGACCCCTGGAAAACGCCGTTTCTGGCTCCAAGCGGTCTCCGTCGGGGAAATCGAGGCCATCGGCCCCCTACTCCGCCAGCTGCAGGCCACGGGCGAGGCGGAGATCATCCTGACCACCACCACGAGCACGGGCTTCCGGCTGGCGCAGGAAAGATACGGCGACGTGGCAAAAGCCATCGGCGTCTTCCCGGCCGACCTCTGGCCCTGCAGCGCCCTCGCCTGGCGCCGGATCTGTCCGGACGTCGTCGTCCTGGTCGAAGGCGAGCTCTGGCCGGAACACCTCACCCAGGCCCGCGACCGCGGCGTGCCGGCCTACCTCATCAACGGACGCATCTCCGACAAGTCCTTCGCGCGTCATCGACGCTTCCGGAAGCTTTCCCGCTACGTGCTCGGCCACTTCCGGCAGATCGCCGCAGGCAGCGAAGAAGATGCGCGCCGCTTCCGCGAACTGGGTTTCGCGACCACGCTGACGGGCAACATCAAGTTCGACGTCGCGAGCGATGCGCCGATGTCGGCCGACGAACGCGCGCGACTCCGCACGGAACTCGGCTTCGGCGCCGACCCGCGCACGGTGGTGCTCCTGGGCTCCTCTACCTGGAAAGGCGAAGAAGCCCTGCTGCTGCGCAGCGTCCGGGCGGCGCGGGCCGCCGGCCAGGACGTCCGCCTGCTGCTCGTGCCTCGGCACTCCGAACGTCGCGCCGAAGTCGCCGCGGAGATCAGCGCCAGCGGGCTCGACTGGCATCAACGCTCGTCCGGCGGGCCGACCGCCCCCGACGGCACCGTCGTCCACCTCGCCGACACCACAGGCGAACTGCGCCGCCTCACCCGCGCGGCCGACCTCGCTTTCTGCGGCAAGAGCCTTGCTCCCCACGAAGGCGGCCAGACGCCGGTCGAAGCCGCCGCCGCGGGCGTCGCGATCGTCTACGGTCCGCGCATGACGAACTTCCGCGACATCGCCCGCGGGCTCGAACAAGCGGGCGCCGCGCTCAAGGCCGCGGACGAAGCCCGCCTGGCCGAACTGCTGGCCCGCCTGCTCGGCGACGCGTCCGCGCGCGCCGCGATGGGCCGGCACGCGGTCACCTGGCACCAAAGCAACCGCGGGGCGACCGAACGGACCCTCGCGCTGCTGCGGGGACGCTGATCAGGCGACGCGGAAAGCCTCGCGCAGACGGCGGGCTTCCTCGCGCAGTTCGCCCCCGAGCACGATCTCCCGCGCCCGCTTGGCGCCGGCGGCGGGATCAGCCGCCTGACCCGCGACCCAGAGGGCCGTGCCCGCGCTGAGACAAAGGGTGTCCATCAAGCCGTCGGAGACGCCGCCCACGAGCAGGTCGCTGAACATCGCGATGTTCTCTTCGGGCGTACCGCCGCGCAGGTCGGCGACCGTGCAGGTCTTGAAGCCGAAATCGCCGGGCAGCCAGACCGCGTCGACCGACGCGAGTTCGCCGCAGCCGCGCACGCGGACTTCGCCGGCCGTGGTGATCTCGTCCATGCCGCCGCCCGCACGGGAATGCGTGACGAGGCCGCGCTTCACGCCGAGCTCACCGAGCGTCGCCGCGAGCGGCTCGACCCAGCGCTCGTCGTAGACGCCGACGACCATGTAAGCCGGACGGGCCGGATTGATGAGCGGACCGAGGACGTTGAAGACGGTCTTGGCGCCGCTTTCCGCGAGCTGCTTGCGCACGCCCAGGACGGCCTTGAACGCCGGATGGAATGCCGGGGCGTAGAGGTAGCAGAAGTTCGCCTCGCGCAGGCCGCGGAGCAGCTGTTCGTCCGAGGCATCGAGCACGACACCCAGACCGGCGAGAAAATCCGCGCTACCCGATTTCGAAGTGATCGAGCGGTTGCCGTGCTTGAGCACCGGCACGCCCGCCGCGGCGACGATGAGCGCGCTGGCGGAGGAGATGTTGAAGCTGCCGGAGCGGTCGCCGCCCGTGCCCACGATGTCGATCGACTTCGCCGGCCAGTCGCCGAAGTCGGTGCGACGGGCGAGGTCGCGGTAAGTGCGGGCGAAACCCGTGACCTCCGCGGCCGTCTCCCCCTTGCGCGCCAAAGCGAGCAGGAAGGACGCCTTGTCCGCATCAGTCACCGTGGCCTCGGCCATCGCCAAAGCGGCGGCGGCGGCCTCCGCGGGGGCGAGGTCGCGACCGGCCGACAAAGCGGCGGTCAGGTCAGAAAGGGCCAAGGCCATGCCGGATTAGCCACGTTCGGGGCGGTCGGGACAAGGCATTTTCGCCACAAGGGGTTTGCAACGGGGGGAAAGCACCCAATGATGGACCCTATGGACGATGGCGACCAACCCCAGGGCGACTTCGACGGTTCCGGCAACGCCTCTTGGGGCGAGGCCGACTGGTCCGGCTACCTGCAGCGCAACGACCTCGAAGTCGGACGCTTCCTCGCCTACTACAACGAGGTCAAGAACCTGCCCGACCGACTGGACATCAGCGCCCGCCGGATGGGCTGGGAAAACGCGGACTGGGCGCCCGGCGACGGTCCCGAAGAGGTGAACGACGACGAGGACGAAGGACCTGACCTCCCGTACTGCATCCACCAGCACCCGGTCTACGTCGTGGCCCGCGCGCTGTCCCTCCAGCTCACGCAGTCCTTCCGCCGCCTGAACGTCGACGCCGGCGCGCAGCTCACCGCGCTCGAGGCGACCAACATCATGCACTCCTTCTGGGACGGGCAGCATCAGATGATCATGGCGATCAACGCCACCGACACCGGCGACCTGCCCCTCGCGCTCGTGCACATGAAGCGCGCCCTGGGGGCCATCAATTATTCGATCGGCCTCACGGCCGGACTGCCCGCGGGCGTACGCCTCTCCTCGGCCGAAGCGGCGCATGACCTCGAAGCCACGCTGTTCGACCTGCGCGAAGTATGCCTCCGCGTGATGGCCGACTGCCGCTGGGACGGAAAGAAGAAGTAGGTCAGGCCTCGCCGGCCTTGCCCGACTGGCCCTTCGCCATGAACTGGATGAGGCGGTCGCTGAATTCCTTGGCGGAATCGTGACCCATGCCGCGCAGGGCCTGGACGGAGGCGGCCACCTCGACGAGGCGGGCCATGTCGCGGCCCGGACGCACCGGGATCGTCATGTGCGGCACCTTGCGGCCGAGGATCTCGAAGGTCTCCACTTCCAGGCCGGAACGTTCTTCGTCCATGCCAGGCTGCCAGAGCACGAAAGTCACGACGAGGTCGACGCGCTTCTCGCGACGCACCGAACGGACGCCGAAGATCGAAGCGACGTTGATGATGCCGATGCCCCGGCACTCCATGTAACCGCGGTTCAGGTCCTTGGCGGTGCCCTGCAGTTCGCGGTCGCCGATGAGCGTCACGATGACGTAGTCGTCGGCGACGAGAGAATGGCCGCGTTCGATCAGGGCCAGCGCGCACTCGCTCTTGCCGACGCCGGAAGCGCCGCGCATGAGCACGCCGACGCCCTTGATGTCCACGAGCGTGGCGTGGATGTTGGTGCGAGGCGCGAACTTCTCCTCAAGCAGCACGGTCGCCTCGGCGGAGAAGTCCTTGGACTTGAGCTGGGTGCGGATGAGCGGGACGCGATGGCGGTCGGCGATACGCAGCAGGAGCTCATCCACCTGGAGGCCGCGGGAGATCACCACGGCCGGGATCTTCTTGGAGAAGACATCGTCGAGGAGCTTTTCCCGGACATCCGCGGACTGGTCGGTCAAGTAGGCCATCTCACCCGCGCCGAAGAGCTGGAGACGCTTGAAGGCGAACTCCTTGAAATAACCGGTGACCGCGAGGGCCGGACGATTGAGCGACTTCTCGGCGATCATGTTGTCGAGACCCTCGGCGCCGGCGAGGAGCTCCATCTGGAGCATGTCCTGGAAGGACGAGAGGAACTCACGCACCGAGACGGATTCGGGGCGGGTATCGGGAGCAGGGTCGGACATGGACGTCAGAGTTTGAAACCTTCGCCCAGATAATGGCGGCGGCTTTCGGGATTGTCCACGATTTCGGCGGGCGTCCCCGAGACCAGCACCCTGCCCTGGTGGATCAGGTAGGCCCGGTCGACGATGGAGAGGGTCTCGCGGACGTTATGGTCCGTGATGAGGATGCCGATGCCGCGGGCCTTCAGCTTGCGGATGATGGACTGCACTTCGGCGACCGAGATCGGGTCGACGCCGCTGAACGGCTCGTCCATCAGGAGGAAGCGCGGGCGCGTGGCCAGGGCCCGGGCGATCTCCAGACGACGGCGTTCGCCGCCGGAAAGGGTGAAGGCCGGTTGGCGGGCGAGTTTCTCGAGGCCGAGTTCGGCGAGCTGTTCCGCGGTCCGCTCCTTGCGTTCGCGTTCGTTGAGGTCGAGGGTCTCGACGACGGCCATGACGTTCTCCCAGACGGTGAGCTTGCGGAAGACCGAGGCTTCCTGCGGCAGGTAACCGACGCCGGCACGGGCGCGACGCCACATGGGCTCGGCCGTGATGTTCTGGCCGTCGAGGAAGACGCGGCCATGTGTCGAAGGGATCAGCCCGACGACCATATAGAAAGTGGTGGTCTTGCCGGCGCCGTTCGGGCCGAGCAGGCCGACGATCTCGCCTCCCTGCAGGAACAGGCTGACGTCCTGGACGGCCACCTTGGCGTCGTAATGCTTGGCCAAGGCCTGCGCCCGGATGACGCCCTTCTCGCTCGATGCGGCCATAGGAATAAGAGGAAGCGGTCAGCGTCCCTTGTCGAGGCTTTTGACCTCCGGCAAGGTGAAGTCACGGCCGAGGAAGATCTTCGGACGCACCACCTGACCGGGGTTGAGGTCGTCAGGCGCCGACTCCATCCGCCAGGACTTGGTCTTATGGTCATACGCGACCTCCTTCGCCGGGACACCTTCGTTGCCGTCCTTGTCGAGGATGCGCGCATCACCCAGCAGCCGGGCCGTGCCCTGCTCCGGACTCATCTCCAACGTCCGCCCCTTGGCGCTGGCGCCGCCGGCGACGACGCCCACGTTGCCACGGCCGACCACCCGACGGGCCACGAGGCGCCCGGCCTTGTCCGGCGAGGCGAGCCCTTCGAGGAGGTCACAGGTGGCGTCCGTCGCTTGCGAATCAATCGCGACGCCTCCGCGGAGGAAGAACTTCGTCAAGGCCGGGGTATGGAGCACCTCGTGCGCGTCGGCGACGAAGGCGACTTCCTGGCCGACGCCCTGCGAGACGAAGAGCCGCGGACGCGTGGGACCGACGCCGCCCGACAGCGTCAGCAGCCGCGGCTGGCCGACGAGCGCGTCCTGCGCGAAGATCTCTTCGATCTGAACCGCCGGGGTGAGGTCCAAGCGCTCACCGAGGCAACGCAACCCCGGCTGGGCGTAACGGACCTGGCCCGACAGGATGACCTTGCTGAGCGCATACTCGCCCCGCTTCTTCGGGACCGGCAAAGCGAAAGCGACCATCTGGTCGGAAGAAGTCACGACCTGACCGGCGACATAGCGGACCGAGCCGAGCAGCTCGGCCTGCATCGCTCCGTCTTCGGTCACGACCACGACCTGATCGGCCTCGGCGAGGCCGGGGACGCCGCCGTTCTCTTCGGGCGGCAGGCGCAAGGCGGCGCGCACGCCGGGACCCGAACGGATCTCGATACGGTCCTTGAGCGCGTCGGTGCGGATCGAGAAACCCGCCGCTTCGAGGCCACGCTTCTCACGCAGACGCGGCGTCTCGGCCAGGTCGACCACCTTGGACTTGCGATCCCAGCGGGCCCGACCGGCGGTGAATTCAGAACCTTCGAGACGTCCCTTCACGTCGCCTTCGGCTTCGAGCTGTCCGCTGCCGGCCTTCGCCTCGATGGCTACCAGACGGCGCGCGGCGAGCCGGGTATCGGCCGAGACATACGTCGCTTCATCCTGGACCTCGATGCGGGTCAGGCCGGCGGCAAGGTCGCGACGAAGCGTGACACGCGCGCCGGTCAGGTCAGCCGGAGCCTCGTTTTTGCGACGGAGCTGGAGACGGACCGGCTGGCCGTCGCCGGCGTAAAGTTCGGTCAGTCCGAGCTTCGGCTGATGGCGGAGACGCTGGGCGGAACCCTTGGCCTCAGGCTCTTCGATCTCCACATGACCGACGAGTTCGGCGGAATCTTCCTTCGGCTCGAAAGTCGCGCGGTCGCCGCGCAGGGTCTGTTCGCCGACGACGCGGACGACGCGCCCGGTGGCGACGAGCGAGCGCACCTCGGCGTCACCGCCCGGCCCGTCGCTGACCAGGCACTCGAGGCGTTCACAGGTCGTGCGTTCGCCGGCCCGCTCCGCGACCACGCCGCCGGTGAAGACCATGAGCGTGCCGCCGGCCGTGGGCGAAGCATCGAGTCGCAGCCCGCGGAGACGCAGGCGGCGGGCCGCCGGCTTGGTGAGGTCGAGTTCCGCGACCACGTCGGCGAAGATCGCGAAAGCATCGCCCTGCGAAGTGGAACGCCAGCTCCAGCCTTTGCCGGCGAGGTCGAAACTCGGCGAGGTCGCCCGGACTTTGTCCGCGCCCTCCGCGGCGCGCGCGGCCGGAGTCATCACGCCGGACGGACTCACGAACCGGGCCAGCGGGCGACCGTCCCGGAAAGAGCGGAGGGTGATCTCATCCATGTCCCACTGTCCTTCCTTCGCGGCCGGACGCATCTGCTGGGCCGCAGCCTCCCAGATCTTCTCGGCCTTGGCGTCCTCGGAGAAACCGGCGAACACGCCGCCCGTGACCTGCTGGAAGGAAAGATCCTTCGGCTGCGCCAGGGCACCTGCGGCCAGGCAAAGGCAGAGGATGGCGGCGCGCATGACGCTATGACAGCAGGCCGGGAACGCTTATCAAGCGATTACGCCTTAGGCGCCCGGGGAAACGGGGCGGTCGCGACGAAGGCCGGCATCTCGGCCGAGGCCAAGGTCTCGCCGACGGCCAGCGGAAAGCCCGCGAGGAATTCTCCGACGGGGAGCATCTTGCCGCCGGGGCGTTGCAACTGAAGCAGGACGAGCACGCCCTGCCCGCAGGCGACACGGAGGCCCGAACGGTCGGCGGAGAGGATCTGGCCCGGCGCATCCGCCGACGCCGAGTCCTCGCCGCGCGCGGCGCCGACCTTGATCGTGACGCCACGATGTTCGAAGGTCGAACCCGGCCAGCCTTCGAGCGCGAGCACGCGCTGCCCGAGCACGGCGGCCGACTGGCGGAAGTCCAGCGGCGCATCCGTCCGGTTCAGGCGGCGCGCATAGGTGACGAGCGCTTCGTCCTGCGGGACAGGCTTGGAAACACCGTCGAGGACCGAAGGCAAGGCCGCGGCCGCGAGTTCGCCGGCGAGGACGCCAAGGCGCGCGCGCAGAGCCGCCCGCGCTTCGCCAGGCGCAGGACGCAGGCTGCGCGAGGCGTGGATGGGGCCGGCGTCGAGCTTGAGGACGACCTGCTGGAGCGAGACACCCGTCTCGGCGAGGCCCAGCGCGAGCGCGCCTTCGACGGGCGTCGCGCCACGCAAGGCCGGCAGGAGCGAGCCGTGGAAATTGACGAAACCCAGCCGCGTCGCGGCGAGGAAGTCGGCCTTCAACAACTGGCCGTAAGCCATCACCACGCCGAGATCGACGCCGAGGGCGGCGAGCTGCGTCGCGTCTTCCGGGCCGAGTTTCTCCGGCTGGCGGAGCGGCAGACCCGCGGCCTTCGCCCAAGCAGCCACGGGGTTCGGACGGACTTCCTGGCCGCGTCCGGCGGGCCGGTCCGGCTGAGTATACACGGCAACCACCTCGGTGTCGGGCAAGGCACGGGCCGCGGCGAAAGCCGGGAGCGCGATCTCATCCGAACCGAGCAGGACCAGTCTCCGCGGCATGCGTTACTTGCGGGCCTGGCGCGCGGCGCGGCCTTTCAGCGAACGCGGCTTATCCCAGCGGGTATAGGATTTCTTGCGGACGGGACCGACCTTGCTGCGCGGGTTCTTCGACTTGCCCAGGCGCGGGCCGGACGGACCGACGGCCTTCTTCGGCTCGGCCGAGACGACGGCCTTGCCAGGGACCTTGGTGGACGGCTTGCGGGCTTCGCCTTCTTCGCCCGGCATCGCTCCGCCCATGGCGCCGGGCCCCCCTTGACGGCGGCCGGTCTGCTTGGGCTTGCCGACGATGTCCAGGAAGAGCGGGACGCCGGCGAGGTCGAAGCTTTCGTGCACGCCCTTCACGAGGAAGCGCTGGTAGGCGTCCTCGAGGCGTTCCTCGGAGTTGCAGAAGAGGCGGAAACGGATGGGACGCTTGGAGACCTGCGTCACGTAGTAGCACTTGAAGCGCTTGCCCGAGACCATGCGGGGCGGGCGCTTGATCATCAGGTCCTGGACGACGCGGTTGAGGCGGCCGGTCGAGATGGCCGTGCCGGCGCGCACGAAGACGCCTTCGGCGGCGTCCAGCATGTCCTCGGCGCGGAGGCCGGTCTGGGCGGACACGAAGAGGATGGGCGGATCAGGCAGGAAGAAGAGTTCGCGACGGATGGCCGAACGGAACTTCGCGCGGAACTCTTCCTCGTCCTCGAAGCCGTCGATGTTCTTCTCGCGGAAAGCCTTCTTCGCGAGGTCCCACTTGTTGACCACCAGGACGATGCCGCAACCCAGCAAGGCGAGTTCGCCGGCGAGCTGCTTGTCGATGCGGGTCACGCCCTGGCCGGCGTCGAGCACGAGGAAGACCACGTCGGTCTCGGCGAGGATCTCGTCGGCGCGGCTCTGCGAGAAGAAGTCCAGCGTGTCCCGCTTGTTGGCGGTGCGGCGGCCGGCGGTGTCGACGAGCGAGAACTTGGCCTGGGAGCCGTCGGCCTTGGTGCGGGAAAGACGCGAGCGGACGGGGTCGCGCGTGGTGCCGGCGACCTCGCTGACGATGAGGCGCGAACCGCCGAGCAGGCGGTTGCCGAGCGAGCTCTTGCCGACGTTCGGACGGCCGGCGAGCGCCAGACGGATCGGACGCGGGCCTTCTTCGCGCGGCGTCTCGGGCTCGGGTCCGAGATGCTTGATGATGAGCGCCTGCAGCTGCGGGATGCCGCGGCCGTGTTCGGCGGAGATCAGGAGAGGTTCGCCGAAACCGAGGGCGAAGAATTCGGACATCAGTCCGTCGCGCTCTTCGGTGTCGGCCTTGTTGGCGACGACGATCACCTTCTTGCCGGCCTGACGGAGCTTGACGGAGACCTCGAGGTCGAGGGCGGCGCAACCTTCGGAGGCGTCGACGACGAGCAGCACGAGCGAGGCGGCGGCCAGGGCGAAGTCCACCTGCTCTTCGACGGCGTCGGCGACGACCTTAGGCGTGAGCTCGGCGCGGTACAGGCCGATGCCGCCGGTGTCCATCAGCGTGTAGCGGCCTTCGAACACGTCGGACGTGATGAGGTCGCGCGTGACGCCGGGCTGGTCGTGCACGATCGAGATGCGCCGGCCGACCAAGCGGTTGAAAAGGCGGCTCTTCCCGACGTTGGGACGGCCCACGATGGCTACCGCGCGGGAAAGTTCAGTGTTCCGTTCCATGGAGGGACAGTCAGGGCTACCCGCCCGCCTAGCAAGCAAGGATGCTCAGCGGCCCGGGAGGCTGTCCAGGAAGCGGGCGATCCGCTCGCCGGCCTCATGGATGCGTTCGTAGCTGGTCGAGAACGACGCACGGCAGAAACCGGCGCCGGCCGCGCCGAAGGCGGTACCCGGGACCATGGCGACCTTCTGCTGCTCGAGGAGCTTCTGGGCGAAGGTCATGGAGTCCATGCCCGTCGAGGTGATGTCCGGGAAAGCGTAGAAAGCCCCGCGCGGGAGATGGCACTTCAGGCCGAGCTCGTTGAAACGGCGGACGATGAAGTCGCGGCGCTCGCGATACTTGTCGCGCATGTGCAGCATCGAATCGCGGCCGTTACGGAGGGCTTCGACGGCGGCCTCCTGGCTCATGATCGGGGCGCACATGATGCCGTACTGGTGCACCTTGAGCATGCCGTCGATGACGGCGGCGGGGCCGCAGGCGTAACCGATGCGGAAGCCGGTCATCGCGAAAGCCTTCGAGAAACCGTGCAGGAAGACCGTACGCTCGCGCATGCCCGGCAGCGAGGCGATCGAGACGTGGTCGCCTTCGAACGTGAGCTCGGAGTAGATCTCGTCGGAAGCAACCAACAGGTCCTTCTCGATGGCGAACTTGGCGATGGCCTCGAGCTTGGCGCGGTCGGCGGTACCGCCGGTCGGATTGGTCGGGAAGTTCAGGACCAGCAGCTTGCAGCCGGGCTGCCAGGCGGCACGGAGGGCGGCCGGGTCGAGCGCGAACTGGTCGGCGGAGACGGTGCGGATCGGGATGGCCTCGGCGTGGCAGAGCGTGACGCTCGGAGCGTAGCTCACGTAACAGGGCTCATGGTAGAGGACCTTGTCGCCGGGGTTCAGCACGGCGCGCAAAAGGATATCGAGGGCTTCGGAGACGCCGATCGTACCGAGGATTTCGGTCTCAGGGTCGTATTCCGGGCCGTAGTTACGGGCGACGTAGCGGGAGATCTCTTCGCGGAACTGCTGGGTGCCGCGGTTATCCGTATAGGACGTGCGTCCCTTCTCCAGGGAAGCGATCGCGGCCTCGCGGATATGATAAGGCGTGACGAAGTCAGGCTCGCCGATGCCGAGCGACACCGCGTCCTTCATCTTGGAGACGATGGCGAAGAAGTCGCGGATGCCCGATTTGGGCAAGGTCGCGACATGCCGCGCCACGAAACGTCCGGAGGAATCCATGGTCAGGCGAGGTTCAGGGGCTGACCGACGGACGGTCGCGGCCGGAGCCGGCGTCAGTGACGACGAAGCCGTCCTTCTTGTACGCGCGGAGGAAGAAGTGGGTGGAGGTGCCCTGGACGCCGTCGATGCGCGCGAGGCGCTCATGGACGAAGCCGGCGACCTTGTAGAGGTTGTCCGCGGTGACGACGACCAGCAGGTCGTAGCCGCCCGACATGAGGTAGCAGCTCTCGACCTGCTCGAAGGCGGAGATGCGCTCGGCGATGGCGTCGAAACCGCCCACGCCTTCGGTGCGCACCTTGATCTCGATGACGGCGCGGACACGATGCTCGGACTCGAAGCCGGGATTCAGCACCGGACGCATGCCCAGGAGGACGCCCTGCTGACGCAAGGCTGCCAGCTCGCGGTCCACGGCTTCGGCGCCGAGGCCGAGGATGCGGCCGATCTGGGCGGTATCGAGGGCTTCCCCGTCGAGGATGAGCTTGAGTACGGAGTTCATGGCGGAAATCAGGAAGCCGGGAGGGCGCGACGGGCGCGGACCGCGGCGGCGAGACCGTCGAGGACGGGCACGGTCTGCGCGAAGGAGATGCAGGCGTCGGTGATGCTGCAGCCGTAGGCCGAGGCTTCCTTGCCCTTCCAATCCTGACGGCCTTCGGCGAGGTGGCTTTCGATCATCACGCCGGCGATGACGCGCGAACCCGCGGCGACCTGCGCGGCGATGTCGGCGGCCACGACCGGCTGACGGCGATGGTCCTTGGAGCTGTTGCCGTGCGAACAATCGATGACGAGGCGCGTCGAGAGACCCGCCTTCTGGATGCGGGCGGCGGCGTCGGTCACGAACTCGGCGCCGTAATTGGGTCCGGTGCGCGAACCGCCGCGCAGGATGACGTGCGCGTCCGGATTGCCCGAGGTCTGGAAGATGGCGACGACGCCGTCCTTGGTGACGGAGGGGAACCAGTGCGAAGAACGGGCGGAGAGACAGGCGTCGACGGCGACCTGGACCGAGCCGTCGGTGCCGTTCTTGAAGCCGACCGGCATGGACAGGCCGGAGGCCAGCTCACGATGGATCTGGCTTTCGGTGGTGCGCGCGCCGATGGCGCCGTAAGCGACGAGGTCGGCCACGTACTGCGGCGTGATCGGGTCGAGGAATTCGGTCGCGGCGGGCAGGCCGGCTTCGGCGATCTGCGCGAGGAGACCGCGGGCGATACGCAGTCCGTCGTTGATGCGGAAGGAGCCGTCGACCTGCGGATCGTTGATGAGACCCTTCCAGCCGACCGTGGTGCGGGGCTTCTCGAAGTAGACGCGCATGACGACCAGCAGCTCGCCGGCATGCTTCTTCGCTTCCTGCCGCAGCAAGGCGGCGTACTCCAAGGCGGCCTTGGTGTCATGGACGGAACAGGGGCCGACGATGACCATCAGACGGTCGTCCTGGCCGGAGATGACCTTGGCGGCGTCCCGGCGGGCGGTGGCCACGACCTCGGCGGCGCGCTCGGAGACCGGCAGTTCGGCGAGCACGAGGGCGGGAGACAGCAGGGGGTGCTGGCTGCGGATGCGTAGGTCGTCCGTATTCTGAGTCATCGGTAGGCGGGCTTTCCCGAGGGGAAAAGAGGGCAAATGAAGGGCTACCGGGGGCGGGTGTCAATGACGCGTCCCGTGTTGACGCGAGGGGCTTTCAGTATCAAAAGTGTCTCAAATCGGCATGCCCAAGCAACCTAACCCAGAATCCGCCGTCCAATCCGGAGCCTTCAAGGCGTTCATCGCCGAAAAGGGACTCCGGGCGACGCGCCAGCGGATGGCGGTCTTCGAGGCGGCCCGGACGATCCAAGGACACTACACCGCCGAGGACCTGCTGAAGAAAGCCCGCTCGCTCGACCGCAGCGTCTCCCGCGCGACGATCTACCGCGCCCTGCCCCTCCTGGTCGGCAGCAACGTCATCCGCGAGATGGACGTCGGCCGCGACCAGAAGTACTACCTCGCCGAAGCCGGCAGCGCCACCTTCCGCGCCCAGCTGATCTGCGAGAACTGCGACTCGATCGTCGAAGTCGACGCGCCGTTCATGGAATGGTACGGCAAGGCCGTGGCCGCCAAGCACGGCATGCGCCCGATCTCCCAGAAACTCCAGGTCACCGCCGCCTGCCTCAACGACCGTTGCCCGCGCCGCAAGCCCGACCGCTCATGATCACCTACCCGACCGCTTCCGTCTTCCCTCCCCTGCCCCTCGGCGGGACTCCCCTCTCCGCGCTGCAGCAGGAAGTCATCGCGCTGAAGAAGGCCAAGGACGCCCTCATCCTCGCGCACAATTACCAGTGCGAAGACATCCAGGGCGTGGCCGACTACGTCGGCGATTCCCTCGGCCTCGCCTACAAGGCCGCCGAAGCCAAGCAGTCCACCATCGTCTTCTGCGGCGTGCACTTCATGGCCGAGACGGCCAAGATCGTGAACCCCACGCGCCGCGTGCTGCTGCCCGACCTCGCCGCCGGCTGCTCGCTCGCCGATTCCTGCCCGGCGGAGAAGCTCGCCGCCGCCAAAGCCAAGGACCCTTCCCTCTACGTCGTCGCGTACATCAATTGCAGCGCCGCGGTGAAGGCGCTCTGCGACGTCATCGTCACCAGCGGCAACGCCTCCAAGATCGTCAGCCGCGTGCCCGCCGACCGGAACATCCTCTTCGTCCCCGACCAGAACCTCGGCCGCTGGGTCTCCGGCAAGACCGGCCGCGCGATGCAGCTCTGGCCGGGCAATTGTTACGCCCACGTGCAGTTCACGCCGGGCGCCCTGCTCCGCACGAAAGCGGCCCACCCGGGCGCGCCCGTCGTGGCGCACCCCGAGTGCACCGAAGCCGTCCGCGACCTGGCCGACATGGTCTGCTCGACCGAGCTGATGGTTGGCTGGTGCAAGGAGCAGACCGCGAATACCATCATCATCACGACGGAATCCGGCATGATCCATCGCCTCCGCAAGGAAGTGCCTGGCAAGACGTTCGTCGCCGCGCCGACCGACCGCTGCTCGTGCAATGATTGCAAGTTCATGAAGATGAACACGCTGACGAAGGTGCGCGACTGCCTGCGCGACGGCACGCCGGAGATTTCCCTGCCTGAAAACGTCCGCGCCGCCGCCGAGGTCCCGTTGCGTCGCATGCTCGATTGGAGCAAGTGAGACAGACCGAGACGCCGGCGAAAGGCGACCGGTAGGGCGAAAAACTTTTTACCAAAGTTTGACAATTCGTATTATTATAAAACCCTTGAGAGTACCGATAGAACCTTAGGCTGGTCGCAGACGAGCCAAGGAACTGCCGGCCCCAGCCACCCTCTTATGAAAATCGACCTCGACCCCTCCGCCTTCACTTCCAAGGACGCCTACGTCCGCGCCGCCCTGTCCAAGGCCCGCGACCTGGCCGTGCAGGCCTGGGAGGACGAGCACAGCGAACGCCAGTCGCTCATCGAGCGCGAAGTCGCCGGCCTCTCGAAGCCCGAACTCGCCAAACGCCTGATCAAGCTCCTCTCCCGCCCCAACCGCGCCCGCGCCCAGATCTCGGACAGCATGCGCAACAAGGCGCAGGCGATGCGCCGCAAGGGCGCCCCGGTCCGCGAGATCGCGGCCGAACTCGGCATCTCGATCCCGTCGGTCTACAACATCACCAAGGACTGAACTTGCCCGCGGGCCCCGTCTCGGCGAACCTCCGCCGATGCAGGAATGGACCCGCGGCGACCCGGCGAAAGGCCCCAAGCAGGCGCCTTTGGCGCGCGGCGGCAGACTGAATGCGGATACGTTGATCGGCGCCTATCGGGCCGGCATCTTTCCGTGGTACTCCGCAGATGAACCGGTGAAATGGTGGTGTCCCGACCCTCGCTTCGTGATGCGACCGGCCGACTTCCGGCTGACTGACAGCCTCCGCAAGACGATGCGTAAGCCGGGCTGGACGGTCACCTTCGACCGCTCCTTTGAGACGGTCATGCGCCGTTGTTCCGAAGTGCCCCGCCCCGGTCAGGACGGCACCTGGATCACCGAAGAGATGATCGCCGCCTACTGCGAGCTGCACCGCCGAGGCATCGCCCACAGCGTCGAAGTGAGCTGGCAGGGCGAACTGGTCGGCGGCCTTTACGGCGTCGCCCTCGGCCGGCTCTTCCACGGCGAGTCGATGTTCCACCTCAAGGCCGACGCCTCGAAGGTCGGCTTCGCGACGCTCGTCGCCCGGCTCGCCGCGGCCGGTTACGTCCTCATCGACTGCCAGGTGCCGACGGCGCACCTCGCCAGCCTCGGCGCCTTCGCGGTCGACCGCGAAGAGTTCCTGGCCGCCGTGCGGATCTTCCGCGACCAGCCGCCGTCGGGCGACGCGTTCGTCACTCCGGCTTCGGACGCGACTTGAGCAAGGCCCGGGCCTCGCGCTCATACACGCGCTCGACGATCACGCACAGCTGCTGCAAGGACCGGCCGTCGGTGTAGACGGCGATGCCCGCCTGCATGTAGGCCTGCTCGCGCTTCTTCATCAGTTCGCGGATACGCGCCTCGGGATCTTCGCCTTTGAGCAACGGACGGCGGGAATTGCCGGCGGTACGGCGCAGGATCGTGTCCACCGAGGCGAACAAGGTGACGACGATGCCCCTGGAGCGCACCAGTTCGCCCATGCCGGGCGGCACGACCAGCCCGCCCCCGCAGGCGATGACGCCGCCGCACTCCGGCAGCATCGTCTCGACGACCTGACGCTCGAGTCCGCGGAAATGCTCCTCGCCGTGCTGGGCGAAGATGTCGGCGATCGTGGCGCCGGCGAGCTTCTCGACGAGTTCGTCGGTGTCGTAGAAACGACGGCGCCAACGCTTGGCCAGCTGCCGTCCGAGCGCGGACTTCCCCGTGCCCATGAATCCGGCGAGGATCAGGTTCGGCGAGTTGTCCTTGTTGGCCACGGGCGACATGCGACCATAGCAAGGCTCCGCCCGCCCCTCGGCAAGCGACAAGCGTCGGGAGGACTACTTGGCAGGCAAGGCGTCCAACGCGGCCTTGGCCTTCGGCGCCAAGCGTTCGGAGAGGCCCTGCGCGGCTTCGGTCAAGGCGGCGCGGTCAGCTTCGACGAACACCCGGGGCACGGCGGCCCAGGCGGCTTCGGTCAGTTCGTTGGCGGGTCCTTTGAGCAAGGGGAGCAGCGAAGCCTTGATCGCGATACGCGACTTGCCCACGCGGTTCACGCGGTCGGCGACGATCCGCGCCCAGGCGGCCTTGGACGCGAGCGAGGCGCCGGCGGGCGCGGTCGGCAGATGCTTGGCGGCCATCGACGCGGGAAGGCGCAGGATTTCGTCCTCGACCTCCTGGACCTGCGAACGTTGCGAGAGCTTGCCCAGGCGTTCCCAGAGGATCGGCGCGGCGGCGCTCACGCTCACGCGGCGGAGCAGACGATTGGCGCGCTGGGCGGTCGCGAAGTCCACGTGCTTCGTAAGCGCGACGAGTTCTTCGACGGTCAGCGGGTACTCCTTCGCGGAACGACGCTGGTCGAGCAGACGCTCGAGATGGGCGAGCTTGGTCTCGGGCGTGGTACCTTCGGGATCCTCGTAGTTGTTCGGCTGCTTAGGATTGAGGGGCAGGCGCGGCTTCATGCTCGGATCGAACATCAGCACCTGCTGGAGGGCCGCCTGACCTTCCGGGTTCTCAAGCGTCTTGGCGGCGGTCCGCACGCGCTCGAACCAGGCCTTGGCTTCCGGCGAGGCGTTCGTGAACCCGCGCGAGTGATCGAGGATCGCCTGCTGGGCGGCGAGCCGCTTCTCCGGGACCGCGAGGTCGGCGAAGGCGGCGTCAGTCGGGACGTCGGCGGCGAACAGGCCGGCGAAGAGGAAGAGCGGGAGGCAACGGTACAGCATGGGGATGAGGTTAAAGATCAGGCGGCGGGGAGGAGTGCGGCCAGCGAGCGGCGATGCCACGGTCCGAGGACCCACATGGCGAAGGCGGCGCCAAGGAAAGCGCAGAGCATGTCCGCCTGGGTGTCCCAGACGAAACCTTGGGATCCGAGGAAAGCGTCGGCGGCCTGACCAAGCAGGATCGCGGAGCCCCATTCGAAGATCTCGTAGGCCGCGCTGAAAGCCCCGGCGAAGCAGACGCCCGCCCAGGCGGTCAGACCTAAGGCGCCGGCCGCCGGCCCACGGAGCAGCCATTCGCGGATCATCAGCGCCGGGACGACCCCTTGCATCAGGTGACCAAGCCGGTCGTAAGGATTGCGCGTCTGCCCCAGCCACTCGGCCACCCACGCTCCGGCCGGCACTTCGGCGTAGGTGTAATGGGCGCCGACGATCAGGACGATCGCGTGGAAGAACATCCAGCGACCGAGGAACACGCTCGGCGTCCAGTCGAACCGCCAGGCGAAGCCGGCGATGAGGAAGACCGGCAGGACCTCGAGCATCCAGATCACGTGGTCACGGGCGCCCCAGGCGGACAGGAGCCCCAGGACGGACGCAAGCACGGCGAGCCGGCGGAACTGCCGGCGGGCGGACTGGAGGTTCAGATCGACCATGTGCCGCGCAAGGCGGGAGAGTGCAGCTGGTCGGCCTGGTCGTCGCCGACGAAGCCGGAGGCGTCGGACTTGAAGTTCAGCTTACGTCCCAGCCGTACGCTCAGCGCCGCGAGGTTCACGAGGGTCGAGCTACGGAAGGCCTCGTTGACGCCGTAGCCGAACGGACGCTTCTCACGCGCGCACGCGTCGAAATCATCTTCCTGATATTCCGGCAGCGGGAACTCGGCGGCCTTGACGAGGAGCTCGGGACGGTTGCAACGCATGCCGGCGAACAGCTTGCCGTTCGGTCCTTCAAGGAAGGGGTTCTCGGGATTACGTTCGGCGAGCTCGGATTCGAGGATGATGCGCGTACCGTCCTTGTAAGTGAGGGTGACGGTCTTCCAGACGCCGCAAGCCATGGCGTCCTGGGCAGGGGCGTCGCACTCGACGGAGACGGGCGACTCGCCGTCCTTGCCGAGGAAATACTGCACGGGATCGAGGAAGTGCTGGCCCATGTCACCGAGGCCGCCTTGGTCGAAGTTCCAATAACCGCGGAAGGAACCGTGGCAGCGATGCGGGTGATAAGGGATCAACTGCGAAGGACCGCAGTACATGTCCCAGTTCAGGTGCCCCGGGACGGGCTCCGGCTTGAGGTCCGGCTTGCCGGTCCAGAGGTTGACCTTCCACTGGATGCCGCCGACCGGGGCGAGGCGCACCGTCAGCGGGCCGCCGAGGACGCCGCTCGCGACGACGCGGCGGATCTCCCGGGCCGGGCCGACGCCGTAATAATTGGTCCGGTTGAGACGGAACCAGGTGTTCACGCGGAACGGCACGCCGGTCTGCTGCACGACGCGGCTCAGGGCGAGGCCCTCGCCGATGGTACGGGTCAGCGGCTTCTCGCACCAGACGGCCTTGCCGCGGCGGGCGGCCATGGCGGCGATGACGCCGTGCCAATGCGGCGGCGTGCAGACGTGCACGACGTCGGCGTCCGGCATCGCGATGACTTCGCGGAAATCCTCGGCCGTCATCGGCGTGCCGCCGCCGGCCTGCTTGATGCGCTCGAGCTTCTTCTGCACGCGCTGGGCGTCGACGTCGCAGATGCCGACGATGCGGTTCTTGCCCGTCATGCGGGGCTCGGAGTGCATGGAGGAGATGCCGCCGCAGCCGACGATGACGTGGTTCAGGGTCTCGCTGGGCGGGACGAAGCCACGGCCGAGGACGTGCCGGGGAATGATCGTGAAGCCAAGCGCGGCGACGGCAGCCTTACGCAGAAAGGAACGACGGGGTAATCGCATGCGGGGTGATATGAGGACAAAAGACCCCGTTCAATCCTGATAGTTCCGACCCAGCGGGCCGCAGGGACCTTTATGGCCTTATTCCGCCGTTAAAAGTCCGCCGTCGTTTTGCTTTCGCCCGCCTTGCTTGCTCCTTGTGATCATGCCGCTCTCCTCACCGCCCCTCGCCCGCACCTCGGATGAGGCCGTGCGTCTGCAGGCGGCCATCGCCCAGACCGCCGGGGTGCCGTTCTACGGCTCCGGCGACTGGCAGGCGGCCTTCGCCGACCGCTCGGCTCGGCTCGCCGACCTGCCCCGCATCACGAAGAGCCAGCTGCGCGAACACTCACCCGAAGGTTTCCTGCCGGCCGGGCTGTCCGTCGAATCGCTCCTCGCCTCCGGCCTGATCGAAGAAGAAAGCACCTCCGGCACTTCCGGCGCCAGCGTGCGCGTGGTGTTCGGCAAGACCTGGTGGGCCGAACAGGAGCTCCGCGCCCTGCTCCGCAACCCTTTCCTGGCCGAGTGTTTCGGCGGACGGACCAGCCTCCGCCGCGCCGTCCTCACGACGCCGGGTTGCAGCGGCGTCAGCTGCTATAACCGCTGGCTCAACCTCGAACAACGTACCCTCGGCGACAGCCGCTACGTCAATCAGACCCGTATCCCCTTCAGCCTCGGCGACGACAAACTGGCCGTCATGACCGACGAAGTCGCGGCCTGGGAGCCGGCCTTCCTCGACGTCGATCCGGTGCACGGCGCCTGGTTCGCCCTTTATTGTGAGCGCCACGGACGACGTTTCCCTTCCCTGCGCTTCATCCTGACGAGTTACGAGTTCACCAGCGTCACGCACCGCGCCATCATGGAACGCGTCTTCGGCGTGCCGGTGATCGACCTCTACGGCTCCAGCGAGACCGGCCACCTGCTCGTCGAGACGGACGGCGTCATGCGCCCGAGCCCGGAGACCGCGCTCCTGGAATCGACTTCGGCCGACGACATCGGCGAGCTGCTGGTCACCACGCTCACGAATCCTTACCTCCCTTTGATGCGTTACGAGATCGGCGACTATGTCGAACGCGTCGCCGGCGGCTACCTCGTCCACGGCCGTAAACGGGACGCCCTCCGCGGCGCCGATGGACGGATCCTCACGACCCGCCAGGTGGACGCGGCCTTCAGCGGCCTCCGCGGCATCGCCCATTACCAGCTTCGCCAACGGACGGATGGCTCCGCCCATCTCAGCCTCCTCCCCGAACAAGCCAGTGACGGCTTGGCTTCGGCTCAGGCCACGCTCGGAGAGCGTCTCTCCCGACTCTTGGGGACCTCGGTCACGAGCGAGTCAGTCGGACTCCTCACCCCGGAAGACTCGGGCAAATTCCGCCTGACGGTCCGAGAGTCCGCCTGAACGGGCAGATTACCGCCGGAAAAGGGGCTTTCGGGCTGGAAAAACCCCACCTAACCCCCCAAGGTGGGCTTTTCACCACCATGGAAGTCTACATCGACGGCAAGTTCTACCCCAAGGCCGAGGCCAAGATCTCCGTCTTCGACCATGGTTTCCTCTATGGTGACGGCATCTTCGAAGGCATCCGCCTCTACCAGGGCTGCGTCTTCCGCCTCGACGAGCACCTCGAGCGCCTCGAGATGTCGGCCAAGGCCCTCTGCCTCGAGATGCCCTGGACCCGCGCCGAGATCGCCGAGATCGTCTGCGAATCCTGCCGCCGCAACAACCTGACCGATGGTTACATCCGCCTCGTCGTCTCCCGCGGCTTCGGCGACCTCGGCCTCTCGCCCAAGAACTGCCCGAAGCCTTCGATCGTCTGCATCGCCGACACCATCAAGCTCTACCCCGAGGAACTCTACGCCACGGGCATGCGCATCATCACCGCGCCGACCCGCCGCATCAGCCCGGCCGCGCTGCCCCCGATGATCAAGTCGCTCAACTACCTGAACAACATCATGGCGAAGATGGAGGCCCAGCAGCACGGCTTCCACGAGTGCCTGATGCTCAACGAGCAGGGCTACGTCGCAGAGTGCAGCGGAGACAACGTCTTCCTGATCCACAAAGGCCGCCTGATCACCCCGGCCTCCCATGCCGGCGCCCTCGTGGGCATCACCCGCCAGGTCGCCCTCGAAGTCGCCGCCGCCCTCGGCATCCCGACCGTCGAGACGAACATCACCCGCTACGACGTCTGGAACGCCGACGAATGCTTCCTGACGGGTACCGCCGCGGAAGTCATCCCGGTCATCGAAGTCGACGCCCGCAAGATCGGCACCGGCAAACCCGGACCGGTCACCGCCCGCATCCTCGCCGAGTTCCGCAAGAAGGCTTCGCGCGAAGGCCAGATGATCCGCTGAGCCTGCCTGCGCCCAGACGCGCATGCCCGCCGACCCCGCCCCTCCGACCGCCGACGCCCGTGACGCCACGCTGCGTCGGCTGTTGCGGATCGCTTGGTCGTACCGCACGGACTGCCTCCAGCTCCTCGGACTCCAGCTCGCCGTCGTCTTCCTGACCGTCGCCGTCGTCGCGCTGGCCGGCGTCGGCATCGACTTCGTCCGCCACTGCGCCGACCGTACCGTCCCCGCGCCGGCGCTGCCCTTCTTCATCCCCGCCGACGCGACGGACCAGGCCGTGTTCGTCTGGCTCGGCGCGGGCATCCTCGTCGCCGCGATCCTACGGGCGACGCTCGCCTTCGTCTTCGGCCTCGTCTCCGTCCGCTTCCTGCACGGGCGCATCGTCGTCAACCTCCGCTCCCAGGTCTTCGCCAAGCTCCAGCAGCTGAGCTTCCGCTTCTTCGACTCCAACGCCAGCGGCTCGATCATCAACCGCGTCACTTCCGACGCGCATGCCATCCGGCTCTTCATCGAAGGCGTGGTGCTGCAGCTCGCCATCATCGCCCTGACCCTGGCCGCCTGCGCCGCCTACATGTTCCGCACCGACTGGCGGCTCACGCTGGCCTGCCTTTGCGTCCTGCCCTTCCAGGTCTGGTTCGCGATCCGCTTCTCCCGCAAGGTGCGCCCGGCCTACGAGGAGAACCGCGAGCTGATGGACCGCATGGTGCTCGGCTTCTCGGAGAACGTGCAGGGCATCCAGGTCGTCAAAGGCTTCGCCCTGGAGCCGCGCGTGCAGGGACGTTTCGCCGGCTGGAGCGAGGCGATCCGCGTCCAGAAACGCAAGGTCTTCCGCGAGGTCGCGCTGTTCTGGCCCGTCATCGACGGGCTCAACCGTCTTTCGATGGCCATCCTCATCGGCTACGGCGGCTGGATGGTCGCGCGCGGCGAGCTCGCCCTCGGCACCGGCCTCGTGGCCTTCGCGGGCCTGCTGCAACAGTTCTCCACGCAGGTGACGACGCTCGCCTCGGTCGTCGACAACGCGCAGGTCTCCTTGGCGGGGGCGAAACGCATCTTCGAGATCCTGGACACCGACCCGGGCGTCGAAACCGAGGCGGGGGCGAGTTCGCCCGGCCGCTTCGTCGGTCGCGTGGCCTTCGAAAACGTCAGCTTCGAGTTCCAGGATAACGCCACGGTGCTCCGCGACCTCTCGTTCGTCGCCGAGCCCGGCAAGCGCATCGCCATCGCCGGCGCGACGGGCGCAGGCAAGTCCGCCCTGCTCTCGCTCATCCCCCGCTTCTACGACCCGCGCGCGGGGCGCGTCACGCTGGACGGGTACGACCTGCGCCGCCTGCCGCTGCCGGAACTCCGCCGACAGGTCGGGATGGTCTTCCAGGAAAACTTCCTGTTCTCCAATACGATCGCGGCGAACATCGCGTTCGGACACCCCGAGGCCACGCAGGAGCGCATCGAACGCGCCGCGCGTATCGCCGGCGCCCATGACTTCATCACGGCGCTGCCTGAGGGTTACGAGACGTTCCTCGGGGAAGGCGGCGTGAACCTTTCGGGCGGCCAGCGCCAACGCATCGCCATCGCCCGCGCCCTGCTCCTCGAACCGACGGTGCTCCTCCTCGACGACCCGACCTCGGCCATCGACCCTGAGACGGAGAAGGAGATCATGGAGGCGATGGAAGCCGCGATGGCCGGTCGCACGACCTTCATCGTCGCGCACCGCCTGAGCACCCTCCGCCGGGCCGACCTCATCCTCGTCCTCGACCGCGGGCGCCTCGCCCAGGTCGGCACGCACGCCCAGCTGATGGCGGAAGACGGCCACTATCGCCGGGCGATCCTCGTCCAATCGGAAGGAGCCCCCGCATGAGCAAGCCGCCCCTCGAGATCGCGGTCCGCCGCCTGCGGCCAGACGAAGAAGAACCGGACCGTCTGCCCCTGCGCTGGTCGACCATCACCCGGCTCCTCGCTTTCACCAGCCCCCATCGCCTGCAGCGCAACACGCTGCTCGTCCTCTGCGTCTTCCGGGCGATGGCCCTGCCGGGCCTCGCCTGGCTCGTCGGCTCCATCATCAAAGGTCCGGTCCAGGCCGGCGACGGAGCCGCGACCTTCCGGGCCCTCGCCCTCTTCACGGTCTTCTTCGTCGTCGCCGACGTCGCGCTCTACTGGCGCATCCGGCTGGCGCACCAGATCGGCGAGAACGTCCTCCGCGACCTCCGCGACCGCCTGATGGCGCACCTGCTCACGCAGCCGCTCTCGTTCTTCCACGCGCGCCGCCACGGCAGCCTGATCAGCCGCATGGTCTCGGACATCGAGGCGATGCGTAACGGCGTCCAGAACAACTTCTTCATCTCCTTCGTCTCGTTCGGCCAGATGACCTGCGCCGCGGCGCTGATGCTCCTGGCCAACCCCCGGCTCTTCCTCGTCCTGCTGGCCATCGTGCCCTGCCTGCTGCTCGTCCACGCCTTCTTCCGCGGCAAGATCCTCCATGCCTCCCGCGTGCAGCAGGAGACCTTCTCCCGCGTGACCTCGGCGCTCGCCGAGACGGTCCAAGGGATCCGCGTCACGCAAGGCTTCGCCCGCGAGGACACCAACGCCGGCATCTTCACGCGCCTCGTGCGCAGCCTGGCCGGCAACGTCGTGAAGACGGCCAGCCTGACTTCGCTCTACCTGCCGCTGCTGGAACTCAACGCCCATGGCTTCATGGCCGCGCTCATCGGCGTCGGCGGCTGGGCCGCCCTCTCCGGCACCGGCACAGGCCTGGGCGACCTGGTGACGTTCTTCTTCCTCGCCGACCTGTTCTTCTCGCCGATCACGATCATCGGGACGCAGCTCTCCGAAGCGACCCTCGCGATGGCCGGCGCGGAACGCTATTTCCGCGTGCTCGACACGGCGCCGGCCTGGACGGACAAGCCGGGCGCGACCGCCTGCCCCCGCCTGAGCGGACACGTGGAATTCCGCGACGTCGGTTTCGCCTACCTCCCGGATCGGCCGGTGCTGCACGAGATCTGCTTCACCGCCCGACCGGGGCAGGTCATCGCGCTCGTCGGTCATACGGGCTCCGGCAAGTCGACGATCATCGGCCTGCTGGCGAAGTTCCAGCTGCCGCTGGCGGGTCAGGTGCTCGTCGACGGGCACGACCTCGCCGACCTGCGCCAGGACACCCTCCGCCGCCAGATGGGCTTCGTCTTCCAGCAGAACTTCCTGTTCGCCGGCACGATCGCCGACAACGTGAAGGCCGCCCGCCCCGAGGCGACCGACGAAGAGATCCGGCAGGCCTTCCGCGACCTCGACTGCCTCGACCTCATCGAAGCCCTGCCGGAAGGAATCCACACCCCTTGCTCGGAGAAAGGCCGCGGCCTTTCGATGGGCCAGCAGCAGCTGGTGGCCTTCGCCCGCGCCCTGCTGGCCGACCCGCGCATCCTCGTGCTCGACGAAGCCACGAGCGCGGTCGACACGCTGACCGAAGCCCGCCTCCAGGTCGCGCTGACGCGCCTGATGAAGGGCCGCACCAGTTTCGTGGTCGCGCACCGCCTCAGTACCATCCGCCGGGCCGACTGCGTCCTGGTGTTGGACGCCGGACGCATCGTCGAACGCGGCACGCATGACGAGCTGCTCGTCAAGCAAGGCGCGTACGCCGCGCTGCACCGCGACTTCCTCAGTTCGACGACCTGATCCGGCTCACTTGACCGCGGGCGCGTCGCCGAACTTCGGACGGACCGGACGGCCCTTCACGGAGTCCGCATCCTTGGCAGGCTCGTCGTCGATCGCCGTGGTCGGGAAACCCGGCGCCAGGCCCTTGGCCTGCACCGGGGCGTAGAGATCGCCGACCGGAGAGCGACGGAAGACCTCGGCCTGAAGATACTGGTACGTCGGGACGCCCTCGCGTGCCTTGACCGCGAGCGAGAGTTCGAGGCGGACGGCCTGGCTGACCGGACCCCCGCTGAAACGCACGCCCTTGGCGGGACCAAGGACCGCCAGCGCCACGCCCGTCGGCTCCTGATGGACCGGCAGTTCCCAGGTGTCGGCGGCCAGATCCGGCGGCAAGAGCACCACCAAGGTACGGACGGGACCGCCGGGATTACCCGGATAGACCAGGCGACGACGCCAGAGCGGCCAATATCGGCGGCCGGCTTCGTCCAGAACTTCCGTCCCGCCGGGACCGTCCACGACCAGCATCCGTTCCTTCAAGAACGCCACCTCGGCTGGGGTGAACTCGGCACGCACCGCGCCGACGCGACGCACGGGGCCTTCGTCGGGCCGGACGTCCGCGTGCACGAGCAGGACGACCTCGAGAGGACCCGCGACACGATGGTCGATCCAGGCGATGACGCCGAAGGGCACCGCCGTCATGGCCGCCGCGAGCAGCAGGCCGCCGCCCAACGCCCGGCCGAAGTCGTGACGTTCACGCAAGGCGACCAGCAGGCCCGCGCCGGCGAAACCCGCGGCATGCACCGAGATATCGATACCTAAGGTCCACTGCGCGGACAGGAAATCGTCGGGCTGGCCGAACCAACGCAGCCGGAAGAACATCAGGACGACCCAGAGGGTGCCCGCGGTCGCGCCGAGCAACGGCGCATAGCGCGCGCCGGCGCGTACATACATGCCGGTGAGCAAGGCCGAGAGGCCCGAGGCGAAGAGTCCGCCGAAAAAAGCCTGCTTGAGCGAAGCCACGCCCGTGAGGGCGGCGGCGATCACCAGGAAAGCCCAGGTGAACCAATACGTCAGCGCGTAGGTCTTCATTCCCCGACCACCGTGCCCGGAGGCACGATCGCGCCCTTCTTGACGACGATCACGCCGTCACGGACGAACAAGGCCTCGGTCTCCCACTTCTCCGGCAGGCCCGTGGGCGCCAGACGGCAGCCTTCGCCGATGCGCGCGTTCTTGTCGATGATCGCGTTCCGGATGAGGCAGTTGGGGCCGACGCCGACGTCGGGGCGGCCGAGGGAGTTGTTACGAGCAAGGTCATGCGGACGCTCGAAGGCGTCGGCGCCCATCATCACGACGTTCTCGAGACGGGAACCGCCGCGGATGACGGAGCGCACGCCGATGACGCAGCGGTTGAGTTCGGAGTCGTCGACGATCGCCCCGTCGGCCATCAGCACGCGGGAAGAACGGGCGCCGTTCAGCTTGGCCGGCGGAAGGTAACGGGAGTGGGTGTAGACGGGGTTCTGGCCGTCGAAGAAGTCGAACGGCGGCACCGGGTCGGTGAGGGTCAGGTTGCACTCCCAGAAGGAGCCGACCGTACCGATGTCTTCCCAGTAACCGTCGAACACGTAGGCCATCATGCGCTTCGAAGCGAGGAGCCCGGGGATGACTTCCTTGCCGAAGTCGGTCTGGGTGTGGTCCGCGAGGGCTTCGCGCATGACCTTGCCGGAGAAGAGGTAGATGCCCATCGAAGCCAGGCAGTAAGGCTTGTCCGACTTGTCGGAGAGACGGGCGCGGGCGTTGCCGCCGAGCACCAGGGAGGAGATGACCGCCGGATCCTTCGGCTTCTCGACGAACTCGACGATACGCAGGTCGGCGTTGACGCGCATGACCCCGAGGGCGGAGACCTGGTCGGAAGGCATCGCCTTGGCGGCGATGGTGACGTCGGCGGCGTTCTCCATGTGCTGGCGAGCGAGCTCGTCGAAATCGAGGCGGTAGAGCTGGTCGCCGGAGAGGATCAGCACGAGGTCCTCGTCCTTGAGGTCGTAGTGGTGCAGGTTCTGGCGGACCGCGTCGGCCGTGCCCTGGTACCAGGTCTCCTTGTCGCCGGTCTGCTCGGCGGCGAGGATGTCGACGAAGCCGCGGCCGAAACCGTCGAACTTATAAGTCTGCTGGATGTGCTTGTGCAGGGACGCCGTGTTGAACTGCGTCAGCACGAAGATCTGGTTGAAGCCCGAGTTGAGGCAGTTGCTGATCGGGATGTCGACGAGGCGGTAGTTGCTCGCGAGGGGCACCGCCGGCTTGCAGCGGTCCTTGGTCAGAGGGTACAGGCGGGAGCCACGGCCGCCCCCCATGATGATGCTGATGACGCGAGGAAGGGAGGGCATGGCGGGATGTCCTACCTTCCCTCCGGTGGCGGACGCCCTCAAGCGGAAAAGGTCGAATGGCGGCTTGAAGACCACGAGTCCACGGGGTTGCATCGCCTCCCGCATGGCTTTCGCCTTCCACATCCTCGGCACCAGCAGTTCCGGCAACTGCTCCTTGCTGGAGGTCGGGGGCGCGCGGGTGATGCTGGACGCCGGCTTCCAAGGGCCGCGGCTCGAAGCCTCCTTGCAGAAGCTCGGCATCGAGGCCCGGGCCCTGGATGCCGTGTTCATCACGCACGAACACTCCGACCACTGCGTCGGCCTGCCTGCCCTGCTCCGCCAGAATCCGCGACTCAAGGTCTTCGCCAACCGCGAGACCGCCCGCCGCATCAAGGACTCCTTCAAGTCGCAGCCTGACTGGCAGCTCTTCGAGACCGGCACGACGTTCGAGTTCAAGGGACTGCAGGTCACCGCGATCCCGATCCCGCACGACGCCGCCGACCCGGTCGGCTTCGCCTTCGACCTCCCCGCCGAGGACGCGCGTCCGGCGAAACGCCTCACTTGGCTGACCGACCTCGGCCACGTGACCCCGGTCGTCCGCCACCATGTCGCCCTCGCCGACATCCTCGTGCTCGAGGCGAATTACGACGACGAGATGCTCGACCTCTCCAAGCGGCCGATCTCCCTGAAGCAGCGCATCCGCGGCAACTTCGGCCACCTCTCCAATACGCAGACCAAGGACCTGCTCGTCGGCCTGCGCGAATGGCAGGCGACCGAGCTCTACCTCGGCCACCTCAGCAAGGAGTGCAACCGCACCGTCATCGTCGACGCCCTGATGAACGAAGTGCGCGACCGCAAGACCGACCTCCGCGTGACGGTGGTCGATCCTCTCGAGGACAATCCGGTCAGCCTCTGGTGAGGCTTACTTCGTCGGCGGCACCGGGATGTCGTCGGCCGCGGGCGGCGTGGGCACGGTGCCCTCGGAGCGGATGACGGCGCTCTCGGCGACCGCACGGGCCAGACGCTTGACGGCGGCGCCGCAGGTCGGCGAAGCCGGATTCATGTCCTGGGCGGCCAGCCAGGCGGCCAGAGCCGCGGCTTCGGCGCCTTCCTTCTCCAGCTTCTCGGCCCGGCCGATCAGCTGGGCGTACCCGGCGACGAGAGGGGCGATGTCGGAACGGGTCTTGGCGAGCACGAGGTCATCGGACTCGGTCTTGTAGATCTCGACGATGACATCCCACGCGAGGTAAGGATTGTTCTGGGCCGCGAGCATCGAGGCCTTCTGGATGTTGGCGTCGAGCTCGCCGACGCGCTGGACGACCTTGCGGAGCTTGTCGGAGCGCTCCTTGTCCTGAGCCAAGGCCAGCGCGTACTCGAGCTTCTTGTTGAAGATCTCGCGCCACTTGGCTTCGGCCATCAGCCGGTCGAACTCGGGGATCTTCTGGGCGAGGGTGTCCTGGCGGCTCACGACCTGATTGGCGAATTCCTTCACGCCGGGATTCTGCGGCCAGATCTTCGTGGCGCGCTCGAGCGCGGTCTCGGCCTTGGCCGTGTCGCCGGCGAGGGCGGCGGCCTTGGCGGAGAGCAGCGACATGTTCGACGCGTTCATGGCGTTATTGACCTTCGAGAGGACCGGGGCGCTCGGGAAGTCGCGGGCCTGGCCACGGACCTTGTTCACGTAGGCCTCGACGCTCGCGAGGTCGCGCTCGTCGCCGAGACGCTGCAGTTCGCGCAGGTCCTTCCAGAGCGTGAGCATCTGGCGCTTCTTTTCCTGAGGGTAAAGCATGACCGGCGGCTCGAACTCACCGAGGAAGAAAGTCTCCTGGAGACGCTCGAAGGCGCCATAGAGCTCCTCCTGCTTCAGCAGGTCGTCGACGGTCTGCATGCCTTTGCCCACATCCTTGATCGCCTCGCGGGAAAGCAGGTCGATGGACTCGAGGGTGGGCACGAAATCCGAGACCGGGAAGAATTCCTTCACTTCCTTGGCGCCGACGACGACCTCTTGGTTGCTGGCGTTGAAGATGACCCGGTAGAAGGCGCTGGTGACCAGGGCGTGGCGATAGCGTCGGGCCATGAGGAAGGCGACCATCTGGGACTGGAATTCGATCTTGGCCTTCAAACCGATGGCGGAGAGCCGCGTGCCTTGCGCGAGCATCTGGGCCTGCGTGCGGGCCTCGTCCTTGACCCTGAGTCCCAGCTCGGTCGCCCCCGAAGACCCCTTGGAGAGCGCGCCGTTCTTGCTGACGGTGGCGGTGCGCGCATCGTTGGCTGCTTCCATGATGTCGGCGCGGTTGACGATGACGGACTCCTGGGTCTTGCGCAGGATTTCCAGCTGATTGAGGGTGACCTCGATGTTCTTGTATTCGCTGTTCATCCGCCAGGCCTTCTGGACCTGGGTGGCGATGGTCAGGCACCCCTGCGCATCAAACTCGAATTCCGCGGCCTTGAAGAGGAGGTTGAAGGCCTCCTGCTGGTTGCGGAAATAGTTGTCCTTGGTCAGCGCCTGCGGGGAGAGCAGGAACTGGATCTGGTCCAGGATCGCGACGTAGCGCTTCATGTCGCCGTTATCGGTCGGCGCCGCGAGGTAGCGCTCGAAACGGGCCCGGACGGAGCGGGAGTTGCCGAGGTTCATCGTGCTGCCCTTCCACTGCATGGTCCCGTTTTCCAGGTCCACGGAGTCGCTGTTGACGTTGAAGAGACGGTCGGCGCCGCCTTCGGCGGTGGAGCTAGAATAGTTGCCGGCCGTACCGCCTTGAGCGGGCGCGGGCGGAGGCGCCTGGGCGAAACCGAGCACGGTCAACGCGCACCAGCCGAAGCATGAAAGGATGAGGTGACGCATGGCAGGGAGAATCAGAAACGTTCGAGGGCTTCGACGACCAGGAGGTCGCGGGTGACGCGCAACTTGCACTTGAAGCGCTGGCCGACCTCGAAGGAGTCGGCGGAGCCGGCGGGGATGAAGACCGGGATGCGGCCGACGGGATCCTTGCTGATCGGCTTGACGGCGAGCACGCGGCCGCGGCCTTCGACGAAGGCGAGCTGCTGCTCGACCTGACACTCGAGACGGTAGCTGTTGCCCTGGAGCGTCGCCCAATCACGACGGTAGGTCTCGACCGAGAACGGGGTCAGGTCCGCGAAGCGACCGCCGCCGCCCATGCGAGGCACGACGATCGCGACCAGGATCACGATGACCACGACAGGGATGCCGAGGGCGAAGAAGAGGGGGTTGATCTTGGACATGCGTAAGAAGGGGCGCAGGCTACCCTGCCCCTCCAACCTAGCCCGCTTTGGGATTTGTTCCAGCGATTTCCCCGCCTAGGGCAAATCCGACAAGTACCGGGCCGGGGTGGGCCGAACCTCAGCTCCAGCGCTTCTGCTGGCAGCCGAAGACGACCAGACAGATGCCGAAAAGCCCCTGGATCAGGAGCACCGCCAAGCCTTCCGTGGTACTGGCCACGTAAGCACTCTGGTTCGGCATGCTCGCGGTATAGGCATCATAGAGAGGCAGCCCCATCATGGACTTCATGTACCCCGACCAGCCCCAGTAGGCGTTGATGAAGGGACGGCAGAGCCAGGTCAGCGCCGCCGGCAGGGCCAGGACGACCCCCGAGAGGGGTAGCTGGAAGCCCACGAGGTAGATCGACAGCAAGGACGACTTCTCGGGCGAGGTCAGCATCGCGGAGAAGCCCAGACAGACCACCGACATCGACACGCAGCTGCCGGCGAGGATGGCCAGCTGCTCGGCCCACGGGCCCGGGAAATTGCAGACGAGTTTCACGAAGAAACACATCCAGGCCCCCTGGGCGACGCCGATGAGCGAGACGAAGACAATCTTCGAGAAGGCGTAAGCCCACGGACGCAGCCCGGTCATGCGCTCCTTCTCGTAGAGCACGCGCTCGGCGGAGATCTCTCGTCCGCCGTTGTTGGCGCCCATGAGCGTGAGCAGGATGACCTGGAACATCACCAGGCCCGCGGCAAGGCCGGCCAGCTGGGCATTGGCCAGCTGTACGTTCAACGCCTGCTTGACCTCCTCCATCGAGGCGGTGTTGCGGTCCATCGGGATCTTGAGGACGTCCCAAGAGCCTTCGAGATTGAAGATGATCACGAGGAGCGGGAAGCCGAACGTGATGGCAAGCGTGAGCCCGAGATAACCAGTGTCGCGGAAAAAGAGCTTCAACCGGCGCGAAAGCAGCGTGGTGAACTGAGAGACGCCGCCCGGCACGACGGGTTCGGCGAGCGGCTCGATCTCGGCCGGAGCGCCGACCTTGGCGACCGCCGTGGCATAAGAATCCGGGTGCTCGGCCTGATGGATGGCCCAGCGGTCGCGCCAGGTCGCCAGGTCGGAGGCGTTGAGCACCTCATAGAGACGGAGACCATCCGGGATCCCGAAGTAACCCAGCAGCTCGTCGGGCGAGCCCTGGAAGACCACGTCGCCCTGATAGACGACCGTGACCCAATCGAACTGGTTCAGCTTGCCGAGATTATGGATGATGCAGACGAAGCTCTTATGGTGAGACTCCGCGAGATTGCGCAGGAGCGCCAGGATCTGGTCCTCGGACTGCGGATCCAAGCCCGAGGTGACCTCGTCGCAGACCATGCAGGCCGGGTCGAGGGTGAGTTCCAGGCCGAGGGAGAGACGACGGAGCTGGCCGCCGGAGAGGGCCGAGACGCGCTTGTCGCGATGCGGCGACATGCCGGTGACGCCGAGCACGGCCTCGAGGCGACGGGCCCGCTCCGCGGCGTCAGGCACCGCCAGTTCGAGGGCATACCCCAGGGATTCCGCGACGGTCAGCTGCGCCTGGGCGGCGGTGAACTGAGGAGCGAAGCCGACCTTGCCGATGAGGTCTTCCGTGCAGGTGATCGGCTGACCGGCGAGGCTCGCCACTCCGGTCGAAGGCAGGATGCCCAGGATGGCCTTCATCAGGGTCGTCTTACCGCAGCCCGAAGGCCCGATGACGGCGTTGAGACCTCGCGGGAGGAAGCGGGCGTTGGCGCCGTCGAGGATGACGGGGCCGTCGGCGCCCGCCCGTACGGTGAGATTCTCGCAGCTCAGCATCGGTTGCAGTCTTGCCTCCCCCCTGCCCATCGTAAAGGCTTATCCCCATGAGACCCCTCGCCCTCGCGCTGCTCGCCGCCCTGGCCCTTGTCCCGCAGGCCGAAGCCCTGCAGATGTCCAAGAAAGCCATCCGCAACCCCGGCATCTTCGGCATCAAGATCGCCCGGACGGACATGGCCTTCTATGGCCGCGCGGACGCCATCCTTTCGATCTCCTTCCAGGAATACACCACGGGCTCCTACATCGTCGCCGAAGTCGTCATCGACATGAAGGATTCGAACCAGCAACTCCGCCTCTATGCGGCGCGTCCGCCCGGCACGGACGACGTCGCCAACCGCGCCAACCGCGCCAGCGAGGCAAACTCCCAGAACCGCGGTCTGGATCCGAGCCAGGCGTCGAAGCTCCCGATTCCGAGCCAGCTCGCCGCCGTCGAGTCGAAGGTGAACAACATGATTACCGGCACCACCGGCGACATCGTCGTGAAGACCTACCCGACCACCACCCACGCCAAGACCGTCGAAATGGTCGTCTCCTCCAAAGCCGAACTGAAGCGGCTCTATTCAAGCCTGATCACCCTTTACACCGGCTTCGAAGTCGAAGCCCAGGACGGGGCCACCGTGGAAGGCGCCAACGCCGCCAAGGCCACCATGACGGCCAGCGGGGCGACCTCGAGCATCAAGATCAACCAGATCGGCGGGGTGCTCTTCACCGTCGAATAAGCGGGCCGGCCTCGGTCCGACCCCGATTTCAAGCGGTCCGCCCCTCCCGGGCAGGCCGGGTAAGTCCGGCTTGACCGTTCCCGCGGCCTTCGCTTGTGTCCGCCCTTACTCCCATGGCCTCCCTACCCGTCAATCGCATCAAGAAGAAGAACATCATGAGCTACAATGGTGAGCTCTGCATCGTTCTCGAGTGCCTTGTCCGCACCCCCCCGAACAACGCCTCCTACGTCCAGATGGAACTCCGCTCCATCAAGACCGGCGCCAAGATCCCGGTCCGCTGCGGCATCGGAGTCAGCTTCGAAGTCTTCGACAACAGCATCAAGTCCCTCGAATTCTCCTACGAAGCCGACGGCAGCTACGTCTTCGCCGACACCAACACCAACGAAGAGTATTACATCTCGGCCACCACCCTCGCCGACTCCAAGGAGTTCCTGATCTCGGGCACCTCCTACATGGTCCTCTTCGTCGAAGACAAGCCGGTCACCGTCGACCTCCCCCCCTCCGTCACCGTCGAAGTCCTAGAAGCCCCGCCCGCCGTCAAGGGCGACACCGCCGGCAACGTCCAGAAGACCGTCACCTGCGAGAACGGCCTGCAGGTCAACGTGCCGCTCTTCATCAAGCAGGGCGAGAAGATCAAGGTCAGCACCGAGAATAAGGAATACCTCGGTCGCGCTTAAGCCGCCCTTACAGCCCCCTTCGAGAACCCCGGAACGCCGGGGTTCTTTGTTGGCCGGACGGACCGGAAGGAGCGTAGACCCGCAGGGATTCGAACCCCGACAAAATGAACCAAAATCATTTGTGCTACCGTTACACCACGGGTCTGCGCATCCCGACTGAACAGCGAGTCGGGGGTCGGAGTCAAGCGAGACCAAGGCGGGGTTGACGCTGGGGGAGGTCTGTCTCATTTCCCCTGTATGCCCGCCTCCGCCTCCCAAAAGCCGAAGTATCGTCGGATCGTGCTCAAGATCAGCGGCGAAGCCCTCCGCAATGACGCCACCGGCGAATCCATCGACAGCGCCGTCCTCGACCGCCTGGCCGAAGAGCTGCGCTCGATCCAGAAAGTCGGCACCCAGGTCGCGGTCGTCGTCGGCGGCGGCAACATCTTCCGCGGCCTCGCCGGCGCGCGCGCCAACGGCACCGACCGTACCACCGGCGACAACATGGGCATGCTCGCCACGGTGATCAACGGCCTCGCCCTGATGGACCGCCTGGAAAAGGCCGGCCTGGAATGCCGCGTGATGACGGCCATCCCGATGGACCGCATCGCCGAGCCCTTCATCCAGCGCCGCGCCACCCGCCACCTCGAACGCGGCCGCATCGTCATCTTCGTCGCCGGCACGGGCAACCCGTACTGCACAACCGACTACGCCGCCGCCCTCCGCGCCAACGAGATCGGCGCCGACGCGATCCTCAAGGCCACCAAGGTCGACGGCGTCTACGACAAGGACCCGATGAAGCACAAGGACGCCAAGCGCTATGACCGCGTCTCGCACGCCGAAGCCCTCCAGAAGCGCCTGGGCGTGATGGACGCCGAGGCGTTCTCGCTCTGCGAAGCCAACAAGCTCCCGATCATCGTGCTCTCGATGTCCGAGAAGGGCGCCGTGAAGAAGGCCGTCCTCGGCCAGCGCATCGGCACGCTCGTCGCCTGATTTTCCAACAACAACGCACCCTACCCTATCCCATGGACATCAAGAAAATCATCGCCGACGGCGCCAACGCCATGAAAAAGGCGGTCGACCATACCTCGCATGAGTTCGCCACGCTGCACACCGGCAAGGCCTCGCCGGGCATGATCGAGAACGTCCAGGTCCACATCGAGTCCTACGGCATGACGCAGCGCCTGAAGGACATGGCCGCCATCACCACGCCCGACGCCCAGACCATCGTGGTCCAGCCGTTCGACAAGGCCGTGATGGACGACATCCGCAAGGCCATCATGGCCGCCAACCTCGGCATCAACCCCGTCCCGCAGGGCAACTTCATGCGCTGCCCGGTCCCCTCCCTCTCCGGCGAACGCCGCCTCGAACTCGCCAAGCGCGCCACGCAGATGGCCGAAGAAGGCAAGGTCCGCGTGCGCAACGCCCGCCGCGACGCCCTCGAACTGCTCAAGAAAGGCAACAAGGACAAGCTCGTCACCGACGACGACCTGAAGCGCTCCGAGAAGGAGATCCAGACCCACACCGACAAGTTCACGGCCGACATCGAGAAGAACCTGAAGGCCAAGGAAGCTGACCTGAAGGGTTAATCGTCAGCCTCGTCCCGTTTCATGAACATTCACGAATACCAAGCCAAGGAACTGTTCGCGCAGTTCGGCGTCGCCGTGCCCAAGGGCGTGGCGGTCAAATCCGTCGCCGAGTTCGAAGGCGCGCTCGCCAAGATCGACACCGCCGGTGGCATCATGGTGAAATCCCAGATCCACGCCGGCGGCCGCGGCAAAGGCACCTTCACCGACGGCTTCAAGGGCGGCGTGAAGTTCTCCCCCACGAAGGAGAAGGCCCTCGAGAACGCCAAGGCGATGCTCGGCAACACCCTCGTGACCGCCCAGACGGGCGCCGAAGGCCGCAAGGTCCAGACGATCTACTTCACCGAAGCCGCCAACCTGGGCAAGCGCCCCGACGGCCGCGACGACGAGTACTACCTCGCCATCCTCCTCGACCGCGCGACGTCCTGCCCGGTCATCGTCGCCTCGACCGAAGGCGGCATGGAGATCGAACACGTCGCCCACCACACTCCTGAGAAGATCTTCAAGGTGCAGGTCGACCCGGCCGTCGGCCTCCAGGCCTTCCAGGCCCGCCAGATCGCCTTCTCGCTCGGTTTCTCCGGCGACCTCTTCAAGCAGTGCGTGACCCTTGTGACGAAGCTCTACCAGTTCTACTGGGAGAAGGACTGCGCGATGGTCGAAGTGAACCCGCTCCTCGTCACGAAGGAAGGCAAGCTCCTCGCCCTCGACGCCAAGGTGTCGTTCGACGATAACGCCCTCTTCCGTCACCCTGACGTGGTCGCCCTCCGCGACCTCAACGAGGAAGACGCCAAGGAGATCGAAGCCTCGAAGTTCGGGCTCTCCTACATCGCCCTCGACGGCAACATCGCCTGCCTCGTCAACGGCGCCGGCCTCGCGATGTCCACGATGGACATCATCCAGCACTTCGGCGGCAGTCCGGCCAACTTCCTCGACGTCGGCGGCGGCGCGACGAAGGACCAGGTGACGGCGGCCTTCAAGATCATCCTGGGCGACGCCAACGTGAAGGGCATCCTGGTGAACATCTTCGGCGGCATCATGGACTGCAACGTGATCGCCACGGGCATCATCGAAGCGGTCAATGAGACCGGCTTGAAGCTCCCCCTCGTGGTCCGCCTCGAAGGCAACAACGTCGAAGCCGGCAAGGCCACCCTCGCCGCTTCGGGCCTGACCATCGTGTCGGGCGATTCGATGGCCGACGCGGCCCAGAAGATCGTGAAGCTTGTCAACAACAAGTAACCCCCTGCCGCACACTCTCATGTCCATCCTCGTCAAAGAAGACACCCGCATCCTCGTCCAAGGCATCACGGGCGATTTCGGCGCGCGTCACGCCCGCCTCTCGCTCGACTACGGCTCGCAGGTCGTCGCCGGCGTCACCCCGGGCAAGGGCGGCCAGGTCTTCGAACACGCCGGCAAGAAGGTCCCGATCTTCAACACCGTCGCCGAAGCCGCCAAGCAGACCGGCGCCACGGTGTCCGCGATCTTCGTCCCGCCGCCCTTCGCGGCCGACGCCATCCTCGAGTGCTATGACGCCGACCTCGACCTCGCCGTGGCCATCACGGAAGGCATCCCGGTCCGTGACATGGTCCGTGCCAAGCGCGCCATGACCGGTCGTCGCACCCGCCTCATCGGCCCGAACTGCCCGGGTCTCGTGACCCCTGGTCGCGGTGACAAGTCCTCCGGCGGCTGCCGCATCGGCATCGCCCCGGGCTACATCCACCGCCGCGGCAACGTCGGCGTGGTCTCCCGCTCCGGCACCCTGACCTACGAAGCCGTCTGGCAGCTCACCTGCCGCGGCAAGGGCCAGTCGACCTGCGTCGGCATCGGCGGCGACCCCGTCAACGGCACCTCGCACCTCGACGTCATCAAGCTCTTCAACGACGACCCGGAGACCGAAGCCATCATCATGATCGGCGAAATCGGCGGTAACGCCGAAGTCGAAGCCGCCCGCTGGATCAAGGAGCACTGCAAGAAGCCCGTCGCGGGCTTCATCGCCGGTGCCACCGCCCCGGCCGGTCGTCGCATGGGACACGCCGGCGCCGTCATTGGCGGAGCCGAGGATACCGCTGCCGCGAAGATCAAGATCTTCCAGGAGTGCGGCATCTCCGTCGCGGCGACGCCGTCCGACATGGCCGACGCCCTCCTCCGCATCTGGAAGGGCTGAAATCTGGCGCCTAGATTATAACGAAGAGGCCCGGCGACGGGCCTCTTTTGTTTTTACAGGGGATCCTACGCCACTCAGAATATCCCTATGTGGTATTACGAACAGGACGGTAATCGCATCGGCCCGGTCGACGAAGCCACCATGCGCCATCTCATCGCCAACCGCGTCATCTCGATCGACACGTTGGTCTGGACCAACGGCATGGCCAACTGGACCCCGCTCCAGCAGACCCAGCTGGCCGCCGGCCTGCCCGTCCCGCCGCCCATGCCCCAAGGCGCTCCGGCCTCCCCTCAGTATAAGCCCGTCGAACACAGCCATCACCCGGAAGCCAAGGACCGCGTGGCGTATGTCCTGCTCGCCGTGCTCATCGGCTTTGGCATCCATAATTTCTACGCCGGCTACACCAACCGCGGCCTCATCCAGCTGCTCGTCTCCGTCCTCAGCTGCGGCATCCTCTGGATCTTCATGTGGATCTGGGGCATCATCGAAGCCTGCACGGTGACGCAGGACGCCAACGGCGTCCGCTTCAAGTAAGCCTCAAAGCACCTGCTAACAAAAAGGCCGCCCATCGGGCGGCCTTTTTTCTCGGTCAACCCTGTAGGCTTACTTGCCTTCGACGTAGGCGAGGCCGCCCGCGGTCTTGGCGACCGAGTCAGCGCCTTCGAGCAGGTCGGCGATGGGATCCCACTTGCCGTTGACGAGGCCGTCGCGGGCGGAAGCGGCGATGCTGGCCTTCCAGGTCTTGGCACCGGCGGAGACGGTCAGCTTCTCGACGTCGACGGTGACTTCGACGTCAGGGTTGGCGCGCACGAAGGCGTCGCACTCGGCGAGGTCTTCCTTCGAGAGGGTGATGCAAGGCACGCCGAGGGTGGTCGAGTTACCGAAGAAGATCTCGGCGAAGCTGCCACCGACGAGGGCGGTGAAGCCGAAGCGCCAGATGGACTGCGGAGCGTGCTCACGCGAGCTGCCGCAACCGAAGTTGAAGCCGACGACCATGACGCCCTTCCTGGCGGCGGCGATGCGGGCGGCCTGGGCCGAGTTCATCGGGTGCGGGCGCTCCTTGCCGTCGGGACCGGTGCGCTCATCGCGGAAGGCGTGCTCGCCGAGACCGTCGAAGGTCACGCAGCGGAGGAAGCGCGCGGGGATGATGCGGTCGGTGTCGATGTCGTCGCCGGGGACGGCGAGGGCGAGGGCTTTGACCTGGGTGATTTTGGCGAGGGACATGGCGGATTGAAAGGGGTTAGGCGGCGACCGGACGGCGGATGACGCAGACGGGCATCGCAAGGGCGGAAGCGAGGGAGGCGAGCCGGTCTTCGGCGACGGACGCGGCGATGGTCTCGTCGGCCAGCAGCAACGCGTGGCCTTCGACGACCCAAGGCAGGGTCACGGTGCACACGGGCTTGCCGTCGTAATGGGCGTCGACGCTGACGTCGCGCTGGCAGGCGAGTCCTTCGGCCGAGCAGGCCGCGGCGACGTCATCGCCTTGGGCGATGCGTGCAAGCACGCGGTCGACTGGCGCGGAGACGGACATCAGACCGTGAAGACTTCGCGGGCGTCGGTGACCTGGCCGGTGATGGCGGCGGCGGCGACCATGAGCGGGCTCATGAGCACCGTGCGGCCGGTCTGGGAACCCTGACGGCCCTTGAAGTTACGGTTCGAGGAGCTGGCGCAGAGCTGATCGCCGACGAGCTTGTCGGGATTCATCGCGAGGCACATGGAGCAGCCGGCGCCACGCCATTCGAAGCCGGCTTCGATGTAGATCTTGTCGAGGCCTTCATGGACGGCCTGGATGGCGGTGAGCTGGGAACCCGGGACGACGATCGCCTTGACGCTCGGGCTGACCTTGCGGCCCTTGAGGTACTTGGCGACCTCGCGGAGGTCGGAGATGCGGCCGTTGGTGCAGGAACCGAGGAAGCAGACGTCGACCTTGGTGCCCTTGATCGGGGTGTTCGGCGCCAGCTTCATGTGCGCGTAGGCGTCTTCGGCGGTCTGGCGGTCGGCGGCGTTGAGGGTCTCGAGCGCCGGCATCTTCTCGTCGATGAACACAGCCTGGCCCGGGGTGATGCCCCAGGTGACGGTCGGACGGATATCCTCGGCCTTGAAGACCTTGACATCGTCGTACTGGCAACCGGCGTCGGAAGCGAAGGAAGCCCAGCGAGCCACGGCAGCGTCCCAATCGGCGGCCTTCGGGGCGTAGGGCTTACCCTTGATGTAATCGAAAGTCTTCTGGTCCGGATTGACGTAACCGCAGCGGGCGCCGCCTTCGATGGACATGTTGCAGACGGTCATGCGCTCCTCGAGGGAGAAGCCGTCGAAGGTCGTGCCGGCGTATTCGTAGGCGTAGCCGATACCGCCGTTGACGCCGAGGACGCGGATGATGTGCAGGATGACATCCTTGGCGTAGACGCCCGGGGCGAGCTTGCCGTTCACTTCGATGCGACGGACCTTGAGGGGGCTGAGGGCGAGGGTCTGGGTCGCGAGGACGTCGCGGACCTGCGTGGTACCGATGCCGAAGGCGATCGCGCCGAAAGCGCCGTGGGTGGCGGTGTGGGAGTCGCCGCAGGCGATCGTGGTGCCGGGCTGGGTGATGCCCTGCTCCGGACCGACCATGTGGACGATGCCCTGGGTGCCGGTGGTGGTGTCGAAGAAGCGGATGCCGTAATCCTTGGTGTTCTTACGGAGGGCCTCGATCATCTCCTGGGCGATCGGGTCGGAATAGGGCTCCTTGAGCTCGTTGGTCGGGACGATGTGGTCGACCGTGGCGAAGGTCCGGTGCGGATACTTCACCTTGAGGCCGAGATCCCGGAGCATGCCGAAGGCCTGCGGGCTCGTCACCTCATGGATGAGGTGCGTGCCGATGAACAATTGGGTCTGGCCGTTAGGCAGCTTGCGCACCGTATGCGCTTCCCAAACTTTCTGGAACAGGGTCTTGGCCATCTGTGTAAAAGGTGAAGGGTCAACGTAGGACGGGACGGGGGCTGGTCAATCCCGCAGGCGAGCCGGTCGCGGGCATATTTCCCGATAAATCCGCCGCCGCGGCTCGGCCGGCGCCGCCGTGTCTTGACCCCTGCGCCCCTCCCCTTCCATCCTCCGGCATGGCCCGCACCCTGACCCTCAGCTTCTCCTGCCCTGACACCAGCGGCATCGTGGCCGAGGTGTCCTCGTTCGTGGCCGGTCACAAAGGCTGGATCACCGAGGCCAGCCAGCACACCGAGACCGAGCTCGGACGCTTCTTCATGCGCGTGGAGATCCGGGCGGAGTCCCTCGACTTCCCGGCCGAAGAATTCGCCCAGCGCTTCGCCCCGCTCGCCGCGAAGTTCGGCATGGACTGGAAAGTCTCCGACTCCGCCCAGCCCCGCCGCGTGGTGCTCCTCTGCTCCAAGCAGGAACACTGCCTCTACGACCTGCTCGCGCGCCACGTCGCCCAGGACTTCCCGTTCGTCGTCCCCTGCGTGATCTCCAATCACGAGAACCACCGCAAGGTCGTCGAAGCCCACGGCATCCCCTTCCACTTCGTACCCGTGACGCCGGAGAACAAGCACGCCGCGTACCGCCAGATGGAGCAGCTCTTCCGCGAGGCCCAGGCCGACCTCATCGTGCTCGCCCGCTACATGCAGGTGCTCGACGAAGCGATGTGCCGCGATTTCGCGGGCAAGATCATCAACATCCATCATTCCTTCCTGCCTTCCTTCGCGGGCGCCAAGCCCTATCACCAAGCGCATCGCCGCGGCGTGAAGCTCATCGGCGCGACCTGCCACTTCGTCACGCCGGACCTCGACGAAGGCCCCATCGTGGAACAGGACGTGATCCGCATCGACCACTCGGACACCCCCGAGGACATGGCTCATCTGGGCAAGGATATCGAGAAGGTCGTGCTCGCCCGCGGCCTCCGCGCCGTGGTCGAAGACCGCGTCCTGCTGGCCGGCAATAAGACGGTTATCTTCCGTTAAAAACCGACCTTTCGGGAGGGTTTGGCGTTGGCGGGCGGAGGACGGAAAGCCAAGGTGAGGCCACCCCTCCCCATGCGTCTGCTTTGCGCCTCCCTGTTCGCGGCCTCCGCCGCCTTCGCCGCCGTTTCTCCGGAAGAGATCACGCCGACGAAGAAGGCTCCGTTCACCCAGCCCGCCGAAGCGGACCGCGCCGAACTGCACGCATCCATCAAGACTTTCATGGCGAAGGAGCCGGGCACCTTCGAAGCCCACGCCGCCGCCCGCGACTTCCCTGGCATCGTCGAAGGCAAGGAGCGCGTCGCCCGGGCGGTCGCCTACGACTCCAACCTCGTCCACCGCTGGGACACCACCAACGGCGGCGCGCCGAATCTCTACACGAGCCCCGACGTCTGGCAGGAGACCGGCCTCTACGCCGCGCCCGGCGAAGTCGTCATCGTGAAGGTCGCCTCGCTCCCCGAACATCGTACGGTGAAGGTGATCGTCGGCTGCCACCGCGACAGCCTGCTGAAGCTGCCGAAATGGAATCGCTTCCCGGTCATCGCGCGGACCTTCGAACTCAAGGTCGGCGAGAACAAGATCGCCAACGCCTTCGGCGGACAGCTCTTCATCCAAAGCTCGCACAAGGACTGGCGTAAGCCGATGAAAACTTCGCAGTCCACGCCGCTGCAGTTCAGCAACGCCGTCGCGATGCCGACCTACGTGCTCGGCAAGGACACCCCGGAATCCTGGGCGAAAGCCAAGCAGCTGCCGGCCCCTTGGGTCACCCTCTCCGGCAAGCAGGTCATCCTGCACGTCCAGGCGTCCGCCGTGAAGGAACTCGCGGACCCGAAGGCCCTGCTGGAGTGGTGGGACAAGTCGATGGCCCTCGAGGACGACCTCATCGCCCTGCGCCGGCTCGCGCCGGAGCGCGTGGTCCCTGACCGGCAGATCTCCGCCGGCTTCATGCACTCCGGCTATCCGTTCATGTGCTGGATCGATCCGTCGCAGAAAGACAGCGTCGACCTCCCCAAGCTCATGAAGGAAGGCAACTGGGGCTTCTTCCACGAACTCGGCCACAACCATCAGTGCTCCGCCTGGACCTTCGATGGTCAGACGGAAGTCACCTGCAACCTCTTCTCCCTTTACGTCATGGAGAAACTCGTCGGCAAGCCGACGGGCCGAGGCCATCCCTCGATGGAGAAACTCGATGAACTCCTGGCGAAGCGTTTCGCCGCCGAACCGAACAAGGGTCCGTTCGAACAGCTCGCGACCTTCGTCGTGCTGATCCGCGCCCACGGCTGGGGCCCCCTCCGCGAGACGCTCCGTTCTTACGCGACCGACGCCGCCCCCAAGGGCACCGGCAAGGAACAGCTGCAGAGCCTCTTCGCCCTGCGCT
>Ga0222712_10000706_pt1 | contig 42743 bp, 52 predicted proteins | sample C33_657DmetaG_FD_165043 | JGI IMG/M metagenome (GOLD analysis project Ga0222712, IMG submission 165043) | Estuarine water microbial communities from San Francisco Bay, California, United States - C33_657D | ecosystem: Environmental > Aquatic > Marine > Unclassified | place: USA: California... | reverse complement strand
GAGATCGAGCCGATTGAATACTCGGAGAAGCGACCACGGCAGTACCATCCCGACTTCCAACTGCCCAACGGAATCTTCATCGAGTGCAAGGGCTGGTTCCGACCTGCCGACCGGTCGAAGCATCTGTGTATCAAGTACCAGCATCCAGAGTTGGACATACGGTTTGTGTTCACGAATCCGAAGGCCAAGCTCGGCAAGGGATCGGAGACCACCTACGGTATGTGGTGTTTCAAGTTCGGGTTCAAATACGCCAAGGGAACGGTCCCGCAAGCGTGGATAGAGGAGGAATCAAAGCATGGGAACTGAACTGGTGTCCTACAAGAAGCAAATCAACGCTGCCCACCAAGCCTGCGTGGACGCCAAGGAATTGGGTGGCAAGAAGGCACACGAGTGCGGCACCTGGCTGGCCAAGCAACGGGAGAACGTCCCAGAGGACCAGTGGCTCAAGTGGATTCGAGACAACTGTGATTTCGAGAAGAGTCAAGCCTACGTGTATTTGACCATCGCAGGCATGGATGTCCAGCGCGTCGGAAACCTAAGTCAGCGAGATTGCTTGAAAGAAGCTGTGGATAAAAAAGAGGAGTCCCGCATTCTCAAAGAGTTCGATAACAAAACCAAGGAGTTGCGAAAGGAGCGCATAGCGAGCCATCGTGCTAAGCCCGCAGCCGAAAAAGCTGCGGAGATTCAACGGGATAAGGAGCTGAAGGAGATCGAGGAACGAAAGTTATCCACAAGGAAGAAGTTCCAAGAAACCGTCGTATCTCAGCGAGAAATTGCCATCAAGGTCGTTGAGGCCGGGTATCGAGCGGTGGCGAAGGATCTGCACCCAGACCACGGAGGTGGACCAGAAGCGATGGTGAACCTCAACTTCGTGAAGGAAAGACTTCTCACGTTAGTTAAACAACAATGGAGGGCCTAGTCATGGATTTGCGAGATATGCACCACACGCAACGTGAAACAGAATTTATTCGGTTCCTGAACGAGGGGGGCGACATCGAAGAAACTGAAGTAGATCACGCCGCGGGGCTAGCGATGTGGCGCAACCTTGCCATGAAGGGAAAGCTGGCACTGGTTCGCTTACGTCCTGATTCCACTAAAGAGCGTGGCCCCCTGTCGGTGGTCGCCTACGATCCCACAAACGACCTTCACCGAGAGAGTTTGAGGGCAGAGATCGCCAAGTGTACTCGCGCGATCACGCGCAACACGACCATCAAACATAACGTCATGCAGACACTCCGAGCTGTGTAGTTTTGCCATCAATCATCCGGACATGGAAGGAACCTATAAGTGAGAACAGCAACCAGCTATATCTGCGTTCATTGCAGCGCCTCCCCTGCGAAAATGGACATAGGGATAAAGGAAATAACTGAGTGGCATCGAGAACGAGGATTTTTCACCATTGGCTATCACTACGTCATCCGACGTGATGGCACCAGAGAGAGAGGGAGACCGCTCAATGAAATTGGCGCTCATGTGGTTGGGCATAATCATCACAGCGTTGGTGTTTGTCTTGTCGGTGGTGTTAGCGGTGACGGCACCCTCACTCCTGAAGACAACTTTACCTCCGAGCAGTGGACGACCCTCTACCTCACGCTGAAGGAACTCCACGAAGCATACCCGAAAGCCGTGATCGTAGGGCACCGAGACCTGGACGCGGGTAAGGCGTGCCCATCATTCGATGTATCCCCGATAAGGTGCGCCGAGCAACAGGACTACGCTCTGGCCTCGAAGTGGAGGTCAGGGCGCAGTGCCCTGATGCGAAGGGAGAGAAGGAGATCGAGCCGATTGAATACTCGGAGAAGCGACCACGGCAGTACCATCCCGACTTCCAACTGCCCAACGGAATCTTCATCGAGTGCAAGGGCTGGTTCAGGCCAGCCGATAGGTCGAAGCATCTGTGTATCAAGTTTCAACGACCAGAGCTAGACATTCGCTTCGTGTTCAGCAACCCGAACGCGAAGCTCAGTGCCAAATCAAAAACAACCTACGCGGATTGGTGCAAGAAGAATGGCTTCCTGTATGCCAAGCAGATTGTGCCCCGCATGTGGATAGAGGAGGAGTAGCGTGGATGAATTGAAACCGTGGGTCGTGCTCAGGAAGGTGACAAACTATATCGTCATCCACTGTTCCGCCACGACACCGACGATGGACATTGGCGTGAAGGAGATCAAGGAATGGCATCGAAAGAGAGGCTTCTCTGATGTGGGATACCATTACATCATTCGTCGTGACGGAACTAGAGAGAGAGGCCGCTTGCTATCTGAGCAGGGGGCGCATGTATTGGGCCATAACTTTGATAGTGTTGGTGTGTGTCTGGTTGGGGGTGTTGACGATAAGCTACAACCGGAGAACAACTTCACCGACGCGCAGTGGACCACGCTCTACCTGACGCTGAAGGAGTTACATGAAACGTACCCGCAAGCTGTCATCGTTGGGCACCGAGACCTCGATGCGCTCAAGGCGTGTCCGTCGTTTGATGTGTCGGAATACGTGGACGACAAGACAGAGTTTGCACCTGAAGTCTAATCACAAGGAGGAGTAATGGAAAAAACCGAGAGCGAGTTTATTGAACATGGACCATGTACGGAGTGTGGTTCATCCGATGGACTCGCTCACTACACCGACGGGCATACGTACTGTTTCGTCTGCCAAGTGCATACGCAAGGGGAGAACGGCGAGACTGTGGCGAAGGCGTCAGCCATACCTAAAGACTTCTTATTAGGTACCTTTAGTGACCTCAAAAAACGGGGGATCAATGAGAAAACTTGTCGCAAGTTTGGATACATGGTTGGGACTCGACATGGACAGCCTGTGCAGATTGCCCCGTACCACGATGCAAGCGGTGCCCTCTGTGGTCAGAAGCTCCGGTCACCCGATAAGGATTTCACATGGACTGGTGAGGCTAAGCCAGCGGTTATGTGGGGGCAACATCTCTGGCGGGACAAGGGTAAGATGGTGGTCATTACTGAAGGCGAAGTGGACGCTATGTCCATTTCTCAGCTTCAAGACAACCGTTGGCCAGTGGTCTCACTACGAAATGGTGCAGGTGGAGCGAAGAAGGACATTGCGCGGTCGATTGAATGGCTTGAAGGGTTCGAGACCGTGGTCCTGGCCTTCGACATGGACGACCCAGGCCGCGAAGCCATGGCTGAGTGTGCCCCCCTCCTTACCCCAGGCAAGTGTAAAGTCTGGAACATCCCCCTCAAAGACGCCAACGAAATGCTCGTGGCAGGAAGAGCTAAGGAACTTTTGGACGCCCTCTGGGGAGCAAAAGTATATCGACCAGATGGGATCGTTGAGGGCACTTCCACCTGGGACTTACTTGTACGATGCGACGATGCAGCCACCATTGATTACCCATGGCCGGATCTGCAAGACAAACTTCTGGGACTCAGACAACATGAGATCGTTACCTTCTGTGCCGGAAGCGGAGTCGGTAAGTCTCAACTCTGCCGAGAGCTTGCTGTCCACGCCATCCGACAAGGACAGCGAGTGGGCTACATCGCACTCGAAGAGTCCGTACAGCGAAGTATACGGGGCCTGGTTTCAATTACCGTTGACCTTCCCCTCCACCTCCCCCACGCCAGAACCAAAGCCTCAGTCGAAACCCTGAAGAAGGGGTGGGACGAGGTAGCCAACAGTGTATTCTTCTACGACCACTGGGGCAGCATCGACGGGGAGAACCTGTTCCAGCGCATCAAGTATATGGCACACGCATGTGGGTGTAACTGGATCGTGCTGGACCACTTGTCAATCATGGTGTCAGGTGACGAGAGCGGCGACGAGCGAAGGAAGATCGACAACCTGATGACCAAGCTACGGTCACTGGTTGAAGAGCTACCTATCGGGCTGTTGTTGGTGTCTCACTTGAAGCGGCCAGACGGGACGCCGTTGGAAGAAGGGGGACTGACCCACCTGGGCCTGCTCCGAGGTAGCGCGAGCATCGGCCAGCTATCCGATATTGTGGTGGGCCAGGAGAGAAACCAACAAGACGAGGAGCGAAAGAACATTACTCTCTTGCGTGTCCTGAAGAACCGATTCAGTGGGGAGACGGGCGAGGCAGGGGAGTTGGTGTACAACAAGCATACTGGGCGCATGGCCCCGATAGGGGAAGAGGAGGTACCGAATGGAGCAGGAGAAGTCGGAGGTAACAACGACTACTAGAGTCATCGAGGATATCAACCTACGCCTGTTATCCTGTATGTTCGCTGACCTATTGTCGCGTCATGGAGGGGTGATAGTACTCTCGTGTGAGAGCGTCGCCAATGCAGGGAAGGATTACCCCGAAGTGATAATGACGCACGACAATCACAGCGGGTTGATCCAGTTAAAACTGAAGCCACGAGAGTAACACTAGGAGGGTACATGGAAACGAGGATCGTGTTCGACTTAGAAACCAACGGCTTGCTGGACACCGTAGACCGAGTGTGGTGCCTTGCGTGGTGTGACCTCGCAGATGGGGTAGTGCATTCAGTCGGCGGGCCAACAGACGAGGGGATACGAGCGATCCTTCCCATGTTGGAGCGGGCAGACTACTTGATCGGCCACAACATTCTCGACTACGACCTGCGGGTGCTGAAGAAACTCTACAACTTCACGCCAAAGGGCAAGACCTGGGACACCTTGTTAGACTCGAAGGTATTGTGGACGGAGATACGGGACATAGACTTCAAGACGCGGCGGAAGAACCCCGACTTCCCCGCCGGTATGATCGGGCGGCATAGCCTCAAGGCGTGGGGGTACCGGCTCGGCGAACTCAAGGGAGAGTTGGCGCAATACGGGTTCGAGGAATGGAGCCAGGGCTTACAGGACTACTGCGCCCAGGACATACGGGTGACGGTGAAGCTGTATCAGGCGATCACCGAGTCAGTACGGTTCAGCCAACAGGCGCATGACCTAGAGATGGAACTCAAGGGGTACATGCTAGACCAAGAAGAGGAAGGAATGCCCTTTGATGAACAAGCAGCGGCGTCCCTCTACACTGACCTCGCAGCAGAGAGAGCAGAGTTGGAGGGAGTACTTCAACTCGCGTTCACGCCCTGGCAAGAGTCAACGGAGTTTATCCCAAAGCGAGATAACAAGGCTAAAGGATATACTAAGGGCGTACCGTATGCGAAATCAAAGATGGTTACGTTTAACCCCCGCAGTCACAAGCACATCGCTGAGAGACTCATTAAAGTCAGGGGATGGCAACCCGAATCCTTCACCGAGACGGGCCAACCTGAGACAGACTACGACACGCTCGTAGCCTTGGGGACCGAGTGGCCGGAGTGTAAGCTCCTCGCCCGTCACTCAGAAATTCAGAAGGTCATCGGCATGGTGGCTGAGGGCAAGACCGCGTACCTCAAGATGGTGAAGAAGGGGCGGATCCACGGTCAGGTCGATACGTGTGGCACAGGCACAGGCCGGTGCTCACACAAGAACCCGAACCTGGGGAACATCCCTCGCGTGGGTGACCTAGGCAAGCGGGTACGTGCGCTGTTCAAGGCACCAGAGGGGCATGAGATGATAGGCTCGGACGCCAAGGGGCTAGAGCTTCGCATGCTGGGCCACTATCTGGCTCGGTACGATGCCGGTGCGTATGCGAAGGTTGTGACAACGGGCGACCCGCACACATTCCACCAGACGATGGCGGGCCTAGAGACGCGGGACCAGGCCAAGATTTTTATCTACGGATTTATCTATGGCGCGGGCGATGGAAAAATTGGGCAGATTGTAGGGAGAGGGCCAACGGCGGGACGCACCTTACGTAACCGATTCCTCACGCAGTTCCCCGCGCTCAACCAACTGAAGCAAGCGGTGGGTGTGAAGGCTACAGTGCATCGGTCCATCCGAGGACTGGATGGCCGGTTCCTCCACATACGGTCTGACCACGCGGCACTGAATACCCTGCTGCAATCGGCGGGGGCGATCCTTACGAAGATGTGGGTGGTCTTATTTAACCGAGAGATTCGGAGTCGCGGGTACTTTCAGACGGGTGAGATTCGGCAAGTGGGTTACATACATGACGAGCTTGTACTTGTCACGAAAGGCAGAGGCACTGATGCAGCAAAAGAAATCGCGCAGTGTACCATTATCGAAGCAGGGAAGCACTTCGGACTCAGAATCAAAACCGAAGCGGACGCCCACCAAGGAAAAAGTTGGGCTGACATCCACTGAGATGAAGGCAGCGAGAGACAAAAGGTTTAATATAAAACTCAAGCGAGAGATATTCGAGAAGCTCGGAGATCGGTGTGTGTGTTGTGGAGAACAGGATATAGGGTTCTTAACCATCGACCACATTCACAATGATGGAGCGGAACATCGGAGATCAATCAATAGAGCCGCAGGTAGGAGCGAAAGCAGCCGACGGGCTGGTAGTAGGTTCTATCAGTGGCTACGGAATAATGGTATCCCAGAAGGCCGACTGCAACTTATGTGTTATAATTGTAATTGTTCTCGCCACAATTTGGGCGAATGCCCACACCAGAAAGGGAAACAACATGCCCATGATCCTAAAACCAGGACAACTGTACCAGATCAAAGCGCGACTGGAGAATCCACCATCGAAGGGAAGTCCCTACTTGCGGGTTTCAAATCGGTGCTTCAGTCTAGAAGGTGCGACTAAGCGGACCTTCAACCGTACCGATGATCTTGTGCCCAAGCCTATGCGAGCCGATGATGTGGCGGCGGTACGGTCGCGTACAGGCTTTTCACCATTCATTGAAACCGGCTTTGTACGGAGAGGCGCATGAAAAAACAAAAGACGATCATGCTCCTAGACGGAGACGTGCTAGTCTATAAGGTTGGGTTCGCCGCTGAAGTGAACACCGACTGGGGCAACGGCCTCCATACCTGGCACGCCAAGGTAGAGGAGGCAACGCCCACGATGGACAAGCTCATTGCGGAACTGAAGGACGTACTGCGGGCGGACGCGGTGGTGGTGGCGCTTACGTGCCATAACACCGTGAACTTCCGCAAGGCGTTCTGGCCAGCCTATAAAGAGAACCGGCGGAACGTGCGTAAGCCGCTCCTGTGGAAGGCCTTGCGGGAATACCTTGTGAAGAACTACGATACCCGCGTGAAGGACAGCATCGAGGCAGACGACATCCTCGGTATCCTCGCCACTCAACCCAACACAGGGCAGCGTCGGATCATCGCCAGCATCGACAAGGACTTTCGTTCTATCCCTGGCGAGTACTACAACATGAAGGACCGCATCCTTGAGACGATCACTGAGGACGAGGCCGACCAGAACTTCTATCGGCAGATCCTTACGGGTGACGCGGTGGACAACTACCCAGGGATCAAGGGGTGTGGTCCCGTCAAGGCCGCACGTATCCTGGCCGGTGCTCACCCGAATGATCGGTGGGCTTGTGTCGTGTCGGCCTACAAGCACGCAGGCCTGACCGAGGAGGACGCCCTGGTGCAGGCTCGCTGTGCCCGCATCCTTCGAGCCTGTGACTACGATAGTACACTCAAACAACCAATACCATGGAGACCCCTATGACCCCTATGAGGCATCCAGCCAGTGAAGCCTTCCATGTAGTCCTGAAGCAACTCGGAGACCTACATGATAAGAAGCAGCAGGATTATGGGACGGACCAAGATCCGTTCCATAATGTGCGGTCAGCAGGGGAGTGGGGCATCGAGCCGTGGATGGGGGCAATGGTGCGGGCGACCGACAAGGTGCGCCGGTTGCAGGCCTACGCCAAGAAGGGGACGCTGGCCAATGAGGGGGTGGAGGACGCCTTCATGGATCTTGCCGTGTATTCCATTATTGCGCTACTCCTTCACCGAGATAAGTAGTTGAAAGATGGGGGGTTCTGCTCACGCAGGCCCCCTATCTTTACCTATCCCCCCCACTCTGTAGCCCACTCACCTTGGAGGTACGGATTATGCAGCAAGGTATTTTCCCTCCTGCCACTCAAGTACTAGACGACGAGGTACCCCCTCCTTTCGTATCCCTTGACTTGGTGGAGTGGCTCGAAAGCTACTACCCCGACAGACTACCCTCGCCCTATGTAGACACTGCCGAACTCGGTGTCCTTTGTGGGCAAGTCAACGCAGTCAAACTCCTACGCCAACTCTATAACAACCAATCAGATGGGAAGGTTTAATTATGTGTAGTGCTCCATCCATGCCAGCCCCACAGCCACAGATTATCCCAATCCCACCGCCACCGCCCCCGCCACCGGCAGCGCAGGCGGCAGCTATCAGTGATACACAGACCGCCGTAGCCACACAGAAGAAGTCCAAGAAACGTGGCAACGCCCTCCGAACAGATCAAGTCGAAGAGGACGGTGGCGATTCAACCGCGTCCGGCCTCAACATACCAGGGTAACCTATGGCAACAGATGACGCAGTTCTGAGTAACGCCCCTGCACCAGCCGCAGGAGAGATGCCGAAGGTAGCGGGCAGGTACGACCAGCTTGCGGCCTATCGCAGGCCGTACCTGGACAGAGCGTATGACTGTAGTGAGCTAACGCTTCCCTCTCTCCTGCCTCGCCAGGGACATAACTCGACCTCGATCCTCCCCGTCCCCTTTCAATCCGTCGGTGCGCGTGGTGTCAACAACCTCGCGTCCAAACTCTTGATGACTCTGTTTCCACCCAACACTCCGTTCTTCAAAGAACAGATGGAAGAGGGTGTGCTCATGGAGATCGAAGAGAAACATGGGGCTGATTCGCCGGAGACCAAGAACCTCAAGACCAAGATGGAACTGGCCTTCGGTAAACTCGAACGCATCATCATGTCCTCCATCGAAGCATCGGGAGACAGGACGGTCCTGTTCGAGTCACTCAAGCACATCCTCGTCACCGGCAACGCCCTCCTCCACTCTACGAAGGAAGGCTTCCGAACCTTCCCGATTAACCAGTACGTCGTCCGTCGTGACCCCGCCGGTAATGTACTAGAGATTATCCTCAAGGAAGAGGTGGACCCCATCGTCCTGCCTGCCAACATTCGAGCAGCCATCCAAGCGAACCCCGCCTACGTCAATAAGAAGGGCGTCCCTCTCTACACCTACACGGTGCGGACGAAGGACAAATGGGAGACGCACCAAGAAGTCAATGACACCCCCATCGAGTCCACTCGCGGAACATACCCCCTAGAGAAGTCTCCATGGATTGCGCTCCGCTTTAACCGTATCAACGGAGAAGACTATGGGCGCGGGTACGTCGAAGAGTACATCGGAGACCTCACGAGTCTTGAAAACCTTACAGCAGCTATCGTCCAAGGCAGCGCGGCGGCGGCGAAGATCCTCTTCCTCGTCAAGCCCAACTCCTCGACCAAGCCGAAAGTCCTAGCCCAGACCGAGAACGGTGGCTTCGCTGTCGGTAACGTAGAGGACGTGGCCTGTCTCCAACTGAACAAAGCGCAGGACTTCGCTACGGCGAAAGCCCTCCGCGATGACTTCATCCAACAGCTTGCGTATGCGTTCCTCCTCAACACGGCAGTACAACGTGAAGCGGAGCGAGTCACAGCCGAAGAGATTCGGTATATGGCTGAGGAACTAGAACAGACGCTCGGTGGGTTCTACTCGATTATGTCGGTGGAACTCCAACTCCCATACGTCAAGCTCAAGATCGCCTCGCTCGAAAAGCGCGGCCTCATTCCCAAGATGCCAGAAGGCACTGTCAAGCCCATCATCGTCACCGGCCTCGAAGCCCTCGGTCGCGGCAATGATCGGAACAAACTCGTGCGCTTCCTCACGACCCTCTCGCAGGCCCTCGGCCCACAGGCTGTTCCGCAGTTCCTCCACCTTCCTGAGATCATCGAACGTATCGGTATCGCTGACGGTATTGATATGAAGGGCCTCGTCAAGACAGAGGAAGAACTCGCGCAAGAGCAGCAGCAGTCCATGATGAGCAACGCTGCCTCCACCCTCGGCCCGAACGCCGTAACACAGATGGGTGGCCTCGCCAAAGAAGCCATGAAGATTACCAGTGGATCTCAGCAGGCACCAGCGCAGGGTCAGCAGACATAATTATAACCGGAGGGTTTATGCCTAAAGAAGAGAAGACGGTTCAACAGCAGATTGACGAAGCCGTGGCGATTGCAGTGAAAGCCGCACTCGAAGTCGGGCGTCACCAGCATACCCCGCTGGAACAAGTGACACCAGAATTGTCTGGTCGTTCTCGTGAAGAGGGTAGACTCGTGGTCTCGAAGACAGGCGAGACTCAGGAGTACACCGAATGGACCTTCAATGATGGGACCGTTCGTCGGGATTTCAAATAACTCTGTCACACCAGTCATTGAGTACTGGAAAGGATCATCATGGAATTTGCGAATGAAGGAGTACGGTCGCGCTATTACAGGAACTACTGTGATTTCGAGACCATCATAGATTTGCCTGGTATTCTGGCAACGGCAACCGGCACGGCTGCTGCGAGCACAATCATCGCCCCTGCTACCCAGAGTCAGATCGGCGTCCTTAGCTCCAACCCTGGAACGGATGTGGGTGGACTCGCGGGCTGGCTGACCAGTGCAGTGCTCACGCGCTTGGACAACGGCGGAACGTGGAAGGGTGAGTGGAGTATCCGCACCCCCGCCCTGTCAGACGGTACCAACACCTACAGCCTGCGCGTCGGCTTCATTGACAGCGTGTCTGTTGAGTCTACGGATGGCGTGTTCTTCCGGTACACCCACTCGGTCAACTCAGGCAAGTGGCAATTCGTGACCCGCTCCAACAGCACAGAGACGATTACTGACACTGGCATCACGTATGCCGCCGCAACGAACTACAAGTTGCAGATTCAAGTGCAGCCTGATGGCCTCAAGGCATTCGCCAGGATTGACGATGTGCACGTGGCCTCGTCCACGACCAACATCCCGATAGGTTCTGGCCGTGAGACAGGTTTCGGCGCGATGATTCTCAAGACAGCAGGCGCGACGACACCGACCCTCCTCACCGACTACTCGGATGTGGTCTGCGTATTTAAGTAAACCCCAAGGAGATGTATGGCGGATAGCAAAGTGGCCTTGACGATTTCACGACACTGGCATTCGCCACAAATCCATACCGTAATCAGTGAGGAGGGGATTGCCCTGGCACTCCTCCTCGCTGACTACGAGACAGCCCTGACTGACGAGATGTATCAGTTGGGTCGCTGGTTCACGCGGGAACAGCTTGCGCAGAAGATCCGAGTCGCCTCTCTGAACGTCATCAAGAAGGTGAAAGAAGAGAGTACGAAAACAGTTTAACCTGTGTTGTGATTAGAGGAAACAATGGCTAGAGAGAAATCGCAAACTATTGTTTCCTCGTATGACCACGCAGAAGATATCAATGTCATCGGTCAGTATGTGTGGGACTCAGGTTCCCTCGCGTGGATCAAAGCCGTACCCGCAGGTGGCGGGGGTGGTGGTGGACTCACTGACGCAGAACTTCGGGCGACCCCTGTTCCTGTATCCGGTCCGCTCACGGACGCACAGCTTCGAGCAGTCGCGGTCCCTGTCAGCGGCACGTTCTTCCAAGGGACGCAACCAGTCAGTGTCGCGTCTCTCCCGCTCCCAACTGGTGCGGCTACAGAGGCCACACTGGGTACCCGTCTCACAGAGACAGACTTCGATACCAAGACAGGATCTCTCACAGAAGCGGCACCTGGCACAGACACCGCCTCAAGCGGCCTGAACGGACGCCTTCAGAGAATAGCTCAACGTCTGACGACACTGTTGTCCGTCCTTCCAGCCGCGCTGGTCGGCGGTCGACTTGATGTGAATATCGGCGCACCGGCCACGTTGCCGGTCTCCATTGCGGGCACCCTTCAGGTGGACGTGACGGATGAACCCACGCGGGATCTCGGTAAACTCGACGTGGCCTCTCTCGATCAATACACACCCGTTTCAGGGCGACTCCCTGTGGATGGATCCGGCGTCACGCAGCCTGTGTCTGGACCCCTAACTGACGCACAGCTTCGGACCACTCCTGTTCCGGTCTCTGGGACGGTCACATCGAACCAAGGTACGGCAGGCTCTACCGACTGGCGCAGCGACCTTCGCCGTGGTCAAACCATTCTCTTCGCATCAATCGACGTAGCCGGTAGTGGTGACAACACCATCGTCGGAGCGAACCCTGGCAACAAGTGTAAAGTCCTCTCCTATTCCCTCGTCTGTGATGGCACCGTCGCTGTGCGCTGGAAATCTGGTGCAGGCACCAATCTCTCCGGTGCGATGTCCTTTGTGGCGAACACCGGCATTGCTCCACCCTCCTTCGCCCCTGCGGAAGGCCACCTGTTTGAAACGGCTGTCAACACGGCTCTGGTACTCAACCTCTCAGCAGCCATCGGAGTACGCGGGCACATGAGCTACATTCTGGAGGCGTAATGGGCGCACAAGGTACAGCCACGTTAGACTTCGGAGTATTCCCAGGATCGAGCGTCACATCCGTAGACGTGGCGGCTGCGGGCCTCATCTCTACCTCAGCGGTGGAGGCGTGGATACGTCCTGTCGCTACCGCAGATCATACCGTCGAAGACCACATCATCGTGCCTATGCGCGTGGTGGGTCAGTATCTCTCAGATGGCAACATTCGTATCTATGGCATCAACGCCAATGATGTGATACCTCCGCAAGAAGATGTCTCGCCTGCAACTGTACGGCAAAACGCTCCCATGTTAGTCGGTCAGTACAACGTGTGGTGGGTTTGGAACGTCTTTGCATGCGTAAGTATTATGGGTTACCTATGGTAACAGAATTGCCGAACATGGCGACTAGGAACTAGGGGGGAAACTCTATGGCAGGAATACAATTACAGGGTGCAGGCGGAAGCGTTGTAGAGGCTGGCGCGTTTGCATCAAAAGGTCTCCACGTTATTTCAAAGCCACACGACTACGGGGCGTTAGGTCACTACAGGGGCGTACTCACAACCGGCACGATTGCCGCAGGTATGGCCGCGAACGGTGAGCTTGTCCAAATGCGCTGGGTTGACGCTACGCGGTTTTGCGTGATCCAACAGATCAGCGTCCTTGAATTCCGAAACATCACGACCGCGTTTGCTGCGGGTGTCTTTAACTTCAATGTCATTCGTTCAACAGGCTGGTCAGCAGATGGCAGCGGCGGCGGTGCAGTCACCGTGACCGACCCACAATTTCAGCTTCGTGCGGCTGCAATGGGCGCGTCATTGTTCTCGACAGGCTTTCGTCTCGCCACCACTGCGGCACTCGGCGCAGGCACGAAAACATTCGATACACTGAATATGGGCGCATGCTTCGGCAACGTCGGCTCCACCCCTGCTATCGCGGAATACTTCATTCCCAAAGGCGGCGGCGCAACCGGCACAGGCGGCGGGGGCGTTGATCTTATCGCACCTGACTTGGGCAACGGTGAACACCCCATCGTGTTGGCACAAAATGAAGGCATCTCCATCCGTGCGAACGTACCAGCCACAGGAACGTGGATTGCCTCGTTCCTCGTGAAGTGGATTGAAGTGACGTCGTTCTAATGAGCCTCTTATTGACCCAGATCGGGGCACCACCTGTTGGTCCCTCGTTCATCCCCCGCCTACTCCTGATGAGGGTGGGGTGCTGGCTTGCAGCAATATCATCCGTCTTCTTTTACTAACCTGGAGGAATAGGTTATGTCAGATTCAGCCCCACAACTCGCAGACGCCCCTGGCGCGATCCAGGTAACCTCAGATTCAACGGACAACGCGAACGCTCCTGATGCACACCTCAGTACCTTCTTGCAGAGGCCTGACTGGTTGCCAGAGAAGTTCTATGATCCGAAGACAGGCCAGGCTGACCTGAAGAAGGTAGTGTCGTCATACGCAGAGTTGGAGAGAAAGAACAGCGCACCCGCAAAGGGTGCCTCATCTGCCAGTGTACCCCCCGCAGCTACTAAGGCTCCGGCGATAGACGTCCCTTCCGTCCCAGGCTTAACCCCTGAGCAAACGAAGGCGTACTCTGAATCGCTCGTGCAGACCGGAACGCTCACACCCGCACAGTACACAGAACTCGCGGGGAAGGGGTACTCGAAACCAGTTGTTGATGCCTACGTCAAAGGCCTACAGGCCGACCAGCAAGCAGCGGAAGCTGTTTCGCAAGCACGTATCGCTGACGAGCAAATCGGTGGAATCATCGACTCCATCGGTGGCAAAGCACAACTGAAGAGTATGCAAGATTGGGCTGTGTCCACGTTGAGTCCTGATGATCTCAAGGCATACAACGACTCAGTTTCCAGTACAGATGTGTCAAAGGTGCGCCTTGCCGTCGCTGGCCTTCGGGACCAGTATGTACGTGCCAATGGCTCAGACCCGAAACAGTTCTCCGGTTCAGTCCCCAGCCCCCAAGACTTCGACGTATTCGAGTCTCGTGCCCAACTCACCGCAGCCATGAACGATCCTAAGTATGGGAAGGATTCGGCTTACCGGCGACAGGTTGAGGCCAAGCTGGGACGATCCAATATTCTCTAATTGTGTGCGCCACTCCCCCTGAGACGGGGAGCACTGCACACTAACCGAAGTGGCCCTGGTGCCCCTCCCACTGGGGCCACCTACGGTAATTCCCTAACCCTTTTGACACGGCCTGATGCACCTACTGGATGCTCCCCACCTGGCTGTGTGGTGTCCTAACATGGGCGCAGAGTATTTACAGCATTGCTTCAACTTCGGCGAATGGTACGACGAGGATTGCGACGAGAACAACAATGATATTAGATGTAATCACAGGGGCCATGACGGGCATTGTCAAGCCGGTCCTCGATAAGTTCATACCCGACGCAACTGAACGGCTCACCGCAGAGCAGGCCATCCTCAACGCCTTCCTCACGGCTGACCTCGCACAGTTGCAAGTCAACAAAGAAGAAGCCCAGCACAGCAGTCTGTTTGTCTCCGGCTGGCGTCCTGCCATCGGGTGGGTCTGCGGCTTCTCGTTTGCCTATGCTGTGGTCGGATGGTCCATCCTTAACTGGGCCTTCGCCACGGTAGCAACCTTTACTGGGCACACCCTTCCCGTACTCCCCATCCCCGACACGAGCATGACTATGGAATTACTCATAGCCCTCCTCGGCCTCGGTGGAATGCGGACCTACGAGAAAATGAAGGGCGTGACCAAGTAACAGCGCGTCCCCCTCCTCTATTAAACCATTTGAGGCGGACCCGCTCCCCCCACCCCCTGAGATCCAGGTGTGCGTGGGGCCTTCTTCGTGCTGGTGAACCTGGCACGAGTTCTGTGGCCCTTTAACGAGATGCCCTGTACGCAGGAGAACTTCGTCGGAGAAGTCATGGCTACGCATTATTGTTTCTAATTGATCTAGAGAGTATTCTAATGTCAAATGCAATTCCTTCCAGAGTAGGGCAGAGCAACGTATCGGGTGATGCGCTCGCGCTATTCCTCAAAGTGTTCGCGGGCGAAGTGATGGCCGCGTTCGAGGAAATGAACATGGCCCTCCCGATGTTCGTTCAACGCAATATCAGCTCAGGTAAGAGCGCACAATTTCCGGTCACCTGGAAAGCAACTGCGGCCTACCACACTCCTGGCAACGAGATCATGGGCCAGCAAATCAAGCACGCCGAGAAGGTCATCAACATTGATGGCTTGCTCTTGAGCGATGCCTTCATCGCCTCCATTGACGAAGCGATGAACCACTACGAAGTCCGTTCCATCTACACGAAGGAAATGGGCTACGCACTGGCGAACCAAGCGGACAAGAACGTGCTTCAGCTTGCAGTGCTCGCGGCCCGCGCCTCGGCCACCATCACTGGCGGCAGCGGCGGAACGGCCCTGACGCAGGCTGGTTATGACACGACTGCCGACACGCTCGCGCAGGGTGTCTACGATGCCGCCCAGACTCTCGACGAGAAGTTTGTGCCGGACTTCGGGGACCGCACCGCGTTCATGCGACCCAAGCACTACAACCTCCTCGTCCAGTCCACGAAGTCTATCAACCGTGACTGGAACGAACCAGGCGGCAGCAACGGCGCATTCAGCACCGGCAAGGTTATGCGCGTGGCGAACGTCGTCATCAAGAAAACCATGCACCTTCCGAACTCTGTTATCTCGGCCCTTCCTGGCGCGAATAACACCTACGAAGGTGACTTCAGCAACGTCTGCGCCGTAATCGTTCACAAGATGGCCGTGGGTACGGTCAAGCTGTTGGACATGGCGCTGGAAAACCAATACGACATTCGGAGACAGGGAACGCTGTTCGTCGCCAAGTACGCGATGGGCCACGGTATCCTGCGCCCAGAGTGTGCGGTTGAGTTGAAGAAGGCATAGGCCAAATTAGAGGGGGGATCGCTAACGGCGGTCCTCCCTCCTTTTTCATTTAAGGAGTTTACCTGTGGCACAGACCCGTACAACAGAACTAGAAGCCGTGAACACCATGCTTGCCACGGTAGGCGAAGCCCCCATCAACTCTCTCTCAGGTGACCTCACCGCTGACATTCAAATCGCAGTCAACCTCCTCAGAGATACCAGCCGAGCAGTCCAGACCGTGGGATGGTTCTTCAACACCGAGTCCGAGTATGAAATCTCTCGCAACGGTTCCAACGAGATTGAAGTCCCCGCGAGTGCCCTTGAGATGGACCTCTCCCCCAGCAACTCTAGCTGGGCCGAGGATGTCATCCAGCGCGGATCGAGGATGTATGACAAATACAACCACACCTACATCTTCACCGAGAACAAGAAATTTGACATCATCTGGTTTCTGCCCTGGCTTGAACTCCCTGAAGCGGCCCGCAGCTATATCAAGATCAGAGCGGCCCGCATCTATCAAGACCAGACCGTAGGCTCCGGCGATCACCACAGCTTCTCCATGCAGGACGAGCTACAGGCGATGGCTCTCTTGCAGACCGCAGAAGTGGAGGCAGGGGACTACAACATCTTTGACAGTTCCGATATGGCGAGCATCATCAGTCGTCGTCGGCCACGCACACAAATGTTCTAAGGAGTCATCATGCCTTTCGTCTCTGATAACGTCCCCAATCTGATACAAGGGATTAGCCAGCAACCTACACGGCTTCGCACGATCACGCAGTTGGCCGCGCAGGAGAACTGCTACTCGTCAGTGGTGGAAGGACTCACGCAACGCCCCCCAACTGAGTACATTGCTAAGGTCTCCACGACCCCGATGAGTAGTGCCAAGATTCACACCATCAACCGTGATACCGAGGACCGCTTTAAGGCTGTCCTCTCGAACGGCCTGGTGCAGGTGTTCGGCTTGGACGGAGTCTCGAAGACCATCAACGTGTCCGACGATACCACCGCCATCTTTTCGGCTGCCGCTGTCTCTACGGGTGCTGTCATTGAACTGGCGACGGCCACTGGGGAGACCACGATAGACTTCACCACCGCTGGCTTCGGTACCGCCACCGTCGTCCTCGAAGGCTCAGTCACTGGCACTGGTTCGTGGGTCGTCATGGATACCCGTACCACAAATGGTACAACAGCGGGTATCGCCATCGGCACCTACAAGTTCGTTCGGGGTCGTACCTCTGCGTGGACATCAGGTACCATCACCGGCTCCGTTACCTATAAGAATTTTCGGTACCTCCTGGCCGCGTCCCCAAAGTATGAACTCAAGGCCCTCACGATTGCTGACTACACGTTCCTTCTGAACACCCTCACCATTCCCGCGATGGACACCGCCCTCAGTGCCACCAGGACAGAGGAAGCTCTGGTGTTCGTTCGCGCCGGAGAGTATGGCAGTGCCTATGAAGTCATCCTCGACGGGCTACAGCGAGCCAGGTATGTCACATCGACGACTGACGTGCTCACGTTGTCCACCACCGAGATTGCAAACCAGTTGTACACCGACCTCAGCCAAGACACCAACACGTATGAAGCCATCAATCTCCCCGCTGGGACGGGCCTGGCTACCAGTTCCGTATATGAGTTGGACTATAAGTCTGGCGCAACCACGTTCGACTTCACGGTTACGAGCGGCGCGTTCGTCGCCAGCATTGACGTTGAGGGATCGGTCGATGGTATTAGCGGATGGTCCGTCCTGGCTACACGCACGACAGCAGGTACCACTGCCGGTATTGCTTCAGGGTCCAATCTGTTTATCCGCGTCAAGGTCACGAGTCATACGTCGGGGGCATTCACCTCTGACATCTCCTGGCGATGGGGCGGGAGCTACACCTTCCAGCTTGTCGCCTCCACAATCTGGGTCAAGAGAACCAAAGCATTCACCCTCGATTCTCGTGACGCGCAGGGCGGCAACTCCCTGTTCAGCTTCAAGGGTTCAACACCGATATTCGCAAACCTTCCCGCGCAGGCCCCCGATGGCTTTGTGATAACCGTTGACGCAGACACCGCCACCGACAAGGGTGAATACTACGTGAAGTTTGTCTCCCAGTCCGGCCTCTCCTTTGGTGCAGGGCACTGGGAAGAGACCATCAAGCCAGGGATTGTCTACTCGATTAACGAGAAGACTGTACCCTATCAGTTGGTTCATGAGGTCAATGATAGCTTCACCTATGGCCCAGTGGCCTGGGCAGATCGGCTCGTAGGGGACGAGGACTCCAACCCCCTTCCCTCATTCATTGGGGCGTCCATCAACGCGATGGCCTTCTACAAGAACCGGCTCATGTTGCTGGCAGACGAGAACTTCCTCGGCAGTGAGGTCAGTGAATACTTCAACTTCTGGCGTACCACAGTCACGCAGATCCTCGATTCGGATGCGGTGGACTTCCGAGCTACGGACCAGAAGGTATCCATCCTTCGCCAAGCGATCCTCTACAACAAGAGCCTTCTCATGTTCAGCGACCAGGCGCAGTTTGAAATCCCCGCGGATATCCCGCTTACCTCTACGCTGGTGCGGGCGGATCTGGTCTCGAACTTCGAGTCTCTCACAGATGTACAGCCGGTCAACGCCGGTAAGAGCATCCACTTTGCCTTTGCCAGGTCCACCTACACCGGCCTCAAGGAACTGGCCCTCTCCGCCACGAGCGGCGTCACAATGGAAGCGGACGATGTTAGTGCCCACGTACCGGCCTACATCCCCGCAGGTGCGTTCCACCTCGCCGTGTCTACCTTAGAGGGCCTCTCGATTATCCTGACAGACGGAGACCCCGACAGTATCTACGCCTACAAGACTGAGTGGAAGGCTGAGAAGAAAATCCAGTCCGCCTGGTTTCGGTGGAACTTCAACGACAATACCGCCAGTAGCGTGATCATCCTCAGTGCAGACTTCATCGGCTCCGACCTCTATCTCCTCATACAGCGGAACGGCGAGGTCTTCCTCGAACGCATGCAGTTACTCACAGGGCGGGTGGATGACTACTCGCCCTACCTGACACTGCTTGACCGGCGCATGGACGATACGCAGACGGTTTCGCGTATCTATTCTGCCATCACCGATCAGACCACGATCACGCTCCCATTCACCATTACGTCTACAGAGACGATTGTGGTGACCCGCTCGGTGGCTGATAATTCACCATGGGACGATGTGGGACGCTATGTGCCTATCATCTCTAACACGGTAGGCGGCACAACCATCGTGGTCCTCGGTGATTACTCTGCTAATCCTATCTGGATCGGGCAGCGGGTCATCGCGTCTTCGACCCTCAGTGAGATCTTCAAACGCTCTCGGACCACAGGGAACATCGACCCCACCGGCAACCTGTCGCTCAAGCGTGGGTTTGTCACCTTCAGTCAGTCAGGGGCCTTCCAAGTGAAGGTGGATGTTCTGGCTCGTCCCACCAGCACCTATAACTTCACAGGTCGCCATGTCGGGGATGTGAATAACGAGTTGGGTCTGGTGTCCTTGAGCAGCGGGAAGTTCTCCTTTGGGATTCTCGGCAAATCGAAGCATGTAGCTATCACGTTCTACAGCGATTCGTTCCTCCCGTTCCGGCTGACCAGCATGGAGTGGGAAGGACTTTACACTAAACGATCATTAGGAGCGCAAGTATAACCATGGGCTACGTTAGAGCTTTTCGTGAAGGGGACGCAGAGTGTCTAGCACCCAAGTTACGTGACGCGGATAATGACGAGTTGCGGGCGGGGACAGGATTATCCCCGCTCGCCGCCCTCCAAGCAGGGGCAGACCATTCCATGATCTGCTGCACGATCATCGACAACACCTACCATGTGGCAGGGATGTTTGGGATCGTGCATGAGGGAGACTTCGGGCGCATCTGGATGTTGGGCAGCGATGCCCTCGCCAAGCCCCCACTGAGTATCCAGTTTCTCCGCGAGTGCAAGCGGCATGTTGCACTGATGGAGAAGCCGTTCAAAATTATCGGTAATGAAATCGACCAGCGCAATACGCTCCACGTCCGCTGGCTCAAGTGGTTAGGGTTCTCGTTCATTGAGCGGCTCGATGACTATGGACCGGAGCACCGAACATTTTATTCATTTGTCAAGGCGGTTAATCATGTGTGAGCCAGTCTCCATAGCCCTTGCAGTCACAGCAGTCACAGCAGCGGCGAGCGCCGCCATGTCTATCCAGGGACAGCAAAACGCCCGCAAGATGGCAATAGATCAGGAGGAGCAGAAACGGCAAGCGCAGGAGGTGGCCATCACAGAGGAACGCTCACGCGCCACCAAAGACTATCTCCGGCAACTCCGGCAGGAAGGTGAGCAGGCCCGCCAAGAAGCCCTCAACGCACGCTCGGAGACCATCGAGGTTGACCGTCAAGCGGATCAAGTTGAGTCCTCCGCTATCGCCTCCGCTGCCGAACGCGGGGTGGATGGCCGCTCGCTCTCCATCATCCTCAACGACTACGCCTTCCAAGAGAACCGTGAAGTGGGAATCTTGAAGGAGAACCTCCGAACAAAGAACCAACAGCACACTGAGAATATCACTGGCTACCAGGACCAGTTCGACCAGCGCGTCACGCAGATGAAGTCTTACGTCCCACGCCCCCAGGCCCCAGTGGATTACTTCGGCCCCATCCTCGGCGCGGTTGGCACCATCAGTTCCGGCGCGATGTCATCTGGTCTCCTGAAGCCAGGAGCGTCAGGCAATCTCAACAACATTGGGAATACCACCACGCAGCAGACCTCTGCCACACAGACGCAGGGGGGCAGACAAATCGCTTTCGACTCCTCTAATATCGGATAAGGATTACCATGGCCCTTCAGACACCAGACGCTCTACCAGGACGTAGGCGGGAACTCGAAGTCAATGCCCGCCCAGCGGGTTCGTTCGCATTCCCTACTGTCGCAGATGTTCCTGATGCACCGAAAACCACTGGCCTCGAACAGCTTGGTAATGCCCTCGCCCGCTTCTCCGGTACGACAGGACTTCAAGCCGTGGAGTACACCGAGAAGGTCTTCAGGGAGCGGGACGAGGCTGAAGGCACCGTGGCCGGTACCATGCTCGCCCAGCAGAAGAACATCAAAGACTTGAACCAGGCGGTCAAGGAAGGTCAGTTGCCTCGTGGCGTAGCCCCTCAGTTCATGCAGGCCGCTAACATCGCATTCCTGAGAGCACACGCCGAGCAGGACCAGATGGACCTGAAGAACGAGTATGCCAGATCAGGGGTGAAGGGCGATGATTCCGCCGATGCCTACAGCAAGTTCTTCTTCGGGTTTCAGGAGAGTCGTGCGAAGGCACTCCTCTACAACGAGGACGGAAGCCATAAGTATACGCCGATGGAAATTGCGAAGTCGCAGTACCATGAGCGCCTCGCAGATGGAGGCCGCGCCGTAGAGAATGAGCACATCGCACACCGCACCAAAGAACGAGAGAAGATCGGCTACCAGAACGGGGCCACCCTCCTCGGTACCCTACTCAAGAACGACATGGGAACCAACGCCGATGGCACCTTTAAGAGAACAGAAGACCGAGACCATAAGGCTATCGCCCAGCGCATGACCGAGGCCATGTTTGGTCCAGGGAGTATTGGCGCACAGGGCGGGGATAAGGCCGTCATCGGGGAAATGATACAAGACGCCCTCCTCTCCAAGGCCCTCGAAGAGCGGGACATTACGGTACTGGATATCGGTCGCCACCTTCAGGGACCGGCAGGACTCGTCTCTGACAACACCCGCTTCAAGCTCAAGTCTCACGAGGCCCGCCTGAACATCGCGGGAGAGGTGGACACCGAGCGGCGGAACCTGGAGCACTGGATGAGGATTGAGGCCACCGGCAAAACGATTGAAGAACGCCGAGTCATCTTGGAAGAGCAACATCGAGTGGCACAAAACGAGTTCACCAAGAAGAACCTGTTCAGTAACCAGGTAGACATTGCCATGCACGTCAAGGACTGGCTGAATATTACACCAGAAGAAGCGGCTGCGCGAAGACCGGCCATGGAGAGGATGTTCGAGCTTGATCCTGAAAAGGCCGCGACGTACTTCGCTCACTTTCAGCAACTCACCAAGCAAGCCAAGGCTGATAGAATAGAAAACACCGACCCCAAGTTCTTGATCGACCTGACCAATGCCGTGGGGAAGAACAAGGGTGACGCCAAGACCATGCTGGCGGTAGACCACGCCATGCAGCACTACCACATCTCTCAGCAAGAATGGACTGCATTACGCACCGCTGGGAAACAGTTTCGGGACGACTCAGAGACCTTCAAAGACCTCTTCGCGGACACGACCTTCACTAGGGTCGAGAACGAAGTCAGGCACTCCATCAAGACAAAGGCCAACGAGGATCTCTTTGGGGAGACCGCCACGTTCGCATTACGGGCCACCCTTGAGTTCCGGCAGCATGTGGCAAACATTGCTCGTGAGAATCCTAAACTGAACACGCTTCAAATTATGAAGTTGTCGCAGGAAGGGGCCATCGCCATTGGTGCCAAGTACAACGCGGATCTCTTGAAAGCCATTAAGGACGCCGAGGCGGACCACAAGAATAAGAAGGCCTACCAAGAGTGGGAAATGTGGAAAGAGACGCCAGCGGCAAAAGCCCAAGTGAAGGCTGCCACCGATCAGACTGCCCTCGTCAAGAAGATGGATGCGGCAGGCATTCCGGTCAATCAGGAGACACTCGCCGCAGAAGCAGCCAAGGGCAAAATCAATCCCAAGAATCGTGACGTAGCAACGAAGGAGTTAGGGCTGAACGCGCAAGAACTCAACGTCTACAACCACCACCTCCGCAACCTCCATGGGACCGGACGGGTGGACAACAAGAATGGGTCTGTCTCAACAGTCCGCAACATCACTGTAGAGTTTAACGGCAGGCACTTCAACCTCCCCACCATCTGGGACGGGAAGGAACTATCCGCTGATGAGGCGGTTGCGAGAGCGAAGAAGGTGGGCCTCGACAAGTTCCCCTCCTACGCCACGCAGAATGAGGCCGACAGGCGGTATGAGAAGATACACAAATTCTTCGACCGTGACGTCGAGGAATTTCAAAAGAAGTAAGGATACAACATGGCAGAAGAATTTGGCGAGCCTCTAGCCGAGGACCAGCCGTTTACCGACACCAAGATCCCACTGACGAAGGAACCCAACCCAGCAGATCCTAGTATGTCAGACCACACTGATCCAAGCGTGGCCGACTACGCCGTTGATGGGCTTCGCGGGATTGCTCGTGGTGCGGAGAACGCAGTACGTGGGGCGCGTAACACCGTGCGGGCTATCGGGGCACCTATTGCGGAAGCGATGGGCCTCGAAGACCAGGCCCGTCTGATGAAGGCCAGTTTAGAGTATGGTTCTGAGGCCCCCAGGAACGTGGCCGGTGAGATCACCGCAGGCCTCACCGAGGCAGGACTGTCTTGGGTGGCTGGTGGGGCTGTGCTCAAAGGCGCGGGCCTTGCGGTTAAGGGCACTACGGCGATCGGTGCCGCAGTGCAAACAGGTGTCGGGGCCACGCTGACCTCCGACCCCAATCACCAACGCATCTCCAATGTGCTGGCGCGGTTCCCTGTCGTCGGCCCCGCCTTCGACCTCCTCGCACAGAATCCCAATGACAATCAAGTCGTCGCCAGGGTGAAGGGTGTCCTTGAAGAATCCTTCACTGCCGGTGCCGCGCAGAAGATCTTCAACAGTCTCGCGCTCGTGGTCCATAAGTTCAAGGGGGCAGCCGCCTCCGACAGGATCGTGAAGGATCTTGAGAAGCAAGTGCTGGCCGACGATGCCGCTCTCGCCGCCACAGGCACCGTGGACAACGCCGCAGCCGCAGCCGTAGATCCAGCCAAGGCAGGCGCGACCGCTGCCAACGTCACCCCACCAGTCACCCCAGTGGCACCAGTGGTAGCCGCAGCAGTGCCCAAGCCTGCCTACACGGTCCTCAAGGTGGACGGGGAACCGCTCGTCAAGGTGGGAGATAAAGAAGCCGCGAAATTCATCAAGATGCAGGACAAGCTCGTGAACCGCGTGATTGCGGGTGAGACGATTCCTCCTCCCGCAAAGGGACTCACCGAGTCTGCGGCCAAAGAGGGTGTCGCTATCCGTCAACCGCTGACCGAAGGCACTCCCAACGAAGTCCTCCAAGGCCTCGCGGACCTCGGCACGGCAACCAAGAAGCAACTCAACAGCACCGTCGAAACAGAAGCAGCGACCAGAGCCGGTGCCGCCACCCTCGGTCTCGATCCCGAACTCGCCATCGCCAAACTTCAGCAAATGCGGGTATCCCTCGAAGATGGTGGCGCGGTCCTCGTGGGTGTCAAAGAACTCATGCAGCATCATGGACTCAAGATGTTCGCGCTTGCGAAGAAGGCCGCTCTCGGTGACATGGAGGCACGAGAAGCACATAAGCAAATCTTCGTCGGCCTCTCAGGGGTCCAGGCGGAACTCGCCAAGACGGAAACGCTCTTAGGCCGAAGCATGCACGCATTGGGCTACAAGACGGGCATCTTCGACAAGGAAGCCGTACTCAAGCGACTCGCAGATCCAAAGGAAGCCGAAAGGATTGAGCGGCTGATGATTGCCGCCAATGGTGACCCCGTCAAGGTGGCCGCGATTGTCCAACTACAGAACCTCTCGTGGGGGTCGAAGCTCGTCGGTATTCACAACGAATACTGGACAGGCCTCGCGCTCCTGGGCCGGTTCACCACGCAAGGCATCAACGCCTTCGCCACAGGGCTGAACACCGCCTTCACGCCTGCCACGCTCATCATGGGCGGTCTCGCGCAAGGTGCTGCGGGGAAGGGATTCCAGTCCGCCAGAATGGGCCTGGGCATCTACACCCACATGCACACCGCCTTCAGAGACGCCATGAACATGAGTTGGGCCGCGTTCAAATCCGGCGAGGCGATCATCTCGAAAGCTGAAACATCCGAGGTGAAACTCCCGTTTATCAGTTCGATGGCGTTCAATATGAATCCCGACAACTACGCCTCCAAGATGATTGATTATTTCGGTGAGGGGGTGCGCCTCTCGTTCCGAGGCCTCACGGCTGGGGACGAGTTCTGGAAGCAACTCAACTACCGAGCATACGTCGCATCGAAAGCGGCCATGGATGCAGCGGATCAAGTGGCTGCGGGTTCCATGAAACACGATGGGATCGCCGCGCACGTTGACAACGCACTCCACGCCGCCTTCGACGATCAGCGCAGGGGCATTGTTCCTGACGCGCTGAAGTATGCGGAGAAGACCTCATTCGTTAACGACCTCAAGGTTGATACCCATTTGGGTGCCCCCAGTCTCGGTGAGATGGCCGCACGAGCGTCCTCACACCCTATCGTTCGAGGCATGATCCTCCCGTTCGTGAAGACGCCGACCAACGTAACTCGGACCACCTTCGAGTTCACGCCGATCATCGGCCAACTGCGGAAGCAGTTCTGGACGGACACACGGGGGGGCGGCTTCAAGGCAGCAGAGGCCATCGGGAAGCTCACCATTGGTTCAAGTATGTATTTGGGCGCAGGCTTCCTCGTTATGGAGGGCCGCATCACAGGTGCCGCACCACCCAAGGGCGTCTATCGTCCCCCAGGGTGGCAGCCGTACTCTGTCAAGTTCAACGGCATGGGACCGGATGGAGAAGACCTCTACCTCTCCTACCAACGTCTACAGCCATTTGGAGACATCCTCGGTATGACCGCAGACTTTGCGGCGTCCTCCGGTATGCTCGATCCAGACACCCGCGATGGTCTGGCGAACTCCATGTCGCTCGCCATCACGAAGTTCTTCGACGCCCCCGCCGCAGAACAGGCGGAAATGGCTGGCAACGGAGCCATCGGTGCCACGGCTGCCTTTGCGAAGTCTGTCGTCGCCAAGACGTACTTCCGCAACATGACGGAGTTCTTCTCCACGTTCAGCGGCTACGACAACGAAACGAAAGTCGCCCGTTGGTGGCAGAACTACGTGGCGTCCCACGTCCCAGGCATGCTCTCATCGCTCAACGATGATCCCGCGATGCGTGAGGTTCGCTCCACACTGGATGCGGTGATGGCCCGTATCCCAGGGGTCTCACAAGCACTCCCTCCGAGGCGTGACTACGTGGGCCGAATCAATGATACCCGCATCGGGATGCCGTACTCGACGATTGTCCCCTTCAGTGCGCGATTGGCTCCTCAAGATATGGTGTTCTCGGAACTCCAACGCCTCTCGGATTCTACCGCTGAGGCCGACTTCAATGAACCAGCCAGTAAGTATACCATCGGTGGGAAGCCAGTGGACCTGAAAGAAGTCTACCAAGAAGGCCAGAAGGCCTCCGCGTATGACCGGATGCAGGATCTCATCGGCACCGTCATCCCACATGGCGAACACCTACCGTTCCACGAGAAGCTCCGAGAGGTCATCTCTGGGTCTCGCTACGAGTTAGGAAACGAATCAGCGAATGCCCGCCTGGACGCGACACCCGACATCCCAGGGTACCGTATCAAGGCGATCAAGGCTGAGGAGATGAAGTACCGAACGGCTGCGCTAGAGCAGACGAAAAACGAGTACGCAAACGTCCTCGGTATCAAGTCCTCTCAGGACGATGCACTCAAGACCAAGATGGCTCGAACACGCGCCAGCAGGGGCCTCGTGCAAACACTCCTCGATCTCAATAAATAAGGAACTCATTCATGGCTTTTCTATCTATCGTTGACTTGGCGGGGAGTGGGGGTCAAAGCAACTTCACCTTCACGTCGCCCTATATCGCTAGGGACCACATCCACGTTTACATCGACCTCGTGGAGACGACCGCGTTCACCTTCGCCAGTGACTTTGTGATTACTCTTGATACCCCACTGGCCGTCGCGTCCACCGTCCGAATACGCCGCATCACGCCCTCAGAAGAGGCGCTCGTGGACTTTGTGAACGGCTCAGTCCTCGGTGAGACGGATCTCGATACTGCCACGCTACAAGTCCTGTACGTGATGCAGGAGACCGCCGATATTCAGGCCCTCGACAGTATACGTTCCGTGCGGGCACCGGCCATTGAAGTGGCTGGAATCCTCGAAATGCCGCTGATAGCCAATAGGAAGAACAACTTCCTGTACTTTGACGCTGCGGGAAACCCCACGGTCAACGCATGGACTGGCACTACGCTTGCCTTCTCTCCGACCGTTCAACTCCTCAGCGGGACAGGCGCACAGACCGCATTCACCTTATCGAGTCCTCCTGGTGCCTCCGCCGCCCTCCTTGTGGCGATCTCTGGGGTGACGCAGACGCCGCAGACAGATTTCACGGTCTCTGGATCAACCCTCACCTTCACGACCGCTCCGCCAGTTGGTACCAGCAACATCATGGTGCAGAACTTCGGTGTGGCCCGCGAGGTCAATACCGTCCCCGCATCAGGCATTACAGATCCCTCAACCATCAGCGTCACGGCCACTGGCTCCACAGCCTCGCGGACGCTGGCGGCTCGTGAAGCGGACTGGCTCAACGTCCTTGACTATGGAGCAGATAAGACAGGTGTCGCGGACTCGACGGCGGCGTTTCAAGCCGCGTATGACGCCGCCGACGCATCGGGCACGCCAGCGACCGTGTTCTTCCCGTCAGGCAATTACCTCAAATCGTCCGTCGTCACCATCTATGGGGACCACATCACCACGTTCGCCTATGGGGCCGTGGTGAATTGCAACGGTGCCGACGGCTTCGACCTCGATGTGGTGGATCAGGACTACCATCAATTCCTGGGGATGGAGGTCTACAACTTCCTGACCAATGGGTATGGGATTCCCACCACTGGGGGAGCGAATAATACGTTGAAACGCTGGTTCACGGTGCGGGACTGTATCTTCCGAGACTCCACGCAGACGAACGGGAACATTCGCGCCATTCAGCTCTCGTGCGAAACCTACGGGGTCAAGATCCTCAACAACCACATCAGTAACATCATCTCCACGAACACCGGCTCAGGCTTCAACAGTTACGGCATCATCGTGGGCAAGAAGGCGGACTCCCTCGCGGGTGGACGCACAGGAGAACTCGGCTCCTACGGCTACGACAACAGCGACATCCATACGGCGGAAGGCTCGACGATCATCTCTGGCAATACGGTGCGGAAGATGCGGTCGAGTGGTGGCCTGAACACCGATGCAGTAACCGGCATCCTCGCAGACGGCTGGCGCTGCGTCGTCACCAACAACGTCGTTGAGGATATTCAGTACATTGGAGCGGGTGCGTTTGGTGCGTCTGGAGTGGGCATTTATATGCGCGGTCGAGAAAACATCTGCACGGGGAATGCCGTTGCCGCGTGGACGTATGCAGGCATCCTAATCAAAAGCCCTACCGCCTCCGTCACATGGGGGGACATTCCGAACACCCTCGTGGCCAACAATACCTTTAGTGGCATTCAAACGCTCGTGAACGCGGAGGCGGCGTCAAAGGTGGCGATCTCCGTGCTCGGGCCGAACGTCTCCGTGTTAAATAATTTGTTTTCTCGCGTGGTGACGGGGTCGCAGGGATATATTATCCATGCGGTTCCATCATCACCCACGGGAGACAATCTGTTGGTTGCGGGCAACACGATTGAACGCTGCATGGCGCACTACTACATCGCTGGAAGCGGGAATAATTGTGTCATTCGTGACAATGTATTGAATAGGGCACTATCCGCCTACACTCCTGCCAACGGAAGCCGCTTCATTCTCTATTCCCACCTCACAGCCGGTGATGGGTCTGTCGTCATCGAGGACAATGTCCAGTACACGGACGATGCCTACTTCGATGGAGGATCTTCAACACAATACGGGGTGTTTATTGAGTGCAATTCTTTGAACCTGCACTCTGTGGTCGTGCGACGGAACAAGTTCCTAGGGTGGAAAGGGGCCGCGCCGACGGAAGGTGTCTGGCGACTTATCTATGCCTCAATAAACGCGGCAACCAATACCTCATGGGATCTCTCCGACAATTACACGGACGCCCTATTCCGAGGAGTCAGTGGCGGGGCGTCGTTGGACCGCTATTGCTCGGTAAACATTGCGGGGGGAACGCGCCCCACTCCCATTCGGCAGCGGTTCGATTTTGGAACCGAATTAGAAACCAGCGCGGCTTCCACCTTGACCCTGATTGAGGACGAGTCGGGGGCGACGTTCGCCAACGTGGGCGCAGCAGCAGGCTGGGCCTACGTGCTGCCGGTGGCCCTCCCTGGGCTGGAGTTCGGATTCCGTAAGGTGGTCGCGCAGGCCATGACGGTCGATACGAACGGTACGGAAATCATCAATGCCGGTTCAGCAGGCGGCATTCTCACGCTCACGAACGTCGGGAGTTGCGTGTATCTGAAGTGCTTTGTCGCAGGCACCTGGATCGTTACGAACTCAAACGGCGCGTATACCGTCGCATAAAAGGAATTTCATGGAACCGCAAGCATTCGAGCTTCTGATGAAGCGATTCGACGTACTAGAGGAGCAGAACCTTCGGCAACTCGAACTACTCGATACACACGTCACAGAAGATAACAAAGTCCACGCGGTAGTTGATCGCCACTCGATCTACTGGAAGGCCCTTGGTCTTCCAGTTCCGATTGCGCTCGCCTACCTCGCTACCAAGTTAGGACTCAAATAAATGGCAGCACCCGTCTCAAAAACCTACATGGGCCAGCTTCATGCTGGCCTATGCAAGGTACATCTCAAACACCTCAAGGGGCGACCGATGGTGGACGCAGAAGGCCACCAGATGATCGACCCCCAGGGCAAACCTATGATGGAACTCCCCACGGCCTCCATCCTCAAGGAGATCCGCGAGTTCCTCAAGGACAACGGTATCGACCGCGAGCCAACCGACGTGATCCCCCTGCAAATCGCAGAGGAAGCGCGGAAGTTCGACGAGTACGAAGACCCCATCCTGATTGGAGGGGAATAATGTGTATGGGTGGCGGTGGTGGGGGTGGCTCTCCGCCCCCTACGCCGGATCCCAAGGATTCTCGGTATTGGTCCCCGTCTCGCCGGATTCAAGACCTGATGGACCGCAGTGATGCCTCTGTCTCGAACCGTGTGGGCCTCAAACTCAAGGCCCATGAACTCCGACGTGAGGAGTACAAGGCCAACCCCTTCCTGCTCGTGGCGAACGGGCAACGCGCTCAGTCGGATGGACGTGGTGGAGGCGTTCCGTTTGGCCGAGTCCCAAGACCCTATGAGGACTTCGGTCCTGAAGTGGCTTTCCGAGGCGATGGCCTTGGCGTGACGACCCCTGTCAAATAACTTAGGAGGTTTATGCTGGTTCCAGTCGATTCCGCTGTGACATTCACCGCTCGGTACGGCGATTTCCGCAATTTCGTCTTTGCCGTGTGGAAGCACCTCAATCTTCCTGAACCAACATGGCTTCAACTGGACATTGCCAACACTCTTGCGAAAGGCCCGAAGCGATTCCTGCTTGAGGCCTTTCGAGGGGTGGGCAAGTCCTGGCTGACCGTCGCTTTTGCCATCTGGATCCTCGGCGGCCACCCCGATTGGAAAGTCCTCGTCATCTCGGCCTCGAAACAGGCGGCGGACGAGTTCTCCACCTTCTGTCTGCGCCTCATTTACGAGATGCCGGACCTCGCGTGGCTGATTCCCAGTTCGACGGGTCGGGATTCCAAACTCTCCTTCGACGTCCGCCCTGCCCAAGCGGCCAAAGCCCCCTCCATGAAGTCATTGGGGATCACCTCGCAGTTGGCCGGTAGTCGCGCCGACATCATCATTGCCGACGACATCGAGATCCCCTCCAACTCCGCCACTCCTGGTATGCGGGAGAAGCTCTCCGAGCAGGTCAAGGAGTTCGACGCCATCATCAAGCCGGACGCCCACTGCCGAGTCATCTTCCTTGGCACCCCACAGACGGAAGACAGTGTCTACAACAAGCTGGCGAGACGTGGCTACATCTGCCGCATCTGGCCCGCCCAATACCCCAACCCAGAGGAGGTCGCAGAGTATGGTCCACGACTGGCCCCAGCAATTCTCGCTCAATTGGGATCCGGCCCAAATCATCATGTTGGAGATCCAACTGATCCGCGACGCTTCTCCGTTATGGATCTTAGAGAGCGGGCACTTAGCTACGGCCTCGCAGGTTTCGCTCGACAGTTTCAACTGAGGACGCGACTCTCCGACGCCGAACGCTACCCCCTCAAGGTCCACGACCTCATCATGCTGGACTGCGACAAGGAGAACGCCCCTGAGAAGCCCATCTGGTGCAACGACGACACCTTCCTCCTCCCCATCGACACCAACCTGGCGATGGACGGGGACTTCTTCTACCGGCCCCTCTCCCTCGTCGGGAAATGGATCCCCTATAGCGGTATTGTCATGGCCATTGACCCCGCTGGCCGAGGCAAGGACGAGACCTCCTATGCCATCGTCGCCATGCTCAACGGCTACCTGTATGTCCTGGCCTGCGGCGGCTTCCAGGGTGGCTACGAGGAGTACGTCTTAAAGGCCCTCAGCTTGCTCGCCAAGACGTTCAAGGTGGCCCATGTGGTCATTGAGGCGAACTTCGGTGATGGCATGTTTGAGAGGCTTCTGAGACCCCACCTGACCAAGGAGTGGCCGGTCACGACTGAAGAGGTGAAGCATAACATCCAGAAGGAGAAGCGGCTCTGCGACACCCTTGAGCCGGTCATCCAGGGGCATCGGCTCGTGCTGGATATCTCCGTGCTTGAGACCGACTACCAGAGCCTCGCTAAGTACCCACAAGAACACGCGATTACCTACTCTCTCATCTACCAACTCAGCCGACTCACGAGAGACAAGGGTGCCCTCGTTCACGACGACCGAGTAGACGCCCTGGCTATCGCGGTGGCCTACTGGGTCGAGGCGATGGCGGCTGATGCAGACCTCGAACAAGACGCCTATCGAGCGACCAAACTCGACGAGGAACTGGAAACCTTCCTCGCCAATATCCACCACTCCGAACCCAAGTCCATTCGCTGGACCGATCATATGAGGTAACGGCATGTTTGTCCTGTTTCTACTATTGATTTCTGCCCCAGGCCAGTTCAAGGCTGAAGTGCTGACGACCTTCCAAGGGCCGCAGGCTCAGGCGGAGTGCTTGCAGGAAGCGGCTCGGTTGACACTAGAGTTCGACAAAGTTTACACCCTGTCGTCTGAGAAGGACACTTATGGCTTTAAGTGTCTGAAACAGAAGGAGAAAGAGGTCTAACTGCCTCTATGTCCCCCACTATGAAGCCTATATGGATGCCTATATAGATATAGATAGATGATGACTAGATGATGATTAGGTGTATATAGATAGATATATAAGATATGTTTATTATTATATGATGGTGTGTATAAGTATCTTAAAGCTAAGATAACAGTATCTAATTAATCTAAGCATAAGGAGCGGTTATGCCCAGATACGATTTTAAGTGTTCGGCCTGTGGGAACGTCCACGAGCACATTGCCCCCAGTTCCATCGAGGCTCTCCCCTCCGTCTGCTGTGGGGTCTGGGCGGCACGCCTCCTCTCTGCCCCCTCTGCCCCCAGGATGGGTGGGACCAGGGTCTACAGCGAGGCCCAGATGCAGAAGATCAAGGAGCCGGTCTGGACCAACCCCGATGGCAGTGTCGATGTGTAAGGGCCTCAAGGTCATCCAAGACGACGACCTGCCCCCAGAGAAGTCCAGCCAGGGTCTCACCCAGATGGACCTCAAGGCGGTGACCCCCAAGTTTGACGCCAACCCTCTTGCCATACCCATCCAGCCGAAGGGGATCAAAGTCCCAGGGCTTGGATAGAAAGGATCTCGATGACCCCCTCCATCAAGGCGCTCCTCATTGTCGCCCTCATCGGCCTCGCGGTCGGGATGGTGATGGCCCTCGCTCTCGCGGACTATGCCCCCAACGTCGGGACATGGCCCCCTCCGTCGAACCCTATCACCATCAACAAGTAGGAGGCATATGATACTGACGAAGTTCCTTGTACTCATTGGGTTCTTGTGTGGACTGGCCGGATGCACCTACTCCTACGGGACGGTGTACGAGAAGGGCAGCTTCCCGAACCAGGCCAACGCCTGTACCAAGGACACTCACCGCTAAAACGCCTAGGATGCCCCAGGACGAGTCGAGAGGCCAACGCATGGGGTAGCCCCAGTTTGGAAAGAAGTCTCGGCTCAGAGTCAGGACGGCCCCTTCTAGCCCCTATCTGGGGGACAGTGTGGGCACCCATAGGCAACCCTTGTCACCAGTGAAGCCCCCTCCCCTCGCCTCGGAAGGCTCGGAGTAGGGGGCTATCCTGTTGATATTTTGGAGAAAAAATCTGTTAGGGGATACGTGGTGGTCACTCGGCTGGAATTCCCCCGTCGTCGGGTCAAAATTCCATCGAAAAGACTCAAAATCCTGAATTGAAATCGGAAATCAGACCGTAAAGCATTGAAAAGATAGGGAAAGAATATCATCATATATGAGATTGGGCAGAGCGATTAGACCAGACCGGCCATCATATTGTCGTTCTTTAGTTTTTTCTTTTTGTGTCAATCCTACCGTTTCATGCCTTCAATCAACAAAAGCCTACCGTTTCATGCTGCTAGTGTAAAGGTGTAAAGACTCTTACAATAGGCCTGTCAAGTTTCTTTACACTGATTTCCTAGTGTTTTGACACCTTGCTGAATAAAGTGTAAAGAACCTTGACAACATTGAAGGCTATAGAAGTGGCGCAACATGCTATCCTATTGTTTTTTAATATATTGCGTTTTAGGTCTGGATTATGCTATAGTATCCAGTGTGCACGTAGTGTTTTAGATGGTAGTAGTGAAAAGAAGGTCTTAAACCTTGACAGGCCACTAGAAACGGATGGCGCAATAAGAGGGAAAAGAGAAAACTCTAGACCGTAGGTTATAGTCAATAAGACTAGATTCAAGGTTTAGCAGCTCATACCCTAATCAAGACCGGAGAAACCTACCATCTAAAAGACTACGTGCCTTATGTTTTCAAACAATCAACAAAGGGGGCTATCATGGGCAGTACGCGTGCAAACATAGTGACGGTAAGGAAGACAACAAACATTCCACCATATAGACAAGGAATAACGCGGTTTAATTCCTTAGACCGTTCAATTGAATACGATAAGATAGCACGAGCGGAAAAAAGAGGGTGGCTATTGTTGCGTAAGATGGCAAAGGTGGCAAGTGTATAATAGAGTGACGATAGCAAACCTTTTCGGTTGGTCCAGTGCGGTTGTAATGGCAATAGGCGCAATATACCTTTGCATAGTCCTATAGAATAGTAGTAGTCCTTCAAACAACAAACCAACAAACCATGGGAGAATTTATCATGAATAACGCACTATACAATGAAACTGGAATTGAATACCTTGACTTGCCAAGCAGCGTGAAGGCGGTATCACCATGGGGGGGAGTATCGGCCAGCTATAAATTCGCAAGCACGCTGGATATTATTGACATGGTGAAAAAAGAAATTGGCTTTGTTCCAGTACATGCTAGCCAAAGCCGAACGAGGATTGAAGGCAAGGGGGCCTATACCAAACATATGTTACGGTTTCGAGCGCTCAATTCAGCGCCGGTCTTAGGTGGATTACATTGGGAGATTGTTGTTGTCAATTCACATGATAAGGCAAGCAGCCTTTCCGCCTCATTAGGATGCTACCGCCTCGTTTGTAGCAATGGTCTAGTAATGGGGGGAGATATGTTTACGACCGGTAGGTTGCATCATACCGGAAGAGGGTTGAACGGTTTTATGGCATCTATCCAGCGTATTCTTTCCATGCAAGAAAACGCTGCTAATACCGTAGCATCGATGCAAAATACCATAGTAAGTCAAGAAGGGTTGAAACTGTTTGCCAAACAAGCAGTGGCGCTCAAGTATCCAAAGTTAGGATACGAGGAGAACGACATAATGGCCGGACGCGTCCTACAACCTAGAAGGTATCAGGACATGAAATCGGACCTATTCAGCGCCTACAATGTAATCCAAGAAAACCTACTAGCAAAGGGGTTGCATGGCCTACGCGGGCGACGTGTTAGAGCGGTTACAAGTATCGATGCTAATATGTCTATAAACTCCGGTCTCTGGTCTTTGGCGTCGCAATTGGCAGCATAAAATCTAGCTAGGGCGGTAGGTTGGTACCCTACCGCCTTGTGGTAGTTTTTATCATTTTACTAACAAAGGGGGGGATTGCATGTCTAAATTATTAACAGAAGGTAAAGCAAACACGAAACTAGCAAAGGGTGAAGGGGGGGAGTACCTAACGCTAGGTCTTTTCATGTCGCCTGGAAAAGAGAATGACCTAGGGGTCAATCTATGCCCATTTGCAAGTCAATCCTGCTTAGCAGCATGTCTTAATACCGCAGGGCGAGCGGGTATCTTTCCAGTTATTGCACTAGCCCGCAAGCGTAAGGCTATTGAATTCCTAACAGATAGGACTACGTTTATAGCTAAGCTGGAAAAAGAGATTGCAAACGAGTTAAAACGTGCCAGTAAGCAAGGGAAAAAGCTAGTGGTTAGATTGAACGGTACAACAGATATTAAGTGGCCACGGTCCATCATGTTGAAGTTTCCAGATGTGCAATTCTACGATTACACAAAAGACTTTTTCAAAATGAGCCGTTATCTTAGGGGGGAGTTACCATCTAATTATCATTTAACATTCTCTTACTCCGGAGAAAATGTAGGTCAGTGTCAAGAAGTATTGGCCAATGGTGGGCATGTCGCTACGGTTTTCTCTTCTAAAGACTTTCCAGAAACTTGGCTAGGCTATCCGGTAGTATCGGGGGAAGAGAATGATCTTAGATTCTTAGACCAGAGCGGTCCGGTAGTCATTGGCCTAAAGGCAAAGGGAAAGGCAAGAAAAAAAGAGATAGCGGGAAGTTTTGTAATCCAAATTGACAAGCGCCTAAATAGTGACGACGACGACGACAAGGCGGATAAATTCTCACAAGCTATTGATAATGCGGAGTTTTTGTTGTCAGAACGATAGGCATAATTCTTGCCGTATGGCAAAATTTTCAGTGGCACGGGTCTTGCTTTGTGAAAAAATATCCTGAAAAATGAGGAAAACAGGCCGAGAACTAGCTTGACAGCAGGCGAAAATGAGGCGGAGAACTAGCACGACAGCATCACCGGAGAGGGGGTATAGAGTCTTGTGCCGAGTTCCGCCATGGGGAGAGACCAGAGAGCTAGCATGACAGCACACATCAACCAAGGAGGTATTATGAGCAAGGACACGCAAGAGTACAGAGTTAGCTGCACAGTGATCGTCAACGCCCGCAACCAACGCCACGCCGCACACATTGCCAAGGCACTGATGGGGATGAACGCGGACGCAGGTGGGGCTGAGGAGTTCATTGTCGAGGAGCGGGTAGGCTATGGCCGGTACATCGTGAACATCAAAGACGCGCAGGAAACCAAGATCGGCATTGGTGGCACGATCTAACTCTGCACAGGGGGCCGGAGCACTCCGGCTCCCGATGGAGAGTTAGCACGACAGCACGCATCAACCACACAAGGAGACACGACCATGAATCACCCAACAGCCAAGCCGACTAAGCACCGTCCTGCTTATTTCCCTAGCAGCGGTACAGGCTACCAATGCTGTGCCTGTGGAGCCACACGTCACGTTAGGGCTAACATTCCAACAGAATCCTGGCATACGTGCGTGCTGTGTACCCATTTGTGGTATCATCAACAAGCCAGCGGGAGACGGTCGAAGAAGTCCACGCGACGGGAGAGCTAGCATCACACGGTAACCTATAACGGACGGAGGTACCATGAGGGCATCATACAAGGGCTGGGAGTTGAGCAATGAATGGGAGAGCTTGGATGGATCAAAGCCAGTGCTCGCTACCAAGGGCGGGTTGGTGATCCTGCGGGCGACGGTCGAAGAAGTCCACGCGACGATTGACGTATGGGACGGGGAAGGAGAGCTAGCATGGTGAAGACCAAACAAGTAGAAATATGCGGGCCGATGGATGAGCATTGCCTGGTCTGCGGGCGCGTGGCCTGGGGACAGTGGCAGTCGGTGGGCTTCCGGCACTGGCGGCACGATGAGTGTGGACCAGGGTCCAAGAATTGGTTTGTGAAGATGGAGGCGATTGAGCGGACGCCGGTACAGGACGAAATCTATAACCACTTCAAGAGGTGTCGAGATGAAGACCGTCAAAATGCTCTCGCTGCACCACGCGGCAAGTGAGGTCATGGGTGCTGTGTATCGTGGAACCAGGGCTGAGGTGACCGCGCAGCACGCCCTGGATCTGGCCAAGGAGTTCTTCGGAGACCGCGAACTCACCTCGATTCGGACGGTGAGCCTCGACCTGTACGCGGTGTGGCTGGCGGGGAGAGGGCTTGCGCCAGCCTCAGTCAACCGGAACCTCATGGCTCTGTCTAAGGTGTTCACGTACTATCAACAGCGTGACCAGATTACCAGTAGGCCGCACTTCCCGTTCAAGAGGATCGGGCAGGGGCGACTGCGTTGGCTGACCAAGGACGAGGAATACAACATGATCTGTGAGCTAGACGCACATGGGTTTCGGGAGCAGTCCAATGCGCTCATGGTCCTGATTGACACCGGCCTCAGACCCTCTGAATTGTGGCACCTGGAAGCACGGGATATCGAGGCGGGGTGCATCCGGTGCGTGTTCTCCAAGACCGACAGACCGCGTTCTGTGCCCATGACAGAGCGGGTGAGGGCGATCATGGCAGGGCGGGAAGGCCTGGTGTTCCCGTATTCCAACAACTGGTTCTCTAAGGCGTGGGCCGTGGGGCGTCGAGAGCTAGGCCTGCGGGGAGATTCTGAGTTTGTACCGTATGCCCTGCGACATACGTTTGCATCGAGGCTGGTCCAGGGTGGGGTGGATATCGCCACGGTCAGTCGATTGCTGGGACATTCCAACATCCAGCAGACCATGCAGTACGCGCACCTCTCAGTTGCGACTTTAGCCAGCGCAATCAAGGTGTTAGGGTAGTATCTCACCCTATCCCACCCACTATGTACAGGAGTAAACCAAGGAGGCGAGAGAGATGGACAACCAATATGCGAGGCAGCTAGCCCTGGAAGCTGAGATGACTGGCCTCGGACAGCGGCGCGTCCAGGTCACGGTGGTCGAAGGAAAGACGGTGCCCGATTCCCGTCGGCCAGGGCAGACCAGGCACAAGCAGTCCCACCAGCAGGCGCACACTGAGCACATGACCGGCTATGGCCGGAGTCTGATTTCCACCAGCATCGAGCGGGTGGGCATGGCCTGCGAGGAGTTTGCAAATGCCACCGGATCGGGCAGGGGGGCGAGCAGTCGTCTACTCTTGCGCCGGTTCTGGGGGACTCCACCGGCTCGTGTCAAGGATAATGGCCCGATGAACAAGGAAGAGAAGGCAGCACTAGCCGCGTGGGAAGCGGATAAGCCCGCCCAAATGCGGGTAGTCGCACTGATCGGACTCGAAGGGGTCATGGCGGGCGTTTCCGCAGCATGGAAATCCACCCGCACCGCTATGAGCATCGGGCGGAACCTTGAGGCGCAACTCAAGTTCCGTCATGCCAAACGGTGTAACCCCGCCCTGTTTACGACGGTCCTCAAGGATCTTGAGCGGCGCGAGCCGAACATGAAACGGCGGGCGTCGATTATGAATCACTCCATCAAGGGGGACGATACCGGCCAAGCCTTGAGGGGATGGACACCGTTCACCGCCGCAGAGCTAGCCACGCTGGGGTATCTGGTGCTGACAATCATCGCGGAACAGACCACGCTCATCTCGCTGAAGGTTGCGCCAGGACGTAACCGTATCATGCCGGAGATGGTGCGGGCCACACCGGACACCGTGACCTACATCAACGAATGGATCGAGGACGCGGGCTGGGTGCGTCCGATGTTCCTGCCGACGATCATCCCGCCGTTGCAGTGGGACACGATTAGGAAGGGCGGGTACTACGGGTCGCAGGAAGTCCTCTCACCTGTGCGCCTCGTGAAGGCGTTGAGCGGGCGGAACAAGGAAGCGGTCGAGCAGTTCCACATACTAGACCAGGCAAAGATGCCAGCCGTGTACCGAGCGACCAACGCAGTGCAGGCTACCGCATGGCGGATCAATAAGCCCTTGCTCGCAGTCCTCTCGGAGGCGTGGTACAAGGGGGGAATCGCTATCGGCAAGATGCCGGTACGCACCACGGCGGAGACGATGGCGGCGGCCTTCCCTATGACGCCCAAGGCGATAGAGGGATCGAGTCCAGAGGAGATCCAGGCTCGCAATCGGGTGGCCTCGAAGGTGTACGCGGCGCGTGAGGCACAGATCGGCAGGGTCTACCAGATGGAGCACACGATCCTGTTGGCCGAGAAGTTCGCGGACGAGCAGGCCATCTATTTCCCCACGCAGCTAGATTTTCGCGGGCGCATGTATCCCATGCCTTCCATCCTCAACCCGCAAGGGACAGATACGGCGAAGGGGTTGCTTGAGTTCGCAGAGGGGAAGCGGTTCGGTGCATCGGGCTGGCGGTGGTTGCACATTCACATCGCCAACATGCACGGCGAGGACAAGGTGAGCTACGACCAGCGCGAGCAGTGGACGATGAATAACATGGACTGGATCATAGCCTGCGTCAAAGAGCCATTCACCAATCGGGAGTGGATGGACGCCGACAAGCCATGGCAGTTCATGGCCGCTGCGATAGAGCTAGCCGCAGCGGTAGAGAGTGGAGACTATGAGAATTATGTCTCTCACCTACCAGTGACAGTGGATGGTACCTGCAACGGGCTACAACACTTCTCAGCTATGTTGTTGGATGCTGACGGAGCGAACTCTGTCAACCTCGCGCCTTCAGAAGTACCATCGGACATCTACCAGATTGTGGCCAATAAGGTTAAAGCCAAGTTCGTTGCGATGGATGAGCCTCTCGCAAAGGAATGGCTTGCCTGGGGCTTCGACCGAAAGGCCACCAAGCGAGCCGTAATGATTCTCCCGTACTCTGGCACGCAGCACGCAGCGACCGAGTACATCCGAGAGTACGTCAAGGAGCGGAGTGAGAAGGAGCCGCATCCATTCGAGGATGAGTTTGCGGCTACGCAGTTCTTCTCAACGCATGTGTGGAAGACCATCGGGGAGACGATCACCTCAGCAGGGGCCGTGATGAAGTGGTTGAAGTCGGTCGCCAAGGCCGTGACGGATGGGGGCCGGACGATCCGCTGGACCACGCCGATGGGATTTCCAGTGCAGCAGGACAACAGGGATCAGGACCAGTTCAGGGTGGACCTCATCCTGGGCGGGGGGCAACGGTACCGAGCGATGCTGCGGAAGGACTCAGAGCGGCTCGACAGGAGGGCGCAGGCCCAAGGAATTAGCCCGAACTTTATTCACTCATTGGATGCCGCCTGCCTCATGCTCACGATCAACCGCGCATTGGACGAGGGGATCACGAGCTTTGCGATGGTGCATGACAGCTACGGGGTCCATGCCTGCGAGATGGACAAGCTGTACGTGGGCCTGCGTCAAGCGTTTGTGGATGTGTACCAAGGGGATGTGATGGGAAACTTTGTGCGAGAGGCCACCAATGGACTCACAGAGGAGGTCCGTAACCGGCTGATAGCCGAGCAGCCAGCGAAGGGGACGTTTCAGCTAGAGTTAGTCAACCAATCACAATACTTCTTTGCATAGGGGGACGGAATGAGAATGAAGAAGCAACAAGCAGCAAAGGTCGGCATGACGATCAATCAGGGACCGACGGGGGAACAGAGCGCGACGGTGCTGTCGGCCATCCTCGCCGCCATGGCGCGGTATCGAAAGGGGGCGCGATGAGCGAATCATTGACGAGAGAGCAGGTGGCGGCACAACTGCATATCCTCTATCTGGCGAAGGCGCACGAGTTGGGGTGGCCGGTCAGACACGAATGCGATGTGCCGTATGATCGACTGACACCGGACGGGCAGGCACTCGACCTGGTGTTTGCCGACTGGCATCTCGCGCAGATGGACGAGGTGACGCAGGAGCGGGATGCCTTTGAAATACGCATTGAATCGTGGAGAAAACAATATGATGAGATCAGGCAGCAGCTTGCCGAGTTGAAGCAGCGACGAGAGGAGACCGTCGCCATGTGCGAGCAACTGAAGCAGGAGCTTGCCGAGATGGCCGAGGAGCAGGAATACTTACATGATCTCTATGAATCCGAGACGGGTCTTCCGGTTCCTAGGTAAGGAGACACTATGACACGTCGGTATCGGGGATGCTATCGAGGGCCGTGGTTCAAAAAGGTCAAGCTGCTCGGCGGGCGGCTGGTCCTGTCGGTGCGTCAGCGTCGTCGGGATCTTGGAGGTCTTGTGTGGTTTCCGGCAGGCACGTATAAAATGACCGCGATATTGAAGAAGGAGGACTCCAATGGCACGAGTGGACAGAATGATTAAACGTCGAGGAATCAAGCAGCAGTTGGCGGTGATGAATCAGGCGTGCTTGAATATGTTTCAACGAGGGCTAGAGCGCGGTCGAGAGGAGGTCAAACGTGAACAAGCAACAGCACTACCTGTGGTGGATTCTGCTAGCGTTCCTGTTGGGCTTAGTGGTGGGAGCGTGGAGTATGACCTTCCCAACGGTGAAGGATACGAGCCAGAGGCTACCATCTCTCCATCGGCATAGTTGTTTTCAGCACACTGACCCGCAAGAGCGGTGGGGTGGCCCGCTCCCTGACGGGATCATCCAGCAGGTCGGTGATCGGCAGTACCTTGTCATGTTTCGTGGCGAGGCAGAGAAGCGGGGCGGCGGCGATAAAGTCGCGCTCCTATTAACCATCGAGTCCTTCGACCGGCGGCACATTGAAGTGGAGTGCCCGCAGTCGTGGCTCAATCATTCTCGGAGGAACTAATGGCGAAGAAAGCATACACACCGAACGTAATTACTCCCGAAGGCATTGCGAAGTACGCCCACCTGAACGAACCGCAGACCAAGTTCAAGGCGACGGGTACCTACAGCGTTCACTTGGTACTGGATCCTGAGAAGGATGGGACGTTCCTGGCCGAGTTAGAAGGACAGGCGGAAGCCGCGTTTGCCAAGGCGAAGGCGGAGAACCCGAAGGCCGTGAACAAGTCGGTGCTGAGTAAGCCGGACACCACCAAGGATTCCGATGGGAACGAGATCCCAAACGGTAAGGTGGTGATCAAGTTTGCGAAGGATGCTGGCGGGACGACCAAGGCGGGTAAGGTGTGGGAGTTCAAGCCCACCCTGTACGATTCACAGGGCGGCACGTTGCCCAAGGGTACCGTCATCTATGGGGGGAGTCGCATCCTGGTAGCCTTCCGGCCACAGCCCACGCTCATGCCCACTGGTGACTTCTACTACTCGTTGAAGTTGGAGGCGGTGCAGGTGGTCCATCTGGTAAGCTCGTTCACCCGCGACATGGCCTCGGTCGGCTTCGCCAAGCGCGAGGGCTACATTGCGGAGACGCAGAACGCATTCGGTGAGGAAGTCCCAGCAGAAGCGGAAGCGGAAGCAGAGGGTTCCGGCGTTGCGGACTTCTAAATACGCGGCCACCGATAAGGTGCGCCGAGCAACAGGACTACGCTCTGGCCTCGAAGTGGAGGTCAGGGCGCAGTGCCCTGATGCGAAGGGAGAGAAGGAGATCGAGCCGATTGAATACTCGGAGAAGCGACCACGGCA
>Ga0222712_10000705_pt1 | contig 42845 bp, 38 predicted proteins | sample C33_657DmetaG_FD_165043 | JGI IMG/M metagenome (GOLD analysis project Ga0222712, IMG submission 165043) | Estuarine water microbial communities from San Francisco Bay, California, United States - C33_657D | ecosystem: Environmental > Aquatic > Marine > Unclassified | place: USA: California... | reverse complement strand
TACACAACAAATGCTTTTTGTATGATTTGCTCAGGTGGTTTTGAAATCGCAATATTTATTTCTACCGGATTGGTTAATATTTTTCTGGCAAGGTCACGCATTTTTACAGGCATGGTGGCAGAAAATAAAAGGTTTTGTCGTTGCTTAGGTAAAAAGGAAATTATTTTTTGAATGTCATCGTTGAAACCCATGTCTAGCATACGGTCTGCCTCATCGAGCACTAAATATTTTAAGCCTTTTAGTTTTACATAGCCCATGTTTAAATGCGCAATCATGCGGCCCGGCGTACACACTACAATATCAACACCTGTGTTTAATGCTTTTTTTTCTGCGGCAAAAGAACTGCCATCACCACCACCATAAACGGCAATAGAACTTACATCTGTAAAATAAGAAAGGCCTTCTAAACTTTCTGCAATTTGAATGGCGAGTTCACGAGTAGGAACAATAACCATTGCATTGATATCATGTGAGTCGTGCTGTGTGGTTAATAATCTATGTAATAGTGGCAATAAAAATGCAGCCGTTTTTCCAGTGCCCGTTTGCGCAGCAGCAATAATATCTTTTCCTTCTAATATGGGAACCATTACCTGTTGTTGCACCGGCGTTGCCGTCTCATATCCCATCGCATCAATACCATCCAGTATCCGCTGATCCAACCCTAAATCTATAAACTTCAAAATAAACTATTTAATGTGTCTATAAACAAAGATAGGGCTTATTACGGCCCTATCTGATAATCTATTGCAATAGCGTTTGCTTTACAGCTTTTCGTAGAGCGCGCGCAGTTTTTGACGCGTCATTATTGTTTCCCAGTTTTTACCAAGTGCGTTTTCCCAAAGTGGTTTTAAACTTAATGAAATATCAATCATGGTATTAAAATCTTGATCGGATAATCCTGCACAAATACCCACCGGAATTTCAATGTTATTTTTTTGAACCATGAATTTAAATTCTTCAACACCTGCTGGGTAATATTCTTCTAAATGATTCATCACAATACAATTACCAATACCATGTTTGGTACCAAGTAAATAACTTAATCCATAACTCACTGCATGCGCAACACCCACCTGACTATACGCGATACTCATACCGCCCGCAAATGATGCCATCATTAGTTGTTCATCACTTTCATCATCCCAAGTAGTTTTTTCTACAAAAACTTTTCTGCAAAGATCCAATGCTTTTTCGCCATAGCTTTTACTGAACTCATTTAGGTAGGTACCTTCTAATGATTCGATGCAATGAATATAACAATCCATACCTGTGTAAAAACGCTGGTTTACTGGTGCGTCTTTTGCTAAATCTGGATCCAGTACAATTTGATTAAACGGTGTAAAATCAGAATTCATACCCAGCTTACGCACAGGACCTGTTAACACGGTTGTTCTACTCACTTCGGCGCCCGTTCCAGATAAGGTAGGAATACCCACTTTGTAAACACCCGCTTGTTGTACAAGGTCCCAGCCCTGATAATCGGCAGATGAACCCGGGTTCGTCATCATAAGTGAAACCGCTTTTGCAAGGTCCATGGTTGAGCCACCACCAATTCCTACAATACAACTTACGGTACCAAATTCTTCACGGAGAGAAGCCGCCAAAGCGTCTACCTGCTTGGTTTTAGGCTCATGGGTAACGTCTGCAAAAACAATTTTATCTTTTCCTGTGAGTGGAATTCTTTGCACGAGTGGCTTACCTTCAAAAAAGTGATCCACTAAAAAAATCATTGGGGCATCACCCTTTCTATTGGGTGCTAAAATTTCGTCTAGTTGATTAAAACTACCGCGTCCATACACCACATAGTCAACCATTTTAAAATTTCTAAAACTCATATCGCTTTGTTTTATTTCAGATAATTATTGTTGTAAAAGCTTGGCTGCTTTTTCTAAGTCTTCGGGCGTATCAATTTCTACACCCATATAATTTGTTGTAACCATTTTTATAGGTACGCCATTTTCTAAATAACGTAAACATTCAATTTTTTCTGCGGCTTCCAGTGGCGTCATTTCCCAATTGGTAAATGCAAGTAGCGCTTCTTTTTTAAATGCATACACGCCAATATGTTCGTAATAAGTGATGGCGCTTTCGGTGCTTCTTGGATATGGTATCACGCTGCGCGAAAAAAATAAAGCATTGTTATTTTTATCAATCGCCACTTTTACATAATTGGGATCTTCAATATTTTGTTGTGAGGTTAGCACTTGCATCAGTGATGCCACACGCACATTTTGAGCACTGTCTTTAAATACTTCTAGTAATTTTTGAAGGGGTTCTTTTTTTACAAAAGGCTCATCACCTTGCACATTAACCACCACATCAATATCCAAATCAGCAATCGCTTCTGCGATTCGGTCACTTCCACTTTCGTGTGAACGAATACTCATAATGGCTTTACCACCATGATTCGTGATTTCATCAAAAATGATGGTGCTATCCGTTACTACAAACACATCCGAAAAAAGTCCAGTGGCTACCGTATTATCGTAGGTGTGGCGTATTACGGTTTTATCTCCAAGCTGCTGCATGAGTTTAGCAGGAAAGCGTGTAGCAGCATATCTAGCAGGAATAAAAGCACAAATTTTCATGACATCAAATTGTGATGCAAAGAAACGGCATATTTAATAATCTGTCTTCACCGATTTGTCAAAAGGGACCTTTAATTGATAGGCAATGCTTTCGTCGGTGCTGTCGTCTAGCACATCTAGTCCATATCTTATGTTTTCGATGGGCGTATAGTTAAAAGTTCCAAATAGGCGGTCCCAGATAGAAAAAATATTGCCGTAATTAGAGTCTGTTTGTGGACGAACGTAATGGTGGTGCACTTTATGCATATTAGGCGACACGATCACATAGCTAATTGCCGTATCTAACCATAGTGGAAGTCTAATATTAGCGTGGTTAAACTGAGACAGAACCGCACTAGCACTTTGATAAAGCATTACTAGCCACATAGGTGCGCCGCATACTAGCACACCAATAAGTGTAAACACCACTCTAAAAACACTTTCACCCGGATGATGACGATTAGCAGTAGTGGTATCTACATGGGTATCTGCGTGATGCACCATGTGAAATTTCCAAAGTATTTTTATTTTATGTTCTATAAAATGAATAAACCAAGCACCAACCAAATCTAAGAGTAATAATCCGCCAATCATAAACACCCAAGTAGGCATTTGAACAAGTTGCAGGAGTCCAAATTTTTGAGCTACAGCCCAGTCGGATGCTTTCACAATAATAAGTGCAAAAGCAAAATTGATGACAATAGTAGTGAGGGTAAAAAATATATTCACTACCGCGTGTTTCCACTTTTTATACGTAAATGAAAAGAGCGGAACCACTCCTTCTATCAGCCAAAAAAATGTGATGCCACCAGCTAAAATGAGCGCACGGTGTGCACTAGGTATCTGATTAAAATATTCAATTAAATTTTCTAGCATCTGCTATTAATTGTTTAACATGAGCGGCATCACTAACATCAATAAATCTTCACCAGCACCTTGCTCGGTTGGTTTAATTAATCCTGCTTTTGTAGAAGTAGATAATTCCATTTTTACATCATCGGTGTCTGCAGCGTTTAACATTTCAATTAAAAACTTTGCATTGAAAGCGATTTGTAAATCTTCACCATCATACATGCAATTCATGCGCTCGTTACCTTCAAAACTAAAATCAACATCTTGTGCAGCCATCTGTAACTCGCTGCCAGTAATGTTTAGCGCCACTTGATTGGTGCTCTTATTACTAAATACGTTTACACGACGAAGTGCATTTTGGAAATCATGTTTGTTAACAACAAGCTTGTACGGATTGTCTGCAGGGATCACCACTTTATAGTCTGGAAAACGCGCATCGATTAATCTACAAATCATTTGTGTAGAACCGTGGTTCACAAATAAATGATTGCTATTATAGCTAATGGTAATTGGATCTTCGTTATCTGGTAATGCGTTTTTTAATAAGTTAAGCGGCTTACGTGGCACAATAAACGAATCTGTTTTTGGTGCTTTAGCATCCGTTCTTTTGTAACGTACCAGTCTGTGCGCATCGGTCGCAACAAATTGAACACCGGTTGTAGATAGTTCAAAAAATACACCCGTCATTGCTGGACGTAAATCATCATTGCTAACAGCAAATAATGTTTTATTTATCGCCGTTAATAATGCACCACTAGTCATATCAAAACTATTGGTGTCATCTGCCGAAGGTTCTTTAGGAAAGTTATCTGGATTTTCACCCATTACTTTATACTTACCATTGTCGCTGGTAATTTCTACCGCAAAGTTTTTATCGATATTAAAAGTGAGCGGCTGATCAGCAATATTTTTTAATGAATCCAACAAAATTTTAGCAGGAATACAAACACGACCATTGGCCTTGCTTTCTACGTCCATTTCTACACGCATCACTGTTTCTAAATCAGTTGCTACAATGCTTAATTTTTTGTCTGTAATTTCAAATAAAAAGTCTTCTAAAATAGGCAACACGGTGTTTGCGTTAATTACACCACCAATTTGTTGAAGGTGTTTTAGAAGCGAAGAAGAAGAAACAATAAATTTCATGCTACATGTGTTATAGGTACCCTGCAAACCTACTCCAAAATTCCAATACTTTGATGCCCTAAATATCGCCATTAGACAGCAACCGCTTTAATGTGAATCAGTTGTGGATTTGCGGTCTAAAACATGGCATAATTACAGCAAGTCTGTATATTTATCGTTCATGATAAAAAAATACCTCACTCCGGATCAGGCTTGGCAAAAGATTAAGCACTTCTGTGCCTATCAAGAGCGAAGCCACCAAGAAACCAAAGACCGGTTATATGGGTATGGGCTATCCACCAAAGATGTAGAGGTATTACTTTCTAAACTGATTGAGGAGGACTATTTAAACGAAACACGTTTTGCCACTTTGTTTGCAGGTGGTCATTTTAGAACCAAAAAATGGGGACGTGTAAAAATCGCCTACGAGCTCAAGCAAAAAAGGGTAAGCGCTTATAATATTAAAGCCGGATTAGCCACCATCGAAGAAGAAGCATACGAACAAACCATCAATAAATTAGTAGCTGATAAATGGGAGAAGTGTAAGGGTGAAGTTGGTTACGCCAGACAGGCCAAAGTGATGCAGTACTTAGTGAGCCGTGGCTTTGAGAGCGGACCGGTGCAGGCAGCTATTACCAAAATAAAAGCGGGACTTCAATAAAATTATTACATTGCAGCATGGGTAATTTACACATCAGCCTCATACAAACCGATCTTTTTTGGGAAGACAAGTTTAGAAACCTGGAGATGCTCGAAAAAAAAATAGCAGCAGTTGAAGCGGCTACACAAATTGTGGTATTACCCGAAATGTTTACCACCGGTTTTAGTATGCAGCCCAAACTATTTGCCGAAACCATGGAAGGCCCAACCGTTGAGTGGATGGTAGAACAGGCGGCAATGCATAAAATAATTTTAACAGGCAGTGTTATTATTGAAGAAGACAATAAGTTTTACAACCGCTTACTCTGGGTATTACCAAATGGACAAGTGGCTTATTATAATAAAAGACACTTGTTTGCATTTGCTGGCGAAGACAAAGAATACACCCCAGGAAATAAAAGATTAATTGCTCAAGTAAACGGATGGAAAATTTGTTTGCAAATTTGTTACGACCTGCGTTTTCCAGTATGGGCGCGCAAACAAACACCCGACGAATATGACCTACTCCTCTATGTAGCCAACTGGCCCGAAAGGCGCAACCACGCCTGGAAAACCTTACTATGCGCACGTGCCATAGAAAATCAAACCTATGTGGTAGGCGTTAACCGTGTTGGCAAAGATGGACATCAAATAAACCATAGTGGTGACAGTATGATTGTTGACCCAATGGGACAAGTACTTTATTACAAAGCCGATGACGAAGACACCGTGTACATGGAATTAGAAAAAGAAGTAGTGCAAGAAGCCAGAGAAAAATTTCCGTTTGGACGCGACGCCGATTCGTTTTCTATTGGGCTTTAAACCGCGTTAATTTATTTATTACATCAATAACATTTCATGTCCGAATTTTTATCTGCAAAGTCACTATTTACCGGAAGCGAGTGGATAAACGAAACAGCAATAGAAATAAATAATGGAAAAATAGTTTCCATATCAAAAGAGCATTACAATACTGCTGCAGCGTTCCCCTATATTGTTCCTGCATTTATTGATCTACAAATTTATGGTGCCGATCAAAAATTATTATCTGAATTTCCGGACACGGATTGTATCCAAAAAATATACGCATACTGTTTAGCAGGTGGTACTGCTTATTTTCAGCCCACCATTGCTTCACAATCTATGGAAGTTATATACAAAGCTATTGACGCCGTAAGGGCCTACAAAACCAGTGGTGGAAAGGGTTGTATTGGGCTTCATATAGAAGGGCCATGGATAAATATTACTAAAAAAGGAGCACACAATGAAAACGTTATTCATAGTCCAACTATAAAAGAAGTGGAAGAAATAATAGCGTATGGATCTGGATGTATTAGCATGATTACACTGGCGCCAGAAATTTGTGACCCTAACATTATTGATTGTATTCAATCGCATGGTATTGTTGTGTCGGCGGGTCATAGCAATGCTAATTATGAAACGGCAACGCAGTTTTTTGACAACAATATTAAAGTAGCTACACATTTATTTAATGCCATGAGCTCATTTTTACACAGGGAGCCGGGCATGGTGGGTGCACTTTTTAATCATCCACGCGCTATGAGTAGTATTATTGTAGATGGTTATCATGTAAATTATAATGCTGTAAAAACAGCTAAAAAAATAATGGGTGACCGCCTCTTTTGCATTACAGATGCTGTAACCACCACAAGTACTGGTTTTTATAAACACGAACTTATTGGAGATAAATATGAATCGGACGGAACGCTGAGCGGCTCGGCGCTTACGCAATTAAAATCGGTTCAAAATTTAATGGAACATGTGGGTGTTGACTTTGAAGAGGCCATTAAAATGTGTAGTATATATCCGGCGCGCGTGATGCAAAAAAAAGAAATGAGTGGCTCTATACAAATAGGCGAAACTGCTGCGCTTATTTGTTTAAATGATAGCAAGGAGCTCCTTAAAATAGTAGCGTCTTAATTTTTTTGCTGAATCATTTTTTTAACCGTTTCTAATTTAATATCAAAACCTTCTTTGATAGCATAAGAGCTAGGGTCTACAAGTACATCTGGCATAACGCCACCACCCTTGGGTCTTGTTTTATCCATTACTAGGCGGTATAAAGGAAGTCTAAATAATAGCTGTGAGTGTGGGAGTTTAATTTTAGGAATCATCATGGCAGAATTACCATAATAGCCACCACCAGATTCTTCACCAACAATCGTAATATTTTTTTGGTTCATAAGCGGTGAAGTAAATAAGGTAGACGCAGAAAAAGTATAGCCACCTTGTAAAATATAAACGCTTCCGTCAAAATGATTTTTAGTGATGGGGTTGTAATAATGTTTTTCAAATCTTTTGAAATGAAATTTTCCGTCCGCTTCTTTTTTTGAAATCAGTGTTTTAGCAAGTTTATAATATACAACATTAAAAAAGTTTGAGAACGGCACTTTGCTCATGCCTCTATTACTTGCCACAACACTATCTGCTATTTTAAAGGAATGATCTGATATATATTGAGAGAGGCGCGTAGAGTTTTTAATATTACCCCCTCCATTGTTTCGAATATCCACCACTAAATTTTTGACACCCCTTGTTTTTATGGTTCTAAAACTTTGGCGTATGAATTTTCTGAGTCTTGAGCCGGAAAAACTACTCAGGTTCATAAATGCTGTGTTTGCGGAAGAATCGATTAAGAGCGTCCACTTTTTTGGTGCTACAATTTTTGGTGCCTTAGGCTTACTGATTGCTGTTGATGATGGTAGACTGTCTTTTTTAGGCTTTGGTGGAACATAAGCTAGTATGCTTGATGTTTTTGCATTGCCCGCACTATCGATATAAGAAATCTGGTACACGCTATCTGCATCACCAAACCTGGCTTTATACCACCCTGCAAAATTATTAGTGAGCACTTGGCTTTTAAAATTAATGCTGTTACCATCTGTACTTATGATACCATACATACTATCTACCAAATGTTTGATGGGTAACTGATTGATGCCGGTAACTACAGTTCCTCTTTTAAATATGCTGTCTTTAAGATGCAAATTCCAAATTACAACCGCCGAGTCTTTCCATACCTTTAATTGTAATGGAAACTGCGGAAACCTATAACTAGCATACTGCTTTGTAAGTTTTGGAGAAAAATGTACCGATGTATGTCCACATTTGATATTCGTCAAATACGAAGCCACTACATTTTTAAATGCCCACACCGACATGGAATCTTTAACGGAAGCAAGCGCACTAGAAAAATAAAAATCCATACTATCTTTTGGCGTATACCAATACATACTAGGATGGTTTTGTTCCAAAATTTTGTGCAATGTTTGTAAATCCTTAATAAGCAGCGCTGGCGGTATTTTTGGAGCGTCTGCTAATTTTTTTTGCGCCATAATTGGCACCCAAATAAATAGGCAACAAAAAAATAAAACAGTTTTGTAACCAGTTCGGGGGCGCATAGTTTTAAATTAATATTAGGCTTCTTTAAATGCTGTCCAGCCCTGTGCGGTGATATCAAAAGTGTTACCACCCTTGGTTAATAGTTTTGAACCTTCATTAACATCAACCACGTAACCAATCACACTAATGTCTTCGTTCAGGGTAATTTTATCGTGGTCTTCTTGTTTAAGGGTAAAGAGTAGTTCATAGTCTTCGCCACCATTGAGTGCGCATACCGTTGGATCTAGTCCAAACTTAAATGCCGCTTTTCTAGATTCGTCAGATATAGGAAGCTTTTCTTCGTAAATTCTACAACCAACAACGCTTTGTTTACAAAGGTGTAACACGTCGCTACTAATACCATCGCTCACGTCCATCATAGCAGTTGGTACAATATTGTTTTCGGCAAAAAATGTAATGATTTCTTTGCGCGCCTCAGGTTTTAGAAGCCTGCCAACAATATAACTTTCGTTTTCTAAATCAGGTTGTACGCCTGGGTTTTCGAGATAAATCTTTTTTTCTCTTTCCATCAGCGTTAATCCTAAAAAGGCTCCACCTAAATCACCAGACACACAAATTAAATCGCCCACACCTGCGGTACTTCTTTTTACAAATGTATCAGGTGCTACTTCACCAATCGCTGTTACCGAAATTACAAATCCTTTTTGTGAAGAAGAAGTATCACCGCCTACTAAATCCACACCGTGTTTTTCGCAAGCAATATGCACTCCTTCATAAAATTCGGTAATGGCTTCTACGCTAAAACGGTTGCTGATACCTATACTAATGGTAATTTGTGTAGGCTGCGCATTCATGGCATATACGTCCGAAAGGTTTACCATTACTGCTTTGTAGCCCAGGTGCTTTAGCGGCGTATACATGAGGTCAAAGTGAATACCCTCTAATAATAAATCGGTAGTTACCACCGTTTGCTTTCCAAAATGATCTATCACCGCTGCATCATCACCCACCGATAAAACAGTAGAAGCGTTATGCGTTTCAAAATTTTTAGTAAGGTGTTCTATCAATCCAAATTCACCAAGGGTGGTTATTTCTGTTCTTTGTTCGCTCATATTTTATTTTTTATTGTACGGGTCCGCCATTGATAATAGCGAGTAACTCGTCATGAATATGTCCATTGGTGGCTAATAAATGTGGTTGATATACGGAGTAATCATTGCCTGCATAATCGGTTACTTTACCACCCGCCTCTTGTACCATTAAAAAACCTGCAGCGCTATCCCAGGCCTGTAATTTATGTTCATAAAATCCATCAAATTTACCGGCTGCTACCCAGCACAAATCAATGGCGGCGCTACCTAACCTGCGCACAGGTATGCCTTTTCTAATTAATTTTTCAAATACTTGAAGGGGTCCATTGGGCGTATCCAAATACGTGTACGGAAAGCCTGTAACGAGGCAAGATTCAATGACCTTGGTTTTTTTGCTGACACTAATTTTTTTATCATTTACAAAAGCACCCTTTCCTTTTTCTGCAAAATAAAACTCATTCATAATGGGGTTATAAACAGCGCCCATGATCACTTGACCATCTTTTTCGAGTCCCACACTTACGCAACAAATAGGAATACCGTTGGCAAAATTTACGGTGCCATCAATAGGGTCTATAATCCATTTGTATTCGGAATTTGTAATAATTTCTCCAGTTTCTTCACTTAAAATAAAATGACCCGGAAAAGCAGCCTGTATCACACCAATAATGGCGCGCTCTGCGGCATGGTCTGCCTCGGTTACCAAGTTATTGACACCCTCTTTATGGCTAATTTCAAATGCACCATTAAAATATCGTTGTAACTCGGCAGCACCGGCCTTTGTGGCCGCTATCAGTGTTTCTGTTAACATATCGCAAAAGTAACGAAGATGCGGCCACTATTCAAGTTTTGTATCATTTTGCTTTAGATTTGCAGCATGGCCCTATTTGATTTATCACTATCCCCTAAAAACACGAAAAAGGAGCAGGACCGTGTTTTAAAAAAACTACTTCGTCGTGCAAAAAATACGGCATTCGGAAATACATTTCATTTTGATGCATTATTAAAAAGTAAATCGGTTGCAAAAGATTTTCAAAAAGCAGTACCTATTTATAATTACAATAAAATTTACAAGGAGTGGTGGCATAGATGTATTGAAGGCGAATCGGACGTTTGTTGGCCAGGCAAGATTAAATATTACGCACTAAGTAGTGGAACATCGGAAGCGTCTAGCAAATATATTCCTGTAACACGCGAACTATTATCGGGCAATAAAACCATTATGGTAAAACAGCTCTTGGGGCTTAGACACTATAAAAATATTCCTTACACGTCTATCGCAAAGGGCTGGCTTGCCATTGGTGGCAGTACAGAACTTCAAAAAGGAACCGGATTTTATGCTGGTGATTTAAGTGGTATCACTGCTAAAAAACTACCTACTTGGTTTCAGCCGTTTTATAAACCCGGAAAAAAAATTGCCAAAGAAAAAGATTGGAATAAAAAATTAGAAGAGATTGTTGCAGAAGCACCAAACTGGGATATTGGTTTTTTAGTGGGCGTGCCCGCATGGATTCAGCTCTGCATCGAAATGATTGTAAAAAAATATGAGCTCAAAAATATTCACGAGCTCTGGCCCAACTTGTCTTTTTTTGGTCATGGCGGTGTGAGTTTTGAACCTTATAAAAAAGGGTTTGAAAAATTATTGGGAAAACCCATTACCTACATTGAAACCTATTTAGCAAGTGAGGGTTTTATCGCCTACCAAGGCCATCAAAACGCAGCAGGAATGAGGCTTGTAACGGGCCAGCACTTATTTTTAGAATTCGTTCCTTTCAATGAAAATAATTTTGACGAAGACGGAGAAATAAAAGATAACGCAACGGCACTACTTATAGATGAAGTAGAAGAAGGAACCGATTATGCCATATTAATTAGTACCGCAGCAGGCGCTTGGCGTTATCTAATTGGCGACACTGTTAAGTTTATTGACAAAGAGAACGCACAAATTATTATTACGGGAAGAACCAAACACTTTTTAAGTTTAGTAGGTGAGCACTTAAGTGTAGATAATATGAATAAGGCCGTGGAAACGGTTAGCAATGCATTTAATATTAGCATTCCAGAATACACAGTAACCGGTGTGCCATACGGAAATTTGTTTGGACATAAATGGTATGTTGCCTGCAACGACCCAGTAAACGAAAAAGATGTAGCTACTGCAATTGATCAGTACCTCTGCACCATCAATGACGATTATGCCACCGAACGAAAAAGTGCTTTACAAGATGTTTCCGTAACGGTGATTAAAGAAGAGGTGTTTATGAAGTTTATGGAGTCGCAAGGAAAATTAGGCGGACAGCACAAGTTTCCAAGGGTATTAAAAGGAAAACAATTAGAGGCATTTGAAACATTCATACAAAATAAAAATTTAGTATGATAACCGCAGTGATTAAAGGAATTTTATTGGGTTTATTTTTAAGTATTTCTGTAGGACCCAATATTTTTGCAATCATTAAGCATAGCATAAATAGTGGTATAAAGGCTGGACTAAGTTTTGTAATAGGGGTTTCTCTATCTGATATTGTTCTAGTTATTTTATGTAATTTTTTTGCAACACAATTTGCAAGCTCATTTAATCATCAAAATAAAATAGCACTAGCAGGGAGTATTTTTTTAATGGTTTTAGGAGCGTATACCCTGATTTTTAAAAAAGTTGTTGTTGGAGATAATAAAACTATTGTCATCGATAAAACATCTATTTCTGGTTTAATAGGTATTTTTTTATCCGGATTTTTTATCAATACACTCAACCCTAGCGTTTTTTTATTTTGGTTTGCATGGACATCTGCCATAAATGCAGAGGCTTTATTGGTTCCCAATCCTGCACAGTATAAATTTTTATTTTTTGCCTGTTGCTTATCATTTGTACTTGCATCTGACATGCTAAAAGTTTTCTTATCAGAAAGGTTGCGTGCTAAATTAACCCCCACTTATTTAAAGATTTTAAATAAAGTTGCAGGCATATTTTTAATTGGTTTTGGTATCGTACTATTGTATGTAGCGTTAAAATAAAAACATGTTTGTAGTAAAATACTTGGTGGGAATATTTGCTACGGTTGTATTAACAACTGCTATATCGCATGCACAGCTTGGCAATACACTGGTATTAAAAGAAAAGGGTAGAACCATTCAGAGCTGGATAGAAAAAGATTGTATCACATTTAGATTTAGCAACACGCAGTGGATTGAGGGAAAAATAAAAACCATTTTAAAAGACTCCTTGCTTATTAATATGTACCGCGCACAGCAATCACCTACTGTGTTTGGTGGCTTTAGGGTGGATACCACCTGGCTTGGTTTTTTAAAAATAAGTATCCATGAAATTTCGGGTATGCCACAGTCGCGGTATAAATCGGGCATGTTTACAAACGGCGTACTTTTTAAACTAGGAAGTGGGGCTTATATGTTTTTGAACATCGTCAACAGTATCATTAAAGGATATCCACTATTTGATGCAGCCAATACCACCAAACTACTTGTGGCTGCTGGCTTTTATGGAATAGGTACCCTTCAAAAACAAAAACACAAAGATTATTTGCCCATTGGTAAAAAATATACTGTGGCTATTTATTAGTTCGCTAAAAGGTCGTCTATGGCAGCAACCGCTTTTTGATGGCGCGTTTCAAAACTGCCACTAATTTCGATCCAAGGCGTTTGTTGATTGATTAAAATGTCTTTGTAAATCTGAAATAATTCTTGACGTGGCTTTTCGTCGGGGTATTCTCTTAGTTCATCTTTTACCCAGGGTATGTCTGGTTTACAAAGCAAATACAAATCGAAGTCTTGCTTATTTATTTCATCTAAAATAAAAGTAGGACAAGTACCAAATACATATTCGGCCCATACTTTCATTACATACATATCAGTATCAATGATAAGTGGTTTTACAATACCCGTTTGATCCATTTGTGATTGTAGCGCCGCTATGTGTTTTTGCGCTGCATCCAATTGACCCTTTGCAATCGTAATTAAATCGTCAATAGTATATGCAGTTCCATTTTCTAATAAATATTCTCTAGCAAACTCGGGGCACCAAAGGGTATTATAATAATCCGCTAAATACCCACAAAGTGTAGACTTACCGGTACTTTCGGGACCTATCACTACTATTTTTTTAAGGGCTAATTTCGCTTTCATACGGCCTGTGCTTTTTTACGCCATTCGATAAGTCCTGCAATAGCGAGCATCAACAAAACAAAAAATTGAACACTGGTAAATACATATCCTTTCACAAAATAAAGTGGAATCGAAAAAATATTAGTGGCTATCCAATAATACCAGCTTTCTACTTTTTTCTTGGCCATAAGCCACATGCCTGTATAGGCTGCTGCGCTTGATAACGCGTCGGCCCAAGGGATAGCGCCTGGTGCAAAAGAAGCTTTAGAATAATACAGCGCCGTGTATAACACAATATAAAAACTACCAAAAAACAAGAGCTGTTGTAAAAGTTCTTTGTTAGTAGAAAACTGAATTTGTAAAATGGTTTCCTGCTGCTCATTTTTGCGCGTCCACAACCACCAACCATAAATGCTCATGACGGTGTAGTATATGTTTACACTAGCTTCACCAAGCAAGTGACCTTTAAAACTTAAGTAAACAAAAATGGTAGTATTAATAAGACCCACAGGATACACAAGTACCTGTTCTTTTTTGCTAAACCATACACTTGCAATTCCTGCAAGCACAGCAATAAATTCTAGTGCGGATGTTTGTAATAAACCATCTATAAAAGATTGGTATAAGGTAGCAGGGCTCATTTTATTCGGCCTCTGCAACCACTTCTTTCACTTCAGGTATCATGCGCTTCATCATGCCTTCGATACCTGCTTTTAAGGTTACCATCGAAGAAGGACAACCACTACAACTACCTTGTAACATTAAATTTACAACGCCATCATTGTAGCTTTTAAATTGTATCGCACCGCCATCCATTTCAACAGCTGGCTTCACGTAGTTTTCTAATAACTCTTTAACACGCTTTACGATATCATCATCATCTGCATTAACAGTATTGGTAGCTTCATGTTTCATTTTTGCTACCTCTTCTTCGTTCACTACAACACCACCATTTTCTAGATACTCTTGTAAAAAAGTTTTAATGGTTGGAATAACATCCTGCCAATCATCGGTATCAGGCGTTTTTGTTAGTGTTACAAAATTGGAAGCGATAAATACAGCTTTGATAAATGGAAAACTAAATAACTCTTTTGCAAGCGGAGATGCTGCTGCAAGTGTTTCGTCGGCAACGTCTAAACTTTTTCCTGGATACAATAATTTGTTGGCCACAAATTTCATGGTTTCCGGATTGGGTGTCATCTCGGTATAAATGCTAATGATAGAGCTTCCTGTAGTAATCATAGTATCAAATTGAATAGCAAAAATAAACAAATTTATCGGGGGAGTAGCAGCCCCGGGCAATTTTTCGGATATCGAAAAAGTGGATTTATTTTTTCTCAGCTGGTTTTGGCACAAAATCCAATACGACACCATTGATACAATAGCGGAGTCCTGTTGGTGGCGGACCATCTTCAAACACATGACCTAGGTGAGATTCGCACCTGCCGCACTGAACCTCTGTTCTTTTCATCCCAAGCGTGTTGTCTTGTAAATAAATAATAGACGTTTTAGTAAGTGGCTCAAAAAAACTAGGCCATCCACAACCGCTATCAAATTTGGTGTTGCTTTTAAAAAGTGCATTACCACAAACCGCGCAGTAATAAGTACCTATTTCTTTGAAATCTTCAAACTTACTCGTCCAAGGTCTTTCGGTTCCTTTTTGACGGGCGATATAATAAACCTCTGGTGATAGTATTTTTTTCCATGCGTCTTCTGGCACCGTAATTTTAGTAGTATCGGTTCTAGAAAAATGCGGATTGTTGTTTTTAGTAGTGTCTTCCATGGTTGTTTGTGTTTGTTGTAACGTAGATCCACTGCAGCTTTGCACGGTTATCAAGCATAACAAATAAAGGATTGTCTTTTTCATATTCTGCCAAGATCTGGTAATTAAAGGTATAACAAAAGGGCAGCGGGTTTAGTTGTGTATTAGGCCAAATTCGTATATTTGTTGCAAGCAAGAATCCCAATCAACATGTTTAATATTATTTTATTTGGACCTCCCGGTAGTGGCAAAGGAACGCAAAGCGAAAACCTGATTGCATCTTACGGATTAAAACACCTATCTACCGGCGATTTATTAAGAAGTGAAATAGCCAATCAAACGCCCCTTGGACTCGAAGCCAAGCGTTTTATGGATCAGGGTCAATTGGTTCCAGATGAGGTAGTTATTGGCATGATTAGCTCGGCGCTAGACAATAATCCGGCTGCAAAAGGCTTTTTATTTGATGGATTTCCGCGCACAGAGGCGCAAAGCATTGCCCTAGATAAGCTTTTAGCCTTAAAAGAAACTGAAATTAGCCTGGTACTTGCCCTAGAAGTAAGCGAAGAAGAGCTCGTTAAGCGCTTATTAAACAGGGGTTTAACTTCTGGAAGATCTGATGATACGAACGAAACAGTCATCAGAGCACGTATTACCGAGTACGAACAAAAAACAACAGTGGTGGCAAACTACTATGCTGGATTTGATAAAGTGGTGAAAATCAAGGGAGAAGGAACGGTAGAAGAAATATTTTCATCTCTATGCAGCGAAATTGATAAAAGGTTGTCTTAGTTATATAGCTAGTTTAACCAACAGCTAACTGCTTTCCCGCCATAGTTAACCGCTAAGGCGGGATTTTTTTTGTTTTAACATATGCTATAGTGATGCTGGGGGTATTAAGCGGTACCTTTGCAGCTTGTTCCAGCTACAAAACATATCAAATAAGTCCAAAAACGGTCCTTTATGGCTGGTTTTATGCCTGTTTATGGCAGTTATGGCCTTTTCTAATACCGCCCAGGCAGAACCCCTTCCTACCAAACAGCTCTACCAAAAACTAGATCTTGAGCAGCGCGGTCTTTCAAAAAAAGCTTTTGACTTAGCCGTCAAGGGTTTTGAAAAATTACTAGCACATGGCAAACTAATGAATAGCGCCGTACTGTCAATAGTAGATTTTAGCCTTCCTTCTTCACAAAAAAGACTTTTTGTAATTAATATAATTACACAGGAATTAATTTTTTACGATTACGTGGCGCATGGAAAAAATTCTGGCGCTGCGATTGCAAAAAACTTTTCCAACAAAATAAATAGTTTAAAAAGTAGTCTGGGGTTTTTTGTAACTAAAAATACATACAACGGAAAAAATGGTTTTTCGTTGGTGCTAGACGGAAAAGAAAAAGGTATCAACGATCATGCTTTGGCGAGATCCGTTGTTATTCATGGTGCACCTTATGTGAATGAAAATTTTGCAACACAAAAAGATGGTATCGGAAGAAGTTGGGGTTGTCCAGCGGTTCCAGAAAAAATCAACAAATCTTTAATTGAAACCATCAAAGATGGTTCTTGCTTTTTTATTTATGCGCCTATCTATAAAAAAGAAAGCGCCTCCTTGTAGGAAGCGCTCTCAAATATAGGATTGGGTTAGTAAAAGACTATTTTCTTTCTAATAATTTAAAGAACTGATCTAATTGAGGTAATACCACAATTCTTGTTCTTCTATTCGTTGCTCTACCTGCTGCAGTGCTATTATCAGATATTGGTAAGTATTCGCTACGACCCGCTGCTGTCATGCGTTTTGGATCAAGACCATAAGATTTTTGTAAGATACGAACGATTGTTGTTGCACGCTTAACACTTAGGTCCCAGTTGTCATTTAATTCGTCAGTGCTGATTGCTACGTTGTCTGTGTGACCTTCCACCATGAATTCAATTTCTGGTTGTGCAGCTAAAACTTTTGCTACTTTACCTAACACTACTTTAGCGCGCTCAGTAACATCATAGCTTCCTGTTTTAAATAATAATTTATCAGAGATGTCTACGTATACAACACCCTTATCAACTTTAACATTGATGTCTTGATCTTCTAAATTTCCTAATGCACCTTTTAGGTTCATTACAAGCGCCATGTTTAAAGAATCTTTACGCGCAATTGAACCTTGTAAATCTCTAATGTAAATATCTTTTGCACCAATATTTTCTAAAGATTTTTTAATGCTCTCAGCTTGTGCACCAGTAATAACTGATAAATCTTTTAACTGCTCCATGGCAGTGCTGCTATTTTTACGCAAAAATTCTACTTGCTCATTTAAGCCAGCAATTTGTTGCTCTAATGCCGCTTTTTTTGCAGTTAAATCTGCGTTCGCAGTTTTTGATTTGTCTAACTGTGCTTGAATGGCTTTAATTTCATCCTGAAGGGCACGGTACTTTTCTTGCATATCTAAGTAAGAACCACTTAATTGAACATACTTAGCTTCACTCTCTTTAAATTTCTTTGTGCTCACACAAGAAAACAGCAATGCCGAAAATCCGATTACTGTAAATAGTTGTTTTAGTTTCATAACAGTATAAATTATTGATAGTTAGTCGATGTATAAACGCGTTTTTTGGTAAAAAATTGCGTTTTGATGGGGTTTATGCTACAAAAATAACCTTTTTCTCCTCCTTAAGCCACTCGTCGTAGTTATTTCCATAATACGATTCTATCGATTTTCGCTTAATTTTTAACGTTGGCGTTAGCAGACCGTTTGGAATACTCCACTCTTCTTTACAAATAACCATTTTAGAAAGTCTTTCGTGGTGGTCTAATTTACTATTCACTTGATCTAAATAGTCGCTCAAATCACTTCCAAGACTTTCAGATGCCTGGTCGGTTGGAGTGAGTGTACAAAGAACAAACGCCGATGTCATTCCAGAGCCCACCACACAGGCCTGACTAATAAGCGGGTGCTCGAGTAATTTGGTTTCTATTGGGGCGGGCATAATATATTTACCCTTGCTGGTTTTAAACTGGTCTTTGATTCGTCCGGTAATGGTTAAATAGCCGTTTTCGTCTATGGAACCTTCGTCGCCCGTTTTTAGGAAGCCGTCTTCGAAAGATTCGGCGGTTAGCCCGGGCTCTTTAAAGTATCCTAGCATTGACGCTTCACTTTTTACCTGCACTTCATTTTCGGCACTCAGTCTTACTTCTACATTTTCATAGGTTTGACCAACGGTTCCAAATTTATGATGCCCCACACGGTTGGCATGTGATAACGCCGAGTTTTCGGTCATACCATAGGCCTCTAAAATAATGATATCTAGTTTTGCAAACCACTCTTGAAGCGATACACTAATGGGTGATGCGCCAGTAAAAATAAACCTGGCTTTAGAAAGTCCTAGTTTCTTTTTAATCGCTTTTTTAATAACAGAAGAAACGATAGGTATACTAAGTAAGGTGCTTAATTTTTTTTGTGGCATTTTAGATAAAACACCTTCTTGCATTTTTTCCCAAATACGTGGAACCGCTAAAAATACAGTGGGTTGTGTATGTACCAAATTAGCATTAAACGTATCTAGGTTTTCTACAAAATAAATGGTGCTTCCGGTAAATATGGCACCACACTTTACCAGCATTTTTTCTGCTACATGACAAAGTGGTAAATAAGAGAAAAAGGTTTCTTTTTTTATTTGAGGTATGTGATTTAAAAATCTATCCACCGCAAATCCAATGGCATGAAAATTATGCATGACGCCTTTGGGTTGACCCGTAGTTCCAGATGTATATATGATGGTAGCGAGTGCCATAGAATCCTTTACAGGATTGCCCTCGACGGGTTTTTGATTGGCAATTAAATCATCCCAGTTTTGTGTATTTTTTTCGAGATAAAAAGGAAAGCCGATGGTAATTAAATGTTCGGGAACACCTTTTCGCATTTGATCCGCGTTATCTACTTTTCCAAAAAAAACAGCTTTTGCTTCACTGTGTTCTAAAATTTGTTGAATAGAATCGGCAGTCATGTTTGGATACATGGGTACCGACACACAACCCGCAATTGAAATGGCTAAATCTGCCATGATCCAGTGCGCACAATTTTTACTAAGTATCGCTACCTTATCATCTTTTCCAAGACCCATGGAATTTAATGCAGCAGCCATTTTTCTTACCTGCTGTCCTGCCTGGGCCCAAGTAAAATTTTTATACGTTCCGTTTACTGGTTCAGATAAAAATAATTGATCCGGTTGTGATGCTTCAAAAGCACAAAACTTATCAATGAGTGTTGGATAATTAGCCATGGTTATTGTTATAAGTGTCTAATAGATGTGCCATTCCATATGCAGGAATTTTTCCTTGGAGTGGCGCAAAAAATGTTATGATTTTTTTGAAATCTTCGGCCTCGTTATCGGTGGTATAAAACGGTTCAGCAAACGTAACTTCCTTTTTGCCAAAATCGAGTCCAACCATGACAATGGGCACACCAGCGTTTTTAGCAATATGGTAAAAACCAGTACGCAGCCTTTCTGTTTTTTTGCGGGTGCCTTCTGGAGATAGTGCCAACACAAATTTGTCGTGGCTATTAAAAAGCCCCACAACCTGATCCACCATATTGTGTTTGTTAAACCGGTCTACCGGAAAGCCGCCTGTGTTTTTAAAGATAAAGGCAAAGGGACCCTTAAATAAAGAGTCTTTGCCGAGGTATTTAACGTGCTCTAAATGCCGCACACTTCTTATGGCAAGACCAACTATAAAATCCCAGGCGCTGGTATGCGGTGCCACAATGAGTACACACTTATCTAAATGATAGGGAAAGTTTTTATGGATTTTCCATCCGGTTATCCATACATATAGAGACCAAAAAAAGCGCATAGGCAGCATCGTTGGAGAACAAGATAAGAAATCTATACTTTCTACAAAGGCTTGATGGGGTTATTTCATCTCCTCGCTTATTTTTTGTAGACGGAACATTTCGTCACGGAGGCGTGCGGCTTCAATAAAGTCCATATCTTTTGCAGCAGCTTCCATTTCTTTTTTAGCAAGCTTAATGGCTTTTTCTATTTGAGGAATGGTTGTGTATACCACTTGCTCTGCAAATGTTTGACGCTCTGTGTTGTTACTGTTTTGTTGAACCGCATTAGACGGGTCGTAACCCTTAATATCAAGTACCGATGTTTGTGCAAACACCTGCTCCTTACTTTTTGAAACCGTTGTTGGCGTAATGTTGTGGGCCTCGTTGTAAGCAACTTGCTTGGCTCTACGTCGAGACGTTTCATCGATGGTGCGCTGCATACTCATCGTCATTTTATCGGCATAAAAAATAACGAGACCATTTACGTTACGTGCGGCACGGCCAGCAGTTTGTGTTAATGATTTTTCGTTTCTTAAAAACCCTTCTTTATCTGCGTCTAAAATTGCAACGAGTGAAACTTCTGGTAAATCAAGCCCTTCTCTCAAAAGGTTTACACCTACGAGTACATCTATTACTCCCAGTCGTAAGTCTCTTAAAATTTCGACACGCTCTAGTGTGTCTACATCACTATGAATGTATTTGGCTTTTATGTTTCGCTTGGCTAAATATTTGTTCATTTCTTCGGCCATGCGCTTGGTGAGTGTTGTAACAAGCACGCGGTCGCCGCTTGCAACCCGAAGGTCAATTTCATGGAGCAAATCATCTATTTGATGGTGGCTTGGACGAACTTCAATGGGCGGATCTAATAAGCCAGTAGGCCTTACAACCTGCTCTACCACTACACCTCCGGTTTTTTCAAGTTCATACTCGGCAGGGGTAGCGCTCACAAAAATGGTTTGACCAATCATGTTATCAAACTCATGAAAATTAAGGGGCCTGTTATCTATCGCACTTGGCAAACGAAATCCATAATCTACGAGCGTCATTTTTCTGGACCTATCGCCACCATACATACCAGCAATTTGCGGAATGGTTTGATGACTTTCATCTATGATGCACAAAAAATCTTTGGGGAAATAATCAAGCAAACAAAAGGGTCTAGTGCCTGGTTTTCTTCTATCAAAAAAACGTGAATAGTTTTCGATGCCAGAACAATAACCAAGTTCACGAATCATTTCTAAATCATATTCTACCCTTTCTTTGATGCGGTTGGCTTCTTGCTTTTTTCCAACGCGCATAAAATATTCGTACTGCGCGCGCATTTCATCTTGTATTTCGTGAATCACTTCTACAATCATGTCTTTGGGGGCTAAATATAAATTGGCTGGAAAAATAGCCGCATTGTCCATGGTACCAATGCGTTTGCTGGTTTCCGTTTCAATGCTTTCGATAGATTCTATTTCGTCGCCAAAAAAAGTGATGCGGTATCCAAAATCTACGTAGGGTAAATTAATATCGACGGTGTCGCCTTTTACTCTAAACGAACCACGTTTAAAATCATCTTGGGTGCGGGTATACAAAGAGTTTATAAGTGCATGTAAAAATGCTTGCCTCGAAACCACTTGACCTGTATGAATGCGCACAATGCCGTTTTCATATTCGGTAGGATTACCCATACCATAAATACAACTCACGCTCGCTACAATAATAATATCTCTACGACCACTTAATAATTGCGCGGTGGCTTGAAGCCTAAGCTTATCAAGCTCTTCATTGATGCTTAAATCTTTTTCGATGTATACACCCGTAACCGGCATATAAGCTTCGGGCTGGTAATAATCGTAATAGCTTACAAAATATCCTACGGCGTTGTCCGGAAAAAATTGTTTGAACTCGCCATATAGCTGTGCCACAAGGGTTTTGTTGTGCGTAAGCACCAGCGTTGGGCGTTGTGTATTTTGAATAACGTTTGCTATGGTAAAGGTTTTACCGCTACCCGTTACACCCAGTAATGTTTGGTACTGTTCGTTTTCAAGCACGCCTTTTGTGAGCTGATCAATGGCCGAGGGCTGATCACCTGCTGGCGTGTAGGGTGCTTGAAGTGTAAATGGCATTTACGTTATTTTCTAGTGATGTTATAGATAGCAACAGGTGGGGTGAGCATTTGTTCGTGATCGTTTAACATATATATTTTTCGAACCACAGACATGCCCTTTATTACTTTTCCAAAAGCAGCATACCCAAGTTTATCTTCTACGTTTTCGCCGCCTTCGTCGAGACCAGGTTGGTTGCCAATGCAAATAAAAAATTCGGCGTTGGCGGTTCCTGGTACATTGCGGGCTAGTGATAAAACACCGTCGGTGTGTTTAATTCCGGTTTTAGAAGTGGGTTCGTGCGGAATCCCCTTCATTTCGTAGAGCTTCATGTAATTGGTTTTCCAAAGTCCACCCTGCAAAATTTCGGTTTTAGGGGCGTTAGAGGGTTGGTTCGTTACATTTAAGACACGGTAAAAAGAAGCGTCTTCATAAAAACCAGAATCAACATAAGATAAAATAGCAGCGCAGGTTTGAGGGGCTTTGCTAGGGTATAGTTCGGCCACAATAACGCCGTATTTGGTTTCAATTTCTATGCGTGGATTGGCATATTTTTTTTGTGTGCATGAAAATAACACCAAGGCTATAAAGCATAGTGGTATTGCGTTGTAGCTCCACCGGAAATTATATTTATTATTTATGCTACCAAATAAACCCATACCTGTTCATCTGCGATTACGCCGTTTTTATAAATTGCATTTTTTCTTGTTCCCTCTAATACAAAATTATTTTTTTCTAGCACACGCGCCGAAGCGCCATTACCTCCAAATATTTTTGCTTCAATACGCACGATCTCTTTATTTTTTTTGATGGCCTCAAGCATGAGTGCTACCGCAGCTGTTGCAATTCCTTTTCCCCAATAGTTTTCACCAATAAAATATCCAAGCTCAACTGTTTTGGCATAGACATCTTTATGCCAGGTGCAACTAATATTTCCTGCAACTATGTTTCCAATTTCAATGGCAAAATTAGCCACAGGTTTTTCTTCGTTGGCATGCTTAATCCAAGCAAGTGCATCCATCACTGTGTAAGGGCTTGGAAATTCATTTCTAATGCTATTCCAAACGTTTCTGTTATTGGCTACTGCTGCAAGGGCTTGTGCGTCACTAATTTGCCAGTTCCTGATATTTATTTTTTGCATCCTACTTTACAATCTTCCTGTTTAAATATTCGCTGTAATCAGGAATAGTGGCATCATAATCGCCGTGCATAAAAGGTGATGTGATTACAAAATCGGCAGTGGCTCTATCACAGGCCATTGGGATATTCCAAAGTACACAAAGCCTTAATAGCGCTTTTACATCGCTGTCGTGTGGTTGCGCTTCCATGGGATCCCAGAAAAAAAACATCATGTCTATTTCGCCAGATGCAATCATGGCACCAATTTGCTGGTCGCCACCCATGGGACCGCTCATTAATTTTTTAACGGGTCTATCAATTTTTTCTTCAATAATTTTTCCGGTGGTACCGGTTGCAATGAGCTCATGTTTAGACAACACGACCTTGTTGTGTTCTACCCACGCCATTAAATCGGCCTTTTTATTATCGTGCGCCACAAGTGCAATTCTTTTTCGCGGACCTAATTTTTTAATGTTTTTCATGTGCGTTTTATTAAAGCAGAAAGGTAGTTAATTTATTTTTTGGATTGGGTATAAATGATAGCAAGTAAAGGGTGTGCGGCTATAATTAAACAGTTCATAAAATTAGGAACACCGGTTTTGTACAATAATATAAACAGCAGTATTAAATAAAGCGGATAAATAAATAGTAGAAGCGCAAACAAAACCGAATCATAAAATACGGTGCCCTTTGTTTTATATGCTACAAATGTTTTGATGGATATATATAATGGAGTGTGCCATAACCAAGCAATACCAATAATTGGAAATAAATAAAGCGGTCGTTTGTATTTTTTGGATGGTGGTTCTTTAAAAAGCGAAGTCATTTGTTCCATCACATGGTTGTTAAAATTATTTCGCTGGCTTGCTTCGTTTTGTTGTTTTGTATTTGTTGTAAAAAACGTGGTGGCTGGAAACGGAGATCCCAACATCAAAAATACTTTTTTACCAAAATGCTTAAAACCATTGTAGGTAATAACCGCTGGAAGCACTGCTGGACTTACACCCTGGGCCACCGCTTGTTGCAATATCCTAGCAGCTCCTTTTTTGAAGGGTTGGATTTCATTTTTATTTAAACAAGTCCCTTCGATAAAAATTAATAGAACACCTCCATTTTTTAATACTTCTACGCTGGCATCAAAACTATTTTGATTTTTGTGTAAGTGTTCTTTGCCCTCTCTTTGTCTATAAACGGGCATCATATTAAGTGCACGTAATAAAAAATTATGCCAAGGCTTTGTAAATACATCTCCTCTTGCTAAAAACGAAAGTGGGTATTTACAATTTGCTGCGATTACAAGTGCGTCAAAAAACGAATCGGGGTGGTTGGCAACAATTAGTAAGGGACCCTTTTGTTGTAAGGCTTTTTTGTTGTGTACTTTAATGGACACACAAAATATTTTGAGCGCGATGCGTATCAAAAAAAGTAAAATCTGGTATAGCAAGCCTGTTTTTTTTGTAAAATAAACAAAATAGCCGCCCCTTTTTATAGGACGGCTATTTTTATTATTACTAACCCATCAAATAACCCATATTTTATTATGATTAAGCTTCTGCCGCAGCAGTTCTTGCTTCAATAACCTTGGCTCTAATTTTAGCTTCGATTTCGTTGGCTAATTCTGGATTATCGTGTAAAAGTGTTTTTACAGACTCTCTACCTTGGCCAAGTTTATTGGTGTCGTAGCTAAACCAGCTACCGCTTTTTTGAACAATACCAAGCTCTACACCCATATCAATGATTTCGCCGAGTTTGCTAATACCTTCTCCAAAAATGATATCAAATTCTGCAGCTCTAAATGGAGGTGCCACTTTATTTTTTACAACCTTAACCTTAACGTGGTTACCAACCGCTGCATCACCGTCTTTAATTTGTGTCATTCTTCTGATATCTAATCTTACAGAAGCATAGAATTTTAATGCGTTACCACCAGTTGTTGTTTCGGGGTTACCAAACATGACACCAATTTTTTCACGTAATTGATTGATAAAAATACAAACCGTTCCTGTTTTATTAATAGTAGCAGTAAGTTTACGTAGCGCTTGGCTCATAAGCCTTGCGTGTAATCCCATTTTAGAATCACCCATTTCACCTTCTAATTCACTTTTTGGTACAAGTGCTGCTACCGAGTCAATAACAACTACATCTAGTGCACCTGATAATATTAAACGGTCGGCAATTTCTAATGCTTGCTCACCATAATCTGGTTGAGAAACAAGTAAACTATCAACGTCTACGCCTAATTTTTTTGCGTAAGCACTATCAAATGCGTGTTCCGCATCAATAATAGCACACATGCCACCCTTTTTTTGTGCTTCGGCAATAACGTGAATTGCCACTGTTGTTTTACCAGAAGATTCTGGACCATATATTTCAATAATTCTACCTTTTGGTAAACCACCTATGCCAAGTGCACTATCAAGTCCTATTGAGCCCGTAGAAATAACTTCCATGGGTTCTTGGCTACGTTCGTTCATCATCATGACAGAACCTTTGCCATAGTCTTTATCTATTTTGTCGATTGTTAATTTTAGCGCCTTTAATTTTTCAGTGTTACTCATATGGTTGTTTTTACTTGTTACGTGCTAATAGATAACAAAGATAATACCCCTTTGTTAAATAAACTAATTTTTTTAGTATTTTTTAGCTAATTGGTTTAGCGGGGGTTATTTTGTATCGGTCCAATAAATGTAGAATAAGGTTTTTACAAACCAAGGCTGTATTTATGCGCAATTTGTTTAAAAAAACACAAAGTGCTGATTATCAATATGTATTTGTCATATCGAAATCTACGCAAATAATATAATGGGCCTTATTTAGGTTTTCGGCCTCCAAATTATGGATGTTTTTTTGGCTTACCGTGGTAATGGTTTTAATTTTTAGCAAAGGGTTGGATTTTGCTAAATACCAGCCAATCCCCTCGTAGTTTTCGGAGTGATAAGACCCGTTGTAGTGGATAAATAGGCTTCCGGGCACCTTTGTGGTTAATATAAAATGTGCCATTGTAGCGTCTTTGCTGGCTTGTGCTTTTGGTAGATTTTCGCCGCCATGACCACCCATCATCGCAATCATGTTTTTATACCCCGGAAGTTCTGAATCATACGCAATAGGTAGTGGTGCGATCCAAGATTTTTCCTGCGCCGTTAAACTATCAAGTGCTGTAAATCCTTTTTTTGAAACCAGTGATGCGTATTTGCGTGGAATATTGGTGGCTGTAAATGGAATATTATTTTCTTTGGCAAAATTTACAAGTGGTGCATAATCGGTAGGATAATTTTTCCATAAACGTGCAGACGAATCTAATTGTTTCGCAGTTATTTTTCCTTGCAAATAATTATTTAACTGTGGTTGATTATCCTGCTCAAACATTTCGGCACCAAGCGTTAATTTTCTTTTTTCAAATAAATCTTTGGTAACACTTAATTGAAGCCAGTGTGCAATAGCGTTGTTATGGTATTCGCCAAAAAGAACAATATCGTTTTGTGCTAACACACGAATCATTTTTTTATAGCTTACTTTTTTTCCTTTGCTATTATATAAAACAAATGGTGTTTTTTTCTGCGCAAAAATACTTACAGCAAAAAATAAGGTAACAACTAAAACAATTAATTTTTTCATTTTATTTTTTTTGTTTACCAACCAATACCATAGTCTTCACCATTGTTAGAGCTGCCACCCCAAAGGCTTCCGTGCTTCCAATCAAAAAATATAGCATTAATAGGACCACTACTTCTTGGATCAAAACTTAGTTTGTAACCCATATTTTTTAATTCGGTTCTAACTTTTTCTGGAGTATTTGAGTTCAGTGTTATATTACCTGGTTTTGGTTTTCTGTCGGCAATTTTATTTCCCCCTAGTGATAACCATAGTTGATTGGAATTAATATTAGCTGCTTCTGCCGCTTGTTGCACCGTCATTCCAAATTCAACCATATTTAAGAAAAACTGTAATAAATTTTGATCCTGTGTATCACCACCCTGCACCGCAAAAGATAAAAATGGTTTTCCATCTTTTAAAGCAAGGCTTGGTGTTAATGTTACCCGCGGTCTTTTTCCGGGCGCCACAACATTAAATGGGTTTTGAATAGAATCTAAAACAAAAGATTGCATGCGCTGACTCATACCTACGCCGGTATTACCAGCAATACATGCAGGAATCCAACCGCCACTTGGTGTAATTGAAACCACCCATCCGCTAGTATCTGCAGCTTCTACAGAGGTTGTTCCCCTCCATAAACGGTCCATGTATAATTCATTGTTAAGGGCTTCGTTTTTAGCTATTTCTGTACCGTCATGACTTGGTATTACCCCTGTTTTTCTGGTTGCGGTATCGCTATTATATAGTTCAGCTCTTTCTTCCAATAAACTTACATAAGGGTTTTGTTTTCCTTCAAATGGATAGGGATCTCCAGGGGCTGTATTTGGATTATTAAAATTAGTAGGTATTTCTGAAGCCCTTTTTTTAGCGTAATCCTTACTCAGTAAGCCTTTGATAGGAATTTGACTAGAAAATAACGGGTCTCCATAATAGAAATCGCGGTCGGCAAAACTTAAATTCATGGCCTGATACACCGTATGTATATATTTTGGAGAATTATAACCCATTGATTTTAAGTCATAATTTTCTAAAATATTTAAAGCCTGTAACATACTAGGACCTTGCGTCCAAGATTGTAGTTTATAAACATCAATCCCTTTATAATTAATTTGTAAAGGTGTTTCGATGGTAGGTTTCCAATTGGCTAAATCTTTAAGGGTAATTAAACCACCTTGTTCCTGTGCACCTCTAACAAATTCCTGGGCAATATCACCTTTGTAAAAACGATCATACGCTGCATAAATAGCTTCCTTTCTGGATTTTCCTTTTTTAAGTGCTTGCTTTTCTGCGTCTACTAATTTTTGTAAAGTTGCTAGTAAATCTTTTTGAATAAATATTTCACCAGCTTCCGGTGCTTCTCTTTTTTCACCTAAGTGTGGTAATAAAACTTTTTTACTGTAAGGCCAATCTTTAATTCTTTGTTTACCACGTTCAATACTATTTGCTGTTTGTGCATCAATTGGATAACCCGCAGCAAGTTGCATGGCTGGTTTTAAAACTTCTTCTAAACGCATGGTTCCATACTCTGCAAGCATAAAACAAATTCCACCGGGTGTACCTGGTGTTGTTGCTGCTAATGGACCAAATTCGGGAGGATAATTCATCCCTTTATTTTTAAAAAATTCTGGTGTTGCACCCGTAGGAGCCACGCCCATAGCGGATATCGCAATAACCTGTTTTGTTTTAGGATTGTAAATTAACGCCTGTGTTTCACCACCCCAACTTAACACATCCCACATAGTACAAGTGGCTGCTAACATAGCACAAGCAGCATCTACAGCGTTTCCACCTTTGTTAAAAATAATAGAACCAGCAGTTGCAGCAAGTGGTTTACCAGTAATGGCCATCCAATTTTTTCCGTGCAATGGAGGTTTTTGAGTAGGTTGCGTTTTAGCTGTGTACGACAGGATTAAAAAAGCAAATACAAATTTTAATATTTTCATAAGATTGAAATTACATGAAGCTGCTGATTTTTATGGATCTATTTATTCTAAAAAAATTGTGTGTTAATAATTACCGTAATAATAGATTTAATACCTTTTTATTTAAATAAACTATTACTATTACGGGTGTTAATATCTTAATAACCTTCTTATACACATACTTATATTTTTAGTGTTAACGGGTTATACACTTTAATCCACCCTTTTATAAACATTTTGTATTGCTACGTAATTCGTTTATTAACCATTTTATAGTTTTTTCAAAAAGGTTATTATATGATAAAAATTTTAGTATCCACCTTTTGTAAACTGTTAATTAACTGGGTGTAAAATGGGTTTATTTTAGCCTATTAGCCCAATATCTCGTTTTTCCCTCTTACTTATTCTAGTTCTATCCACATTAAAATTTAGAAAAATGGCAGTTTTCCACCTAAAATACTACTTATTAACCCCTAGTTTGTGGATAGAAATAAGCCCGCAATACCTTATTTTTGCCCTCCGGTAATTTGCCGGTCATTTTATTTATTATAATTCGTTTTTATGTCTGTTATTCAAAGTATTCGTGATCGAGGAACTTGGATCATCTTTAGTATTATCGCTGTAGCCTTAATTGCTTTTATATTACAAGATGGTGTTGGTAGAGGCGGAAGCGCTTTTTCTAACACAAGTACAATTGGACAAGTGAATGGCCAAAAACTAGAAAGAGCGGCTTTTGAAGAAAAGTTAGCCATGCAAGAAAAAATGTATGCTAGCCAAGGTGCACAAAGAGATCAACTCATTGGTTCTTTATGGAATCAAGAAGTAGACCGTTTATTAATTGAAGCGGAATGTGCTAAACTTGGTTTACAAGTAACAGCTAAAGAATTAAGTGATATTTTATTTTCTGAAAACTCTCCTTTAAAACAAGAGTTTACAGATCCTGCAACTGGTTTATTTAAAGTAGAAGATGCTAAAAAAGCATTTGCTCAAATTAAAAAAAGCAAAAACGCGGATCAAATTAAAATGATCAACCAGGTTTATATTCAACCTATTTTAGAACAAGCACTCCGTAACAAGTATAGTGTGTTACTTCAAAAATCTGCATACGTTCCAAAGTGGATGGTTGAAAAACAAGCTGCTGATAATAATCAAATAGCAAGTGCATCTGTAGTATTTGTTCCATATGCAAGTATTGCTGATAGTACTATTAAGGTTACTGATAATGATATCGCTGCTTATGTTAAAGCGCACGCTTCTGCATACAAAAAAGAAGAAGAAACAAGATCAATCGCTTATGTTTCTTTTAGTGCGATTCCAAGTAGCGCAGATAGCGCAGCTGTCTTAAATGAAGTATTGGCACAAAAACAAGACTTTGCTTCAGCTACTGATAATGGTGCTTTTTTAAATAGAGTAGGTAGCGATTTACCTTATTATGATGGATATTTCAGTAAAAACAGAATGCAACAAGCGAATAAAGATACGCTCGTTAAGATTCCTACTGGTACTGTTTATGGGCCTTATGTAGATGGTAACGCTTATGTATTAGCTAAAATGGTGGGTATTAAAAACTGGCCAGATAGTTCAAAAGTGCGTCACATTTTAATTGGTACCGTTGATCCTCGTTCTGGTCAACAAATTAGACCTGATAGCGTTGCAAAAAAATTAGTAGATTCTATTAAATATGCTGTTGCTGCTGGTGCAGATTTTAATGCACTTGTTCAAAAATATTCTGATGATGCTGGAAGTAAAGAAAAGGGTGGTGTATATGATTATTTCGCTCAAGGTCAAATGGTGGGTGCGTTCAATGATTTTTCTTTTGATAAACCAAAGGGTACTAAAGACGTTGTAAAATCTGAATTCGGCTATCATTATACCGAAGTATTAGATCAGAAAAATTTTGCGCCCGCATATAAAATCGCATACTTATCTAAAGCACTTGTTGCTAGTAATGAAACCGTAACGGCTGCTTCTACTGCTGCTGCATCTTTTGTTGCTAATGCAAAGTCTAAAAAAGATTTTGAGCAAAACGCTTTAAAAAATAATCTACAAATTTTAAATGGTGTAGATATCAAGAAAAATGATTTCACCATTACCGGTTTAGGAAAAAGTAGAGAAACGGTGCGTTGGGTATATGACAATAAAGTGGGTGCTGTTTCTGAACCAACAGAAATTGGAGATGCTTATATCGTAGCTATGATCACTTCAATAGGCGAAAAAGGAACAATGGGTGTTTCAGAAGCTAAACCACTTGTAGAAGGCCTTGTTAGAAATGAATTAAAAGCAAAGCAAATTATTGAATCTAAATTTAAGGGTTCTACGCTCGAAGATTTTGTAAAGAGTTCGGGTTTCCCAGCTCAGCGTGTAGATAGTTTAAGTTTTGCTTCTCCGTTTGTACCGGGCTTAGGCGCAGAACCAAAAGTTGTTGGAGCCGCATTTAATAAATCACTCATTGGAAAAAATACTGCTGCCATCGAAGGATCTGCTGGTGTATTTGCTGTTAGACCCGAAGCTATTAGCGCTGCTGCAACCATGCAAGATCCTGCTGCAATTACATCTGCTTTATTACAAGCAGTTCAATCAAATATATATAGAGGCTTTGAAGCGATCAAGAAGTCTGCAAAAATTATAGACAACCGCTCTACTTTCTATTAATAGAAAATCGTATTTAGCTAAAAGCCCCGGCCTTATTAGGTTCTGGGGCTTTTTTATTTGTAATAATGATGGTCTTCAATTTCTTTTCTAACGTTTTCGGGAACCAAATAACGTATTGTTTTTTGGTCTTTAATACTATCTCTAATACCTGTTGCAGAAATATTTAATAGTGGTGCATTTAATATTATAACATTTGCGCCAAGTGTATCAACCGTTTCAAAGCCAGGTCGCAGGTACACATAAAAAGTATATTTCTTCAAAAGCACGTCAGCGTTTTTCCAACGAGAAATATTTACAAAACCATCGCTTCCCATAATGATTGCAAATTCATGCTGCGGATATTTTTCTTCTAAATAGATAAGTGTATCTATGGTATAGGATGGGCGCGGTAATTTAAATTCAACATCTGAAGCCCTAAGCCTTGCCTCGTCGTTTTCTATAGCGAGGTTTACAAGGTGTAGCCTATCATATTCATTTAATAAGGAACCAGCTTGTTTAAATGGATTTTGCGGAGAAACTACAAACCAAACCTGTTGCACATCCGTTCTATTCACCACATGGCTCGCGATCATTAAATGACCGTGATGAACCGGATTAAACGAACCAAAATACAGGCCTATCTTCATCTAATTAATTGATAATCAGTGTTTTATAAATTATTTATTGCCTGGCTCACAATAATACTATCTGCTTCGCTTAAGCGTAAACTTAAATGATAACCAGATACTTCTATAGAAATTGGATCACCTAGGGGCGCCACTTGAACCACTTTAACCGGCTCACCAGGTACGCAGCCCATTTCCAATAATTTGATATAAAGCTCATCTTTCTCAAATGAGTGAATGATCCCAGCCTCTCCCGCTTCTAATTCCGATAATTTTTTCATACACTTTTGAGTTTGTTGCGCTTCTTGCAAAGGTACCGCCCACAGCAAAGAAAATGTTACGAAATTTGGAGTTAAACTTAACTTGCACCCATGCAAAAAGTAAATTTCCAAAAGGCCGACTCCGCGCTTACACTAAAAAGTAAAACTGAACTAAAAGCGTTTATTGAAACCCTATTTAAAAAGGAGAAGACCCCGCTTGCAACCATTAACTATATCTTTTGCTCTGATAAATACTTGTTGTCTATCAATCAGCAGTTCTTAAACCACGACACTTTCACCGACATCATTACTTTTGGACTTCACGATAAGGGAACACCCGTAGTAGCTGAGGTTTATATTAGTACCGATAGAGTTAAAGAGAACGCCGCCACCCACGGTGTTACTTATACCAACGAAATGCTCCGCGTTCTTTTCCATGGTGCCCTTCATTTATGTGGCTACAAGGATAAGCGTAAGTCAGATGTTCTTACCATGCGCGCCAAAGAAGACGCCTACTTAAAGCGCTATACAAACAAATAGGTTCCACGTGGAACGATCCGGGGTGAGTATCTGATTTGTTTGTGGCGCGTTCATTTCATGTTCCACGTGGAACGCGTTCGCGTGTTTGTTTGGTAATAATGTGGCTTTTGCTCCAGTTCCACGTGGAACGTGTAAACTACTGAGCACCCAAAGATGTTTCACGTGAAACACTCAAATTAACCCACTACTACCTTGTTTTCTTTTTGATTGGATTATCTTTGCACCCATGTTTCCAGATTATGATGTTATTGTTGTAGGTGCCGGACACGCAGGTTGTGAAGCCGCCGCGGCCGCCGCAAACCTAGGTAGTAAAGTGCTCCTAGTTACCATGAATATGCAAACCATTGCCCAAATGAGCTGTAACCCAGCCATTGGTGGTATTGCAAAAGGTCAGATTGTGCGCGAGATAGATGCGATGGGTGGATATACCGGACTGGTTACAGATGCTAGTACCATTCAGTTTCGAATGCTAAATAGGAGCAAGGGGCCTGCTATGTGGAGCCCGCGCGCGCAAAATGACCGCATGCTTTTTGCGGCCAAGTGGAGAGAGATGCTAGAAGAAACCCCCAACGTAGATTTTTACCAAGACACCGTGCAGGGGTTAATCATAAAAGACAATAGGGCGGGTGGTGTAATAACAGGTCTGGGTCATGAGATTAGATCTAAAACAGTAGTGGTTACCTCTGGTACCTTTTTAAATGGTATCATTCATATTGGAGAAAAGCAATTTGGTGGCGGTCGAGTTGCAGAAAAGGCAGCAACGGGTATCACCGAGCAGTTGGTAGCGCTTGGAATGGAGAGTGACCGACTAAAAACAGGTACACCACCAAGGGTAGATGGAAGGAGCCTCGACTATTCTAAAATGGAGGAACAGGCTGGCGATGAGGAAGTTGTGGGTTTTTCATACAAAGACACGCCGCGTTTAAAGCCCGCCGATCAGCGCAGTTGCCATATTACCTATACCAATCAAAAAGTACACGACCTTTTAAGAACAGGCTTTGATAGAAGCCCTATGTTTCAGGGTAGAATTGAGGGTGTAGGTCCAAGGTATTGCCCAAGTATCGAAGATAAAATTAACCGCTTCGCGGAAAGAGATAGACATCAATTGTTTGTGGAGCCCGAAGGTTGGAACACCGTTGAAATATACGTAAACGGCTTTTCTACCTCATTGCCAGAAGAGGTTCAGTACGAAGCTCTTCGTAGTGTTCCTGGCTTTGAAAACTGTCGCTTTTTTAGACCCGGCTACGCCATCGAGTATGATTATTTTCAACCTACACAATTAAAATATTCACTAGAAACCAAGCTGATCGAAAACCTGTTTTTTGCCGGACAAATAAACGGTACCACAGGCTACGAAGAAGCCGCTTGTCAAGGACTTATGGCTGGTATCAACGCACACCAAAAGTCGCGCGAATTAGACCCAGTCATTTTAAAAAGAAGTGAAGCCTATATTGGCGTACTCATAGATGATTTAGTAGGCAAAGGAACCGAAGAGCCGTACCGTATGTTTACGAGTCGCGCAGAGTTTAGAACCCTCTTAAGACAAGACAACGCAGATTTACGTTTAACCCCATTAAGCTACCAATTGGGTCTTGCCAAGCAGGACAGAATGGACGCCGTGGACGCGAAAAAAATTAGTGTAGAAGCGGTAAAAAATTTACTGAATACCTATAGCATTGAACCTTCAGAAATTGAAACATATTTTAATGAAGTAGCCTCTGCTTCTATTACAGAAAAACAAAAAGCTTCAAAAATACTACTACGTCCAAACGTAGACCTAGTGGGCCTTTCGGCGGCCATGCCCCGTTTAAAAGATGCCCTTCAAGGGTTTCATCCGCAGGTTTTAGAGCAAGCGGAAATTCAAATTAAATACGAGCGTTATATAGAGAAGGAACAAGAAATTGCAACCCGAATGTTGCAAATGGAAAACCACATTATTCCTGAAAACTTTAACTACGATGGTATGGCCGCACTCTCGAACGAAGCCATGCAAAAATTCAAGAAAATTAGACCATCTACACTCGGCCAAGCCAGCAGAATTAGCGGCGTTAATCCAAGCGATATTCAAATACTCATGGTTTATATGGGCAGATAGGCCCACTCAAATAATTGCGTCAATAGGATATAGGTTTTTTATGTACATTCATAAGCTAAACCACCTACTTGAAAAAACTATTACAAGCCACAATTGCCGTAGCAGGAATTTTCCTGTTTACTGCTTGCACCAACAACAATAGTGCGCCAACATTAGCGTCGTTTTTAGGACCCAAAGATTCAGGTGTACAACAAGCGGGCATCAAAATGATTCCGATTACAACACCCGTTGGAACTTTTAAGGTTTGGACAAAATCTATTGGTAATAGTGACCGCGTAAAAGTATTGTTACTTCATGGCGGACCCGCCTTGACCCACGAATACATGGAGTGCTTCGAAAGTTTTTTACCAGCACAGGGATATGAAATTATTGAGTACGATCAGTTGGGTTCTTTTTATAGTGATCAACCAAAAGATAGCAGCCTTTGGACGATTGACCGTTTTGTAGATGAAGTAGAACAGGTGCGTGTGGCACTCAATTTAACCAAAGACAATTTTTATATTATTGGAAACTCATGGGGCAGTATGCTAGCCATGGAATACGCATTCAAATACCAACAGCATATTAAAGGTATGGTGATTGGAAATATGATGGCTAGTATTCCTGATTATGCAAATTATAACAAAGTGTTACGCAAAGAAATGCGACCATCACTCGTAGACTCTTTACAAAACTATGAAGCAAAAGGAATGTATAAAGACCCAACCTATACTTCTTTGGTGTTTAGTGAATTTTATACCAAGCACCTTTGCCGATTACCAGATTGGCCAAACTCTGTAATGCGCTCACTACAACATGTAAATGAAGAAATTTATGTGATGATGCAAGGACATTCAGAATTTACAGTGAGTGGACGTATTGTAAATTGGGACCGCAAAAAAGACCTGGCTTCTATTAAAGTACCAACACTTACAGTAGGTGCAAAATATGATACGATGGATCCAGAGCACATGAAATGGATGAGCACACAATTTCCCAATGGTCAATATTTATATTGTCCAAACGGAAGTCACCTTGCTATGTGGGATGATCAAAAAGTATATATGGATGGCGTTATTAATTTTATAAAATCTGTAGACCAAGGAAAAACAAAATAAAACAACAAGTATGAAAAAAATCTGCCTGATGTTTGTTGGGTTACTGCTATTAAATTTTGTGCAGGCTCAAGAAACCTTTCAAGTAAACGGCGTTGGCGATAAGCGCGACGGCTGTTACGCATTTACAAATGCAACCATTGTAAAAGATGCGCAAACCACCATTAAAAATGCAACGCTCGTTATTAGAGACGGAAAAATTGTTGCAGTAGGTGAAGGTGTTGCCGTTCCAGCAGACGCTGTAGTGGTAGACTGTAAAGACAAATTTATTTATCCTTCTTTTATTGACGCCTTTACCGATTATGGTATGCCTCAACAACAACGCGCGCAAGCAGCGTTTAGTTTTGGAGGTCCTAGTCAATTAACCAACAACCAAAAAGGTGCGTATGGTTGGAATCAAGCATTAAAATCTGATGTTGAAGGTCACAAACTTTTTTCTGTAGATGATGCGAGAGCAAAATCATTTAGAGAAACAGGATTTGGTACCGTGCTCACACACCAAAAAGATGGTATTGTGAGAGGAACCGGTACAGTTGTAGCGCTTGCAAACAACAAAGACAATTTTGTTGTGATTAAAGAAAAAGCGGCGTCACTACTTTCTTTTAATAAAGGAACCTCTTCTCAAACTTACCCAAGTTCATTGATGGGTACTATCGCTTTACTCCGTCAAACTTATTTAGATGCGGCTTGGTATAAAAACAACCCGGCTGCAACAGGTTTACAAGGTGATGGTGTAAATATTACCCTTCAATCATTTAATGCAAATGCAGGTCTTCCTCAAATTTTTGATCCCGCAGATAGAGGCGCTGGTGATGTTTGGGGCGTAATGCGCGCAGACCGTGTAGGTGATGAATTTGGTGTACAATACATTATTAAAGCAACCGGAAAAGAATACCAAAGAATTAAAGAAGTGGCGGCTACCAAAGCACCACTTATTGTAAACTTAAATTTCCCAGTGGCCATGGATGTAGAAGATCCTGCTGATGCAAGACTTGTTTCATTACAAGACATGAAGCACTGGGAGCTAGCGGCAACAAACCCGGGTGCTATTGAAAAAGCAGGCATTCCTTTTTGCTTAACAAGTTCTGATTTAAGAGACGCTAAATCATTTTTAGCGAGTGTAAGAAAAGCCATCGAAAATGGTTTATCAGAAAAAGCAGCCATGGACGCACTTACAAAAACACCTGCAACATGGTTTGGTGTATATGATAAAGTGGGTAGCATTGAAGCTGGAAAACTAGCCAACTTTGTAATTACAACGGGTCCTGTTTTTGCAGAAAAAACAACCTTATTACAAAACTGGGTACTCGGAGAAAAATATGCCGTAAACGAATCTGCGTGGACAAGCGTTAACGGAAATTATACACTTACCTTAAACGGAGCAACACCACAAACATTTGCTTTAGAAATTAAAAGTAACAATAGCGCAACAGTCATTGCAAAAGACACCGTTGCTGCAACATTTAGTTACGATGGTAAAGTAGTGAAGTTTTCTTTCGCTCCAGAAAAGCGCTCTCGCAACAATATTAGATTTACTGGTTTTAACACCGGTAATACTTTTAACGGAACAGCGCAGGACGCAGACGGAAATAATTTTACTTGGACTGCTGTGTATGCTTCTGCTGCTAAGCCTGATACTGCTTCAAATGCTGGTGGCCGCGGCCGTATGGGCGCTGGTGGATTTGGCGGCGGTGCTGGTGCTGGCAAAATGGGAAAAGTTACTTTTCCAATGATGGGCTTTGGTGTAGATTCTTTAACAGCTAATACACAGGCTTATTTAATTAAAAACGCAACAGTTTGGACTTCAGAAAAAGAAGGCATTTTACAACAAACTGATGTACTCGTTAAAAACGGTAAGATTGCTAAAGTGGGCAAAAACTTATCGGACGCAAATGCAAAAGTTATTGATGGTACCGGCAAACACGTTACAGCAGGTATTATTGATGAGCACTCACATATTGCATCTGCTTCAACCAACGAAGGTGGACAAAGTGTAACATCTGAAGTACGTATTCAAGATAATATCAACCCAGACGATATCAATATTTACCGTCAATTAAGTGGTGGTGTTACTACCTCTCACATTTTACACGGTTCTGCAAATACCATTGGTGGTCAAACGCAGTTAATTAAATTAAGATGGGGTGCAGATGATGCGGGCCTTTTATTTAAAGGTGCCGATCCATTTATCAAATTTGCACTTGGAGAAAACGTAAAACGTACTTCTTCTACACAAGGTAATAACCGTTACCCAGACACCAGAATGGGTGTAGAACAAGTGTTAAACGATGCGTTTGCAAGAGCAAAAGCATATGAAGCAGCACTTGCACAAAACCCAGCTACTAGACGCGATCTAGAATTAGATGCGCTTGTAGAAATCATGAACAAAAAGCGTTTCATTACTTGTCACTCATATGTGCAAAGTGAAATCACAGCAACCATGCGCATTGCAGAAAAGTATGGTTTTAAAATAAACACGTTCACGCACATTTTAGAAGGTTATAAAGTAGCCGATAAAATGAAAGCACACGGTGTAGCTGCATCAACGTTTTCTGATTGGTGGGCGTATAAAGTGGAGGTAACAGATGCCATCCCTTACAACGCTGCTATTATGACAAAAGTGGGTTTAAATGTTGCGATCAATTCTGATGATGCAGAAATGGCGCGCCGCTTAAATCAAGAAGCTGCAAAGAGCGTAAAATATGGTGGACTCACAGAAGAGGAAGCTATTAAAATGGTGACCATCAACCCAGCTAAAATGTTGCACGTTGATAGTAAAGTAGGAAGCATCAAAGCAGGTAAAGATGCTGACCTTGTAGTATGGAGCGATAATCCATTAAGTATTTATGCGAAAGCAGAAAAAACAATGGTGGATGGTATTATTTATTTTGACCGCGAAAAAGATGCACAAATGCGCAAGCAAGTGCAAGCAGAACGTAGCCGATTGGTGGCTAAAATGGCGGGCGAAAAAAGAGCGGGAAGACCAACCGTACCAGCAGCTCCAAGCTTTAAGGAAGTACATATTTGCAACGACCACTCACATAAATTAGGTATGCTTGAAATAGAAGGTGAAGAAGAAGCAAACCAAAACGAAAACAAATAAACTGTAGCGACATGAAAAAAATAATAGTTACACTTGGCGCGCTCGTATCATTCACTGCTGCAGTATTTGCACAAGATGATGTTTACCCAGCCGCAAAACAAAGTAAAAAAACAGCTTTTGTGGGTGCCACTGTGCACGTAGGCAATGGACAAGTAATAGAAAACGGAACCGTTGTATTTGACAATGGAAAAATTGTATATGCTGGTGACGCAGCCGCTGCGCCAAAAGCAGAAAACACTATTGATGCAAAAGGCAAGCAGGTATATCCAGGTTTAATTTTGCCATCTTCTAATTTAGGTTTACAAGAAATCACTGGCGTTAGAGGAAGCACCGATATCAATGAAATAGGTGAGTTTAACCCAAGCGTACGCAGCATTGCAGCGTATAAAGCAGAGTCGATTGTTGTTAATACCCTAAGACTTAACGGTATTTTACTAGCACACACCGTGCCGGGTGGTCAGCTCATTGCTGGTCAGTCATCTGTGGTACAATTAGATGCATGGAACTACGAAGACGCAGCTTATAAAACAGACATGGGCATGCATTTTTACATGCCTAGCTTGTTATCAAGAGGTGGTGGACGTGGTTTTGGTGGCGGTAGAGGTTTTGGTGCTGGCGCTCCAGCGGGCGATCCCATCAAAGAAGCGCTAGATAAAATCGAAAGCGTAAAAGCCATTTTTAGAGAAGCGAAAGCCTATCATCAAAAAGGTGCCGACAAACAAATCAATTTAAAACTAGAAGCAACCAAAGGTTTATTTAACCACACACAAAAATTATTTGTGCATTGTGATCAGGTAAAACAAATGATTGTAGCGATTGATTTTGTTAAAGAATTTGGTTTTGATGTAGTCTTAGTTGGCGCTAGTGAAAGTTGGCAAATTGCTGATCTTTTAAAAGCCAATAACATTGCTGTTATCTTAACACAAGAACATAGTTTACCAACCACCGATGATGATGATGTTGATCAGCCTTATAAAGCAGCAAGCGTTTTACAAAAAGCGGGCGTGTTGTTTTGTTTAAATGATGACGATCCTCAAAACCGTGGTAGAAACCTAATGTTTAACGCTGGAACCGCTGCTGCATATGGTTTAGGTAAAGAAGGGGCCCTTCAAGCCATTACCTTAAATGCTGCTAAAATTTTAGGTGTAGCAGATAAAACTGGTACCCTCGAAGTAGGTAAAGACGCTAACATTGTTATCAGCGAAGGCGATATATTAGATATGAAATCTAGTATTGTTACAGATGCATTTATACAAGGACGCGCGGTTGCTATTACAAGCAAACACAAGCAGTTGTATGAGCGTTACAAACACAAATACGAGATTAAATAAACCACTTAATAGCTTATCAAAACCCCGGCAATTCGCCGGGGTTTTTTGTAACTTTACACCATGGCTAAAAAACTTTTTTTGTTGGATGCGCTCGCCCTTATTTATAGAGCGTATTATGGACTCATCAGAAACCCGCGCATTACTTCTAAAGGAAAAAATACCAACGCTCAATTTGGTTTTACCAATACCTTAATAGATTTAATCAACAAAGAAAAGCCAACGCATATTGCCGTTTGTTTTGATACACATGCACCCACCGAGCGCCACACAGACTTTACAGAATACAAAGCCAATAGACAAGAAGCCCCCGAAGATTTAATTGACTCCATTCCAGAAATTCAGCGCATCATTAGGGCTTTTAATATACCGGTTATGGAACTGGATGGTTATGAGGCCGATGACGTTATTGGTACCCTTGCTTGGCAGGCCGCAGACAAAGGCTACGAAGTATACATGGTAACGCCCGACAAAGATTATGGTCAGTTGTTAACGCATCCAGGCGTATATATGTACAAGCCTCCTTTTATGGGCAACGCCGCAGAAATATTAGACGCTCAAAAAATTTGTGAAAAGTGGGATATCGCCCGCGTAGAGCAGGTGGTTGACATGTTAGGACTCATGGGTGACGCCGTAGATAATATTCCGGGCATTATGGGTGTAGGTGAAAAAACCGCCGCCAAACTTTTAAAAGAATACGATACGCTCGAAAACGTATTGGCCAATGCACACAACATTAAAGGTGCCATGGGCGAAAAAATTAGAAAAGGTGTAGACGACGCCATCATGAGCAAGAAGCTCGCAAAAATTATTACCGATGTACCGGTAAGTTTTCATGAAGAAGATTTTGCACTCTCTCCAATTAATAAAGAAGCCCTCGCCGAAATATTTGTTGAACTAGAATTTAAAACACTGGGTAAAAGAATTTTAGGGGATGATTTTAACGCCTACATGCCAGCACCAGAAGGTGTTCAAACAGATTTATTTGGCAACGAAGTGGTGGCGCCAGTTGGTAAAAAAACCAATGCTGCAGGATCCGCTGCTACTGCGGGTTCTATGGAAGCTGCAGAGGCCGTGGGTAATGCAGGGGAAGAAGCTGAACAGCGTGGAATGATTGCTGATAAAAACATTACCAATACACCACACCAATATATTTGTGTAGAAACAGAAGCAGCATTAAAATCACTTGCAGAAGAATTACTAACTTCCACCGAAATTTGTTTTGATACAGAAACCACTGGAACAGATGCCAACAATGTAGAGCTCGTTGGTTTTAGTTTTTCTGAGAAACCAGGACAGGGTTATTATATTCCTTGTCCACCAAATGAAGCTGGTGCTAAGAAAATGCTTTCTTATTTTGAAAAAGTATTTGCAAAACAGGACCTTGTATTAATTGGACAAAACATAAAATACGATTTACTCGTACTAAAATGGTATGGCGTGGTTCCTGCAAATAAACTTTTTGATACCATGCTAGCGCATTATGTAATTGAGCCAGAAGGCAGGCGCAGTATGGATTTACTGAGTGCTCAATATTTAGGATACGAACCCGTACACATAGAAGCCCTCATTGGAAAAAAAGGAAAAAATCAGGGCAGCATGCGCGACGTGGCGGTAGAACAAATTACAGAATACGCTGGTGAAGACGCCGATATCACACTACAATTAAAACATGTTTTTGTTCCTTTATTAAAAGAAAAAGAAGTCGAGCGTGTTTTTGAAAGTGTAGAAAATCCACTTGTACGCGTACTCACCGATATGGAATTTGAGGGCGTAAAAATTGACAATAACTTTTTAAACGAATACAGTAAACTTTTAGAAGTAGACGCCAAGCAGTTTGAAGAAAACGTGTATGCACAAGCGGGTGTTCGATTTAATCTCGCATCACCAAAACAATTAGGAGAAGTTTTATTTGATAAATTAAAACTCGATCCAAAAGCTAAAAAAACAAAAACGGGTCAGTACGCAACCGGCGAAGACGTGCTTGTAAAACTATCCAATCAACATAAAATTGTAGATGACATTTTAGGATTTAGAGAGCTTACAAAACTTAAGTCTACCTATGTAGATGCGCTTCCGCTCATGATCAATCCTAAAACCGGACGCGT
>Ga0222712_10000702_pt1 | contig 42995 bp, 17 predicted proteins | sample C33_657DmetaG_FD_165043 | JGI IMG/M metagenome (GOLD analysis project Ga0222712, IMG submission 165043) | Estuarine water microbial communities from San Francisco Bay, California, United States - C33_657D | ecosystem: Environmental > Aquatic > Marine > Unclassified | place: USA: California... | reverse complement strand
TTTGGTCAGTAGATAGCCTAACCCACCTAAGCCACCCACAATCAAATAGTGGCCGTCTGGATCTAACCGAAATGAGTCAACAGGCGAGTCAGTCAAGGTCTGTAGACGTTGTACCCAGCGCTTGTTGTTTCGCAAGGCAATTTGGTTGTCGTGCTCTTCAGAGATCAATTCTTGTCGCTGCATATCGATGATGACTTTGCCAGTGTGTTTGGCTTGTTGCATCGTGCGAAAAGCAGTTTCGATGGCCTCAGCCGCGAAGGTCTGATAGGGTAGTGGTTTGAGCTCGTCGGTGGCAAAACGCTCAAGCAGTCTGCGCAGTAACGTCTGCAGCACGTGACGCTGCTCTCGGTAAAGCACCATCAGATCAATCGGAAAATATTGTATTGCCGTAGAGAATTGTGCGATTTGTTCTGGCGTGCGCAAATCGGTGATGCCGATCTCTAGAAAACGCCCGCCCGCTCTTAACAGGCGCAAGCTTGCATCCGTAAACTCACCGCGCAGACTATTGAGCACAACGTCTAGACCTTCTCCGTGAGTCAGCGTTCGGATAGCCGCTTCAAACTCAGTGGTGCGCGAATCAAAAATGTGCTCGACACCTAGGTCTTTAAGAATTTGCCATTTTCCTTGGCTCGCGGTGGCAAACACGACAGCACCGGCAGCCTGCGCGATTTGGATGGCAGCTTGACCCACGCCACCGGTAGCTGCGTGAATCAGTACGCGTTCTCCTGGCTGCAAGTGCGCCAGACTTTCTAAGGCGTAGGCCGCAGTCAAAAACGTAATCGGGATGGTGGCCGCTGCGCGATCCTCAATGGCGGCAGGAAGCGAAACCGTGGTGGCGACCGGCGCGCAGATGAAGCGACTCAAACTACCAGGGACCATCGCCAACACGCGCTCGCCCAAGGCAAATTCTGTGACACCGGAGCCGAGTTTGACCACGCGTCCCGCGCATTCAACGCCTAGGCCATCACCCATGGCGGGTACGCGGTGCAAGGCCAGCAACACATCCTTGAAATTCAAACCCGTGGCATGCACTTCAATTTCGACTTCACCGGGTTGCGGCTCGGCCCGCTCGCAAGCTTGCCAGGCTAAATCTCCTAAGCTGCCAGAGGCTGGGATCGTGAGGCGACAGGCTTGCGCACCGGCTTGCTCAACGTGTTGACAGACGAACTGACTATTCTCAGACGCGCTTGCGGTTGAGTCTAAATCAATGACGGCGCATTTCACCTGAGGATATTCAAGCGGTATGTTTTTCCCAACACCTGACAAAATTGATTGCTGAAGATGGATCGGAGCGTCACGACCAGCAGCAGAAATGAACTGCGCGTTCGCGGTCAGTATGAATAACTGTAGAGAGGTTTGTTCAGAGGCTTTGCCAATCAGCGTCTGCAGCGTATACAGCAGCGGCTCAATCGAGCTTCGATTGGTCTCTTCTAAAGAGCCATCCGTACCCAAACCCCATCCGTAAATGACGCTTGTGAAGGAGTTGTCTGGATGACTCAGGGCCTCTGCAAGTTGTATAAACTGCTCTTTCACTTGCGGATTAACCAAGAAGGTATCGCCGTCAAGTGAACTGAAAGTCGAGCCTTTTTTGATGACTGTCACGCGATGGCCAGCGGCACGAAGTTGTTGACAGAGCACCTGATCAAACTCTAGATCGGCTGTAAAAAATACAATCGCGTTTGAAGAGTCAATGCTAAGGCTGGCCAGTTCGCGGCTTTCCCAACCCTGGCCGTAACACAACGAGTGACTCGTGTCTTGAAGTAACTTTTCTAGGCTCGCCAGACTAACCTCACGACCTTCGATCCCCAGACATTGGCCGACTAATTGCCCGCGATCGTCAAAGAGGTCGATATCGCCAATTGTTTTGCCTGAAACGTTGGGTCCGTCTCGCAGCGTTGCAATCGCAAAAAACTGAGTTCCAGTGACGTGTTGATTGAGATGATACGACTCGACTGCAAAAGGCACGAGCGTTTTTGCTCCGTCAGGGTTGATTAGAGACGCGAACAAACAAAAACACGAATCGAGAAGGCCCGGATGGAGAATGAAACCATCGTGCATGCCCGTGTGACTATCGATGCTTGTAGGCATCGATAACGTTGCCAGCGCCATGCTATCGCTCAGGCGAATCTCATTTAGCCATTGATGCGCGTCGCCAAGCTTGATTTGGCTCTTTTCAAGTTGCTGATAGATTTGCTTTTTTGAAATGGCGCTTGACAGCGCTGCCCAGGTGCTTTCAAAGCTTAGGCGTGAAAACGCACTCTTTGATTGAGGTGAGCTTGAATTGAGCTCGATCGAGCCTGAGGCATGAGTCGAGTAGGTGGCTGAATCTAACGCCTCTAGGCTGATCAGTTTAAATTTTTTGACAGAAGAGTCTAGTTTCTCGACTGCCAGTTGAATATGTTTTGCTGTCACTGCTGGAATGACTAGTGGCAACTCAAACAACACGTCGCGAATGGTCAGTGCCGCAACAGATTGACTCGCAGTACGCGAGAACAGTTGCGCACTTTCAAACAACAGCGAAATATAGCTCGCTGCCGCAAAAATAGTTTTTCCTAGCACTTGATGTTGGTTCAGCAAAGGCAGCGTTTGGCTGCTCAGACTACCGCTGACGATGTCCCAGTCAAGCAAAGGAGATTCTGTATAGCGAAGCGTAAAGGGTCCAGCACCGCCAGGACTTTGTTCCCGATTCGAACTGGGTCTATGCGCAATCGCCTGCCAGTGCCTTTTTCTTTGAAAAGGGTAGTTCGGAATAGTCGACCATTTAGCCTGTTTATTGGCGAAGACGTTTTTCCATTGAATGTCAGCGCCAAGAATATACAAGCCGGCTAGCGCACGATACATTTGTAATTGGTCCGGTACTGATTTTCGCAGACTGGCAAGCCAAGCAGGTGTTCGCGTCGTATTTTGCTTCGCTAACCCTAGCAAAATCGGTTCGGGTCCAATTTCGATATAAGCATCGATCGCTTTGTCTTCGATGGTTTGCATCCCGGTTGAGAATTCAACCGGTCGGCGAATGTGCTCTACCCAATATTGACTGCTAAAGAGAGAATCGTTCGCCTCTTTGCCTGACAGATTTGAAACGATTGAGTTTGCCGGCTTGTTGTATTGAACGCGTTCAGCCTCAGCCTTAAATTCAGACAGAATATCGTCCATCAGATAAGAATGAAAAGCATGAGATACGGTCAGAATATGGCTGTCGATCTTAGCTTTGGCTAAATCTTCGCAAAGACGCGCGATTGCGTCCTTGTCTCCTGAGACAAGAATTTGCGTGGGGCTATTGACAGCAGCGATTTCAACCTGTTGTTGGTAGTTTGTTAAGAATGGCGTAATCGTGTCTCGCGAGCAAAAAAGCGCAGCCATTGCGCCGCCAGTTGGTAGGCTTTGCATGAGCGCAGCACGTTTGCTGATGAGTCTCAGACCATCTTCTAGGCTAAAGATTCCAGCTGAACACGCTGCAGCGTATTCGCCAACGCTATGGCCCATCACAGTCTGCGGCTTGATGCCCCATGCTGACCAGAGTTGGCATAACGAGTAAGCAAGACAAAACAGCGCGGGTTGAGTGGTGCCGGTCTCGTGGATACTGTTAGAACCTTGTTCAAAAATAATAGACTTGATCGACTGTTGAGTCAGTGACTGAAAGATCTCATCGCAGCGGTCGAACGCCGTCTTAAACACAAGTTCTGTTGCATAAAGATGTGCGCCCATGGCCGCATATTGTGAGCCTTGCCCGGTAAAGAGAAAGGCGATCTTAGGCTGTTGTGCTGCGACATGTCCGAATTGGACATTTGGGTTGGCTGTGCCGTCCAGATAGGATTTCAAACCGTCGATTAAATCTTCTCGCTCTTTACAGATGACAGAAAGGCGATAAGGCCAATGCGTTCGACCAAGGGTGGCCGAGTAGCATAAGTCTTTGAGACTCAGAGCGCCGTCATTCAAGATCTGTAGGTAACGAGCAGCCAAATCCGCCAAGCCGTTGGTGTCTTTTGCTGAGAGATTCAGTATCTCGTATTGCTCAGAGCGCTGTGCTTCTACCTGCTTTTCTGCTTTGTATTCAGAAATAATCAAATGAGCGTTGGTTCCACTAAATCCAAAAGAGCTCAAGCCTGCAACCCTCGAGGCGTCATTTTTTTCCCAAGCAACCGATTCGTTCAAGACACGCAGTGGAATTGAATCCCAAGGAATATGAGGATTCGGAGAGTTGAAGTGCAGATTTCTAGGAATACGATCATGTTCAAGCGAGAGGAGGATCTTCGACAGACCCGCCATCCCTGCAACGGGTTCTAGGTGGCCGATATTTGTTTTGACAGATCCGAGAAGCAGGTCGTTATCGCGATTTTTTCCGTATAGCGCGGATAACGCCTCTACCTCAATCGGATCACCGAGTATCGTCCCTGTGCCATGCGTTTCAACATAGTCCACCGCATTGGGGCTTAGGTTGGCATCGGCAAGGGCTTCTCGAATGACGGCTTGTTGAGCCTTACCATTTGGAGCAGCAAGGCCATTGGTCTTGCCATCTTGATTAATTGCAGTCCCTTTGATGATGCCAAGGATACGGTCACCGTCTCGCTCAGCATCTTCGAGACGCTTTAAGACGATCATTGCACAGCCTTCACCACGCACATAGCCGTTGGCGCTCGCGTCAAACGTCTTGCAGCGACCATCTGGCGAGATCGCTTGCAATTTTGAAAACCCAATGTGCATATAGGGATGCAAAATGAGGTTCACTGCCCCTGCAAGGGCTAAGTTTGATTCTCGGTTTTGTAAGCTTTTTACCGCCTGATGAATTGCGACAAGCGACGAAGAACAGGCCGTATCCAAGGCCATGCAAGGGCCTTGGAGGCCAAAAATGTAAGAGATCCGACCCGCAGCGGTACTGAACGTTGAACCCGTAATCGAGTAGGCATCGATGGTTTCAGGGCGCGCAGAGTGGCGGTGATTTAACGCGTAATCATCCCCTGAAATACCAACATAGACCCCAGTTCTACTGAATTTTAATTGTTCTGGCACTTGAAACGCATTTTCAAGTGCTTCCCAACTGACCTCTAAGAGCAAGCGGTGTTGGGGATCCATTGCTCGTGCTTCATTGGGCGAGATACCAAAGAACTGAGCATCAAACTGCTCGATATCGTCTTTGAGAAAGCCACCCTGAGCCGTATACATCTTGCCAGGAGTTTTAAGGTCTTTGTCTAAAAAATCGTAAGCTTCCCAGCGAGAGGGTGGCGCTTGAACAATCGCATCAACACCCTCGGTGAGCAGATCCCAGAATTTATTCGGCGTATCGGCACCACCTGGAAACCGACAGGCAATCCCGATCATTGCAATGGGACTTTTATGCTTAAGCGCGTCGTTTTCAGCAATTAATTCTTTAATTGACGCGGCAGCCTGGCGTAACGCCTGCTTAAGTCTCGTCTCATTTTCAGATGAGGAATCGGTTGCTTGGGTAGGTGAACGATTCATAAAAGATCTTCAGTCGAGCGAGTCAACGTTTGATTGATGGCCGATGCCAGAAGTTTGACATGAGGAAGTTGCATCATCGTTAAATGATTGCCAGACACATACTTTAACGTTGGCGTTTCAACACTAAATTGAGCCCAACCTAACAGAGGATCACTTTTCATATCGTCTGGCATTCCTTCAAGAAAGCTTTCATGCATATCTTGTGCGCGAATCAGACTCAGATGTTTCACCTTCCAATTCTGAGGGGTGTAAAGGATCTGAGCTTGAGACTTATACATTTCGACAAGAGATTGCACGTCGCGCAAACCATCCTGCTCATCAATCAAACCATTGTCCTTCATGCGATTGAACAATTGTTCGATTTGCTCATCCCAGGTTAACTTCTTTAGCTCTTCGGCAATCAGACCAAGAGGCTTGTTGTATGTTTGGCCGACGGTATCGGCAATAATCGACAGCCACTCGGCGTCGTCCCAATTTTGAATTCTTGAGAGATCTTTTTCTGACGGAACACCTGTATCGATAATAAACAGATGCCCAAGCTCGTGGCCCGCCTGTTGCAGTTGAAACGCCATTTCTAGCGCCACCCAACTGCCAAATGAATGTCCACAGAGATAATAAGGGCCCGTTGGTTGCATGGTTTGCATCGCTTCAATATTTAAGCGAGCAATGTCTTGAATCGAGGTGAACGGTTTTTGTGTCTCTGGGGATACGATGGCTTGCAGGCCAATTAAGGGTCGATCCCCAACCGCGAGTTCATTGGCCAGCGCTCGCAAATAAATCACTGAGCCCCCGGTTCCTGGGGCACAAAAAAGCGGGGGCTGAGCGCCCTTGGCTTGGATCGAAACCAAGATCGAACTCTTATCGCCAACGATTGGTAGTTCTAGCGCAAGTGCGATCTCTTTGATCGTCGGCTTATCCAAAAGAGTGGTGAGCGGGAGTTGCCGTTGAAACTTCTCTTTGATCGCACTCATTAAACGGATGGCAAGCATTGAGTCGCCACCAAGTTCAAAGAAGTTGTCGTCTACGCCGATCGAAGAATAGCCAAGTAAAGATTGCCAGATTTGGCCGAGCTTGTGCTCGGTTGGGGTATGGGCTGCAATAAAGGTGCTCTCGAGGTCAGGGCGGGCATGCAGCTCGCCGCTTTCTTCAAGCGTTGACTGAGCGCGCCAATCTTCACGTATGACCCAGTTTTTAAAACGATACTCAAGATCACCAGTTGCAACAATAATTCGGCCGGAGGGCAGATTTTTTAAGATGCATTCGAGCGCTTCAATAGATTCTTCAGGTGACATCGAAAACTCTTGAGTTTTCGAAAAACTTGTTGATTCGTCTGAAAATTTCCAGGCATCCCAATCAATGGAAAGCCATCGAGTCGCCTCTTGGCGTGAATTTTCTAACGAGACAAAGTGATCCAAGAAGATATTTGCTGCGCTATACGCCGCATAGCCAAGGCCGCCAAGTACTGCAGAGCTTGACGAGATCAAACAACAGAAATCGACTGGATATTGGTCAAAGAGAGCTTTTAAACCAAAGGTACCAAAGACTTTGGTTGAGTAGTGCTCGTTAATTATCTCTGGTGTCAGTTCAACAAAGGGTGTGACAAGGGAAGGTGCTCCAGCCGCATGGAAAACGCCATTTATTTTTCCAAATTGTGAAACACAAGCGGAGAAGCAATCCGCTAAAGAAGACGGGTTCGCGACATCACCTGACAGTACGAGAATTTCTGCGCCAGACTTTTCGATATTTAAGATCGTTTGAATGGTATCGCTAAAGTGCGAGCCCTTTGCGCAGATTTCTTGCCACTGACTACGCTCAGGAAAGATCGTTCTGCTCACTAAACAGAGGCGAGCCCGAGATTTTTCGCCTAAATAGCGCGCAAACGTCAGGCCGACCTTTCCTAACCCGCCAGTGATGACGTACACCCCTTGATCGACTAGCGCCGTAGGAAGGCCAGCGGGGTTTTTCAATTGAACGCGCTGGTAACTCGGGACAAGACGTTGATCGCCACGGTAGGCCACCATGGGATCCGACGAGCCGTTTTCAATTTCACTCAATACTTTAGTCACGATTCGACTAGTGTTGGTATTTGCTAGCGCTAAATCGATACAGTGAATAGTGATTTGCAACACTTCTTGCGGAATCACGAGGCTAGGTCCGATGAGCGTCGCCTTACCAGGAGAACCGTGTCCGGTACCGTAGACGTCATGCAGTCTATCTGCGACAACAGTGATATCAATGGATTGATCGGTAGGGATAAAATTTGCCAAGGCGTGGCTGATATTTATTAAAGAATAAAAGCCTTGCTCTTGATGTTTTTCAAAGTGCAGCAATTCCTGATCCGTCTGCGCTGCAGCGTTTTCGTTCACATCGAGTGACCAGCAGTGCACCACTTTATAAATATTTTTATGGCGTAACTGCTTAATTAACGATTCGTAGTCGCCTCGGTGTCGAGGTGACACGGTGAAAGCCGACTCTGAGACTTTTTGAAACCGAGTACCGCTTGTCACTTGCACGACCTCTTGATTGTATTGACTCAAGGTCTGAAGCAGACTTTGGCATAGTCTCGATTCATTGGTGAAGACCAACCATACGCGCTTGTCTTGCGCAAATTCTTCGACGTTCAAAGTCTCTGGATAAACTGTTGGCCGCCAATGTGGCAAATAAAACCATTCTTCTGGTGGTCGACGCGCTGTCAAATCGTCGTTTTGATTTGTGCTACCTGGTTTCGGCGCATCAATCCAATGCCGCCTACGTTCAAAGGGGTAAGTGGGTAACGATATACGTGACAACGGGTCTTGTTCGTAGAACCGATCCCACGAAACAGGTAAACCCGAGGTCCAGATTTTGGCAAGGGCGTCAAACACACCTTTGTCTTCAGGCAAACGATCTGTATCAAGTGAGGTGATGATTGCCCTGAGTTGTTGACTGTTTTGACGCCGTTTCACTAAACGACTCAAAATCGACTTAGGACCAACCTCTAAACAAACTAGGTGAGTTTCGGCCAACAATGTCGCTGCGCCTGCTGAAAATTGCACGGGGGCTCGCAGATGCTTGACCCAGTAATCAGCACTCTGCGCCTCGTGGGCAGAGATCCATGTTCCTGTGACGTTAGAGACAAACGGAATCCGCGGTGCAGAAAGCTTATGCTGCTGTACTAAATGTCGAAACTCTTCAAGAATTGGATCGAGCATGCTTGAGTGAAAAGCATGAGAAGTCTGTAATGTTGTGCAGGTGATACTTTGTATGTTGAGCTTGTCAGCAAGTTGCTTGATCGACTGTGTTGGGCCGGCCACGACGACTCCGCCGTCTTCGTTGATACTAGCAATGGATATATCTGAGAAACTCGAAAGATCAAGTTCTGAAGCGGGCTGTGCAACGGCAAGCATTGAGCCTTGCGGCAAGCTCCAGACCAGTCGACCGCGATGAGCGATCAGAGTCAACGCGGTATCTAACTCAAAAACGCCTGATAAGCAGGCGGCAACGTACTCGCCAAGACTGTGGCCGAGCATTGCAAAGGGTTTGATGTTCCAATGCATCCACAGCTTTGCCATTGCATATTCAGTGACAAAGAGTAGTGGCTGAGTGATCCACGTCTCATGAATCAAACGATGCAATGTTGGATCTGTACTTTTTTCTTGAGTAAAAAATTCTCTTAAATCAAAATTTAACAATGGTTGCAGTCGGTCGGCGCAATAGTCGACGGTGTCGCGAAAGAGCGGCTCGCTGTTGTAAAGCGATATTCCCATGCCCACATACTGAGTCCCTTGCCCCGGAAACAAGAATGCGACTCGGGGCGACTCAGAATTTTTAAGCGAAGACAGCTTAAGTTTCTCGGTATCTTGACTAGCCAGTTGCTCGCGTAACTGCTCAAGCGATTGACAGATAAACGTTGAACGATATTGAAACGCCTTACGTCCGACTGCTAGGGTAAACGCCAAGTCAGCAAGGTTAGAGTGCTCATTTCGATCAATGAACTCTTTAAGCTGCGCCTCTGTTGCTTTGAGTGCTTGCTGCGATTTGGCAGAACATGTGACGATGTGCCATGGGCGAGAGTAAGAAGAGGGTATTGCAACAGGAGCCTCTTCTAAAATCACGTGGGCGTTCGTCCCGCCAATGCCGAATGAGCTAATGGCAGCGCGACGTGGGTGCTCGTGTTGCGGCCACGCTGTTAAAGAGGTGGGGATATAAAAATGGCTATCTGTTAAACCAAGCTTTGGGTTCGCTTCAGTGAAGTGCAGCGTTCTCGGAATCTCTTTGTGCTGCAGTGCTAACACCGTTTTAAGAAGCCCAGCAACACCCGCTGCAGTATTTAAATGACCAATATTTGTTTTAACCGAGCCCAACGCCGCAGGGCGGACTCCTGAGTCGACCGACGCGTAGGCTTGTTTTAACGCGGTGATTTCAATGAGATCTCCAAGCGCAGTTCCAGTTCCGTGCGTTTCGATGTAATCAATCGTGTCAGCAGACACCTGAGCGTGCGCAAGCGCTTGCTGTATGACGCTTGCTTGGCCAGTCACACTAGGGGCTGTGAAGCCAACCTTGGCAGAGCCATCGTTGTTGACCGCACTGCCTTTAATCACTGCGTGGATTTTGTCTCGATCTTTGAGCGCCTGACTGAGTGGCTTAAGGATCACGACTCCGGCGCCGCTTCCCCACACTGTGCCGTTGGCTTGAATGTCGAACGCGCGACAGTGACCATCGGGTGAACTGATATTACCTTCTTCATGTAGGTAGCCACCGTGATGCGGAACCTTAATCGCAACACCGCCTGCCAAGGCAAGATCGCAGTCGCCCAGCAGCAGGCTTTGACAGGCTTGATGAATCGCGACGAGCGAGGTTGAACACGCAGTCTGTACCGTGATACTTGGGCCAGTCAAATTGAAGGCATACGACACGCGAGTCGCGAGAAAGTCTTTGTCATTTGCCAGAATTAACTGAAAAACAGAGGTGTCTTGATGTCGTGCAACATAGGGGACAACATTACGAACCAAATAGTCGTTATGCCCAACGCCTGCAAACACACCGATAGAAGAGTGTTTGGGGTCTGCATAGCCAGCATTTTCAAGTGCTTGCCAAGCGGTTTCTAAGAACACCCTTTGTTGCGGATCGATAAACTTTGCTTCAGCAGGCGTGAACGAGAAAAACTCGGCATCAAAATCGGTGATGTTAGACAACACACCAGTACCACGGATGTAATTTGGCGAAGCAATCAGTTCAGGCTCTACGCCAGCGTCTTGCAGTTCGGTCTCGCTAAAGAAGCGAATAGACTCTTGACCCGATCGCAAATTCTCCCAAAACGTATTGAGATCATCGGCACCAGGCACGCGCGCAGCGACTCCAATGATCGCGATGGCATCATGCTCAAGCATTTTATGTGTGGTCTTGAGTCGCTCGGGTGTCTCTTGGGCGATATGATGTTGGTCTATCCAATTTGATAAAGATCGAATGGTTGGATATTCAAATAAATGGATGAGAGGGATCTCGCGCTCGAGTTGCCGCTGCAGTTCTTCATTGACACGACTCAATAACAGAGAGTGTCCACCAAGATCAAAAAAGTTGTCATCGATGTTGATTGTCGTGCGTTGTAAAACCTGAGACCAAATATCACCAATTAATTTTTCGCTAGGCCGTTGAGGGGTTGTGCTAGCTGAGCTTAGCTGAGAAATCGACTCGGGTTCAGGTAATGCTTTACGATCGATTTTTTCATTAGGCGTGAGTGGAAACGCCTCCAACATGAGGATGTGAGCGGGCACCATGTACTCGGGCAGCACCTCTTTGAGAAAGACCCTCAGCTCTTTATCCGAATGTACGGCGCTATCTTTGACGGTTAGATAGGCCAAGATGCGCGCAGAAGAGTCGGTTGTGCCACTGCGAGCGATGACAACAGCCTCTTTGGTATTCGAGTGCTGGCGTAAGCGGGACTCAATCTCGCCTAACTCGATGCGATAGCCTCGAATCTTGACCTGATGGTCTATTCGTCCTAGAAATTGAAGCGTTTGATCTTCTGACCAAGCGACGAGATCCCCTGTTCGATACAGTCTTGTCCCCGGTGTTTGACCGAAAGGGTCGGGGCGATAGGAGTCGGCCGTAAGCGCGGGACGCTTCAGATAGCCGCGCGCCAAGCCTTCGCCTCCAATGTACAGTTCACCCGGCAATTTATTTGCTTGTGGGTAGAAATGACGATTGAGGACATACAACTGAGTATTTAGGATGGGATGGCCGATTGGCTCGACTGAATTATCAGTTTGCGCGCTATCCAGTACGCGTCTGACTGCAGACCAGATGGTGGTTTCTGTTGGGCCGTACAAATTCCAAAGACTGACACCTGCCCCTGTCAAAGAGGCAGATAAATCAACGGGTAGAGCCTCGCCACCGCAAAACGCTGCGAATGTTGGCGTGGGTTTCCAGCCAGTCTCGAGCAGCACTCTCCAGGTGACTGGCGTGGCTTGCATCGTTGTGATCCCATATTGCGCTATTGCTTTTTGCAGCGCACGGCCATCAACCGAGGTTTCTCGTGAAGCAATGACAACTCGCCCGCCCGTCATCAAAGGCAAGAATATTTCCAGACCAGCGATATCAAACGAAATTGTGGTGACGGCCAGTAAGGTATCGTCTTGTTTAAAGCCAGGCTCAGTCTGCATCGAATGCAAAAAGTTATAAAGTGCACGATGCGTGATTTGAACGCCTTTGGGTCTTCCGGTTGATCCCGAGGTAAAGATCACATAGGCAGAATTCAGCGGAGAAATCACGGGTACTGAGGGCTCGCGGTCAGTATGTATGTCGCTGGTTTGGGCGATCAGTGTCTCTAAAAACTGGATAGGTACGGTCGTTTGATTCAGCTTCTCTGCGAGCGCAGTTTCAGTCAAAATCAGCTTTGGACTAGCATCCTCTAAGATCCAGGCGATACGATCAGCAGGAAAATTAGGGTCTATCGGGATATAGGCGGCGCCAGCCTTCATGATCGCGAGCATCGCAACAATCATTTGTGCTGAACGATCGACATAGAGCGCAACCAGATCTTCTGTTTTGACGCCAGTTTGGCACAAAAGCTGGGATAACCGAGTTGAACGAGCCTCTAACTCGCCATAGCTGATCGAGGTGTGATCAAAGGAGATCGCAATACGATCCGGAGCGTCTTTAGCACGTTGTGCGATCAACGTGAGTACATTTGTTTCTGGCGGTAGTTCATATGCAGTCGTGAGTTGCTGAGCAAACAACTCATGTTTCTCTTCAGCATTAAGAATTGAAATCTCACGGATCGAACGCTTTGGCTGTGCAATCATTTGCTCAAGAATGCTTGCATAGCGCGTTGCGAAATGAGCAATACTTTCGCCTACAAAAAGGTCTTCACTAAAATTCCAATAGGCGACAACTCGTTCACCTTCATCCTCTAGACTTAAGCTCAGATCAAATTTTGCAGAATTGGTTTCTTGTGCGACAGCTTCTATTTGTAAATTGGCAAAAGAGTTGATCTGTTGCGTCGAGGTTTGTAAGTCAAAGGCCACTTGATAGAGTGGTGCATGATTCAGGCTTCTTGTCGGATTTAAGATCTCAACAATTTTTTCAAACGGAATTTCTTGGTGGTTAAAGTCGTTCACACAAGCGCTTCTGACTCGATTCAAAAATTCTTCAACAGTCGGATCTCCTGAAAGATCGATGCGAATCGGAAGAGTATTAATAAACAAGCCGATCAGTTCTTCAAGTGCAGCATCATTTCTGTTAGCGACCGGACTCCCAATGATCAGATCGTCTTGAGCAGAGTGCGCAGACAAAAACAGAGCAAAGCCCGCGAGTAACGTCATATAAAGCGTACAGCTTGTCGATTGACTGAGCGCCTTTAATCCTTCGGCAAGCCGTGAATCGATTTCGCAAATATGAGTTTTGCCCGCATACGACAGGTAGTTTGGCCTTGGGTGGTCGGTGGTCAAGGTCAGTAGTTCGGGGCAATCTGCTAGACGAGTCTTCCAATAATCTATAAAGGCTTGAAGATTGGTGCCCGCTAGTTCGTTGGTTTGCCAATGCGCGTAATCAAAATATTGAATCGGTAAGGCTTGCAGTTTGGCGTCTTGCTGTTGCCAAAGCGCTGTGTAGATCTCTTGAAGTTCTTTAAACAAAACACCTATTGACCAACCATCTGCGACGATATGGTGTAGCAGTATCGAGACATGAAATTGCTGTTGAGCGGTTTTGACTACAGTTGCTTGGATTAAATCATCGCGCGCCAAATCAAAGCTAAACTGCTCGAGGGCTTGTGCAATACTTTGGGGTGTACGTGTGTGGTCTGTCGTTAGATCTATCCAATCGCAAGTAAACGCTTCAGGATCTTTAATGACAATAGTTGGGCCGTCTGAGCTGCTAAGAAAGTTGTAACGCAGTATTTCGTGGCGCTGAATAATCTGACTTAGTGCTTGCTCAAAGTATTGTTGGTTGAAGTCACCGCTGATGCCAAAACAAAGTGGCATGTTGTAGGTGGGTGAGGCCCCTTCGAGTTCATATAAAAACCAAAGACGTTTTTGACCGAAAGACAACACGGGTGGCACAGAGCGATCGACTTTCTGAATCTTGCTTGAATTTGCTGAGAGCCCTTTGGCCTGTTTTAGGTATTGCAAAATCTCTTGTTTGCGTGCGGTGATCGTTGCGCCAAGCTCTTTGGTGATGATGCCCTTAGGCGCGCGCACGCTAAGCTGTTCTCCATCAACAGCCAACGTCACTTTTAACGCACGTAATTCGTTCAGAAAAAGATCAAGTGACATCACAGTTTAAATTCTTCTTCGTCATCATTTAAGGGTGATTGTTGCGTGTCGTGCTGATGAGTGCTCCAGAGCAGATTATCAATATGCTGTCCGAGTTGTGCAATTGTTGGCTTTTCAAACAAGGTCGAAGCCGGGAAATTAATGTCATAGTGTTGTTTAATGCGGGTCACCAAACGAGTTGCCAACAACGAGTGACCCCCTAAGTTGAAAAAGTCGTCTTCGCGGCTGACTTGATCAAGGTTAAGAACTTCAGACATCATTCGCTCTAGCACCTGCTCAGTCTCGGTCTTCGGTGGTTGATAGTCAAGTTGCTGGCGTCTATCAGGCTTAGGAAGCGCTTTTTTATCGAGCTTGCCGTTTGGGGTGAGCGGAAACGCTTCAAGAACAACCCATTCGGTGGGCACCATATATCCAGGTAGTTGAGTCTGTAACCAGTTTTCTAAGGTTTGGAGCGCGTCCTCTGCAGGATGCTCGAACGTGACGAAAGCGGCCAGACGCGTATCACTCGCTGAGATTTCAAAGACTTGAACAACGGCTTGTTTGACAGAGTTGTGTTTTTGGATGACCGCTTCAATTTCGCCGAGTTCAATCCTGAAGCCACGCAGCTTCACCTGTTGATCTAGCCGGCCCAGACAAACTAGGTTTTCACGATCATCGTATTTTGCAAGGTCACCTGTGGCATATAGTCTCGCGCCAGGCTCACTGCTATAGCCGTCAGGCACAAATTTCTCTGCAGTCAAAGCGGGGCGATTCAGGTAGCCATTGGCCAACCCTTTACCTCCAATGAAAAGTTCACCGGCGAGCCCATAGGGCAGTAAGTTTCCAAACTTGTCTTGAAGCACAAGCGAGGTGTTGTTCAAGGGTTCGCCGATTGGAATGCTTACGTCGTAATCCCGATCAGAGCTAAGCTCAAAGCGAGTTGACCAGATCGTGGTTTCGGTCGGGCCATACAGATTCCAGATTTGTGCGGGGGTATGTATTAACTGGTTGGCGAGGTCGACCGGAAACGCCTCACCGCCACAAAGTATTTTTTTCAAGCCTTTTCCGTCCCAACCGGCTTCTAGCAGCAGGCGCCAAGTAATTGGCGTCGCTTGCATGATGGTCGCACCGCTGTTCTTAATCACCTTGATTAAGCTAGCGCCGTCTGACGCTTGCTCTCTTTCTAGCAGCACAATCGTGCCACCGGTGATTAACGGCAGGTAAATCTCTAGGCCGGCGATATCAAAAGAAATGGTTGTGACGGCGAGCAAAGAGTCTGTCTGATCTAGACCAGGCTTGTCTTTCACGGACAGGAGAAAGTTGACAAGATCAGCCTGGGTGATCTGCACGCCCTTCGGATTGCCGGTGGATCCTGACGTGTAGATCACGTAGGTGGGATTCAGAGGGGATTGCAGGTTAGCAAGGTTATGACTTGAGCACGACTTTAATTTTTCAAGCTCGAGAGGTAGCAACTGGCAGGTCTGGCTTAACGCGCCGGTGTGACGCTTATCTTGCGGGTCGACGATTAGTACGCTCGCTCGACTGTCCGAAATCATATACGAGACACGCTCGCTCGGATACTCAGGATCAATCGGAACATAAGCTGCTGCGAGTTTTTGTATGCCAAGCAGAGCAACGATTAAAGAAGGTGACCGTTCTAGGCAGACACCGACTAAATCACCAGGTTTGACACCGATGCTCTGAAGCTGTCTTGCAAATTGATTTGCCGCGCGATTCAGGGCACCATAGCTCAAACTATCATGCCCTAAAGTGATAGCAATTTTGTCAGGGGCTTGTTGAACTTGTCTCTCAAATAATTCAGGCAGAGTCAGTGCAAGCTCTGGAAGCTGGCGCTGACTGGCCCTCATCGCTGTCTTCAAGCGTTGCTGGTCGTGCGCTGAGGTCACACTCGCGTGCCAGTGACTGATGCTTGCCTCTGGATTTGAACCGGCGAAGGCCAAGAGACGGTGTAGGCTCTCTAGCAGCTGACTCACAGCCTTTTCGTCAAATATGGTCTGATCGTAAGAGATCTTGACGGGGACTCGGTCGCCGCCCGACGCCGTAATAGTCAGGGGCAGGTTAGTTTGTTCGTGCAACTGCAGAGAATTAAAGGATAAGGCCTGTGCCTGTGCATCGATACTGTCGTCTAGCGGATAGTTTTCGAAGACCAAAATGCTGTTAAACAGCGACGTTCTTGGAGGTAGTTCGCTACAGGCCTGTATCGTCACCAAAGGCGTGTATGCATACAAATCACTATCCATCTGATCGTGTAAAAGTATCGTCATGAATTGAACGATTGTTTGATTTGGCTGCAGTTTTGCACGGACGGGTAGGGTGTTGATAAAAAGACCAACCATCCCTTCAACACCATCAAGCTCAGGAGGACGGCCAGACACCGTTGCGCCAAACACAATATCGTTAGACTGACTATAGATATGTAACAGGGTGGCCCAAGTGCTTTGCAAAATATTGCTGAGCGTCAAACGATGCCGTTTGGCGATATCAGTCAGCGTGCGACTCAGCTCTTCACTTAATAAGAGACTTAATTCAGCAAACTGTGAACCCGACGCCAGAGTTTGTTGTTGAAGACTTTTTTCGATACCCAAAAAAGTAGGTGCTGAAAAATCTGACAGGTAATTTAGCCAGTATGTTTTTGCAACCTCAAGGTCTTGTTGTTTAAGCCATGCGATATAGTCGCGGTATGGCGTCGGTGGCCGCAAGCTTGAGTCTTCTGGGTTGTGATAAAAATGAAGAACTTCTTTCATCAAAATCGGTAAACACCAGCCATCGGTCAGGATATGGTGATGACTCCAGAGAAATTTCCAGTGGGTGGCAGAGAGCTTGATGAGATAACAGCGCATCAGGGGCGCAGTCTCGAGCGAGTAGTCTAAATATCGATCGTGCAAGACCAGTTCTTGCCAGGCGTCTTGCTGTTGTGCGGTCGAGTGAAGTACCCAATCTTGTGTTGTCCATTCAAGCCCGACCTGACGCATCACGATCTGATGATCCGCGGTGTCACCACCTTCAAATATAAAGACACGTAGGCTAGGGTGACGTGCCAGAACTTGATCCCAAGCCTTGATGAAAGTATTGGGCTCAAACTGCCCCGACATTTCGCAACTCAATTGAATAATATAAGCGCCCGTGGCCGATGCAAAGCGGCTATGAAAGGCCATTCCTTCTTGCATCGGTGAGAGCGGGTAGATATCTTCGATGTTGTCTGCATGAGTCGAAGTGAGTGTGGTGTAATGTTTTTCGCTCAGTGTTGCGAGCGGGAAACTATCGCCAATAAATGGCGTGGACTGCCGCTCGGCGCAGTGCCTGACGATATTGCGCAATTCGTTTAAATATAAAGCAGAAAAATCTTCAATTGTTTTGGCGGCGAAGATATTTTTACTGTAGCTAATGTGCAAAATGAACTGACCCGACGATACACGCGAATTAATATCGATCAGTGCTTGTCGTTGACCTGAGCTTCCGATATCTGAGCCGGTGTCACCCGCCGCCTCGTCGAGGAGCACTTGCCCGTTTGTTGCTTGATCAAACTGACCTAGATAATTAAAGCTAATTGGGCTTGGTGTCCGTTGAGTCAGTGATCGTTTGGTCTGCTCGTTTGTATTGAGATAACGTAATAAACCATACGTGAGACCGTTTGTCGGAATACTGCGCATCCGGTCTTTGATTCGACGAATCGTTTGAGCAAGGTCTTCGTCTTTTCGATAACTCAGCCGTACCGGAAATAATGAGGTAAACCAACCGATCGTTCGTGTCATATCGAGTTCGTCAAATAAATCCTCTCGTCCATGCCCTTCAAGCGAAATTTCAAATTCTTGCAAATTCGTCCAACGACCAAGCGCGGTCACCAAGGCGGTCATGAGAATGTCGTTGATTTGTGTTTGATATACCTTTGGCACGTCAGTCAACAAAGACTGTGTCATCTCGGCGTCAAGTGAAGACTCCAAATGGATGGTCGATTCGAAGGTATTGCTTGATGGATCCGCGACAAAGTCAACAGGAAGGCTCGGCACTCGCTGATTGACTTGCGTTTGCCAGTAGGTCAAATCTTTAAGTGCGTGCTGCGAATTTGCGTATTGGCTGAGTGCAGCCGTCCATTGGGCAAACGAGGATGTTTTTGGCTTAAGTTGCAACGGTTGATTCTGACTATGCTGAACCAGCAAAGACTCTAAGTCTTCTAGCAAAATACGCCACGATATGCCGTCAATGACAAGATGGTGCACAATGAGCAACAGGCGGTTCGCTTGACCTGCGGGCATTTGAAAAAGAACAGCTCGAATCAAATCACCAGTTTGCAACGCTAAAGACGCTTGGGCGTGTTGTGCAATATCGCGAATCAGGGTGTCCGTTCGGTCAGCAGGGCTCGCCGATAGATCGTGACGTTCGACGATCTTAAAACGACTCTCGTTTTGAATGATGGCTTGACTGATTTCAACGTTATCTGAGGCCGTCAAAAATTTAGATCTTAATAGGTCGTGATGTTCAACAAGCTTCTGTATGGCCTGCTCTAGGGTAACCCCCTCGACTTGCTGACTAACATGCAAGTACACCGACTGGTTAAAGTGCTGCGAACACGTGGTGAACGTTTCAAAAAACCAATGTTGAATAGGGCCGAGTACATACGTACCTGATAATTTTTCTTGAGGTGCAACGATTCGGTGAGTCGTATTTGCGATGCTGGCTAATTGGGCAACTGTCTGTTGTTGAAATAATTGTTTGACTGAAAGCGTGAGCCCAGATTGCTTGAGCCGACTGACAATTTGAATGCTAAGAATTGAATCGCCGCCCAAATCAAAGAAATTATCGTGAATACCGACTCGAGTCACCCCCAGCACGTCTTGCCAAATTTGACACAAGAGCCTCTCAGTCTCGTCGCGAGCCGCGACGTATTGAGTTCTTTCATCCTGAAAAACTGGTGCTGGGAGTGCGTCGAAATCTAGTTTGCCGTTAGTGGTAATAGGAAGCTGATCTAAAAAAGTCATTCCTGCCGGCAGCATATAGTCTGGCAAAAGGTCTTGTAGTGATTCGAGTACACCCGCAGCATCGATACTGCCCAATTGTTTCAAGGCAATATACGCATATAAACGCGGGGTTCTAGCCTCTCCAACGATGGCGACACAAGCATCTTGAATAGCAGGCAAGGTCAGCAGTGCGTTTTCAATTTCTGTCAGTTCGATTCTAAAGCCACGAATTTTGACCTGCTTATCTTTGCGTCCTTGAAACAGCAAATGTCCTTCTGCAACGTAGCGTGCAAAATCTCCCGAGCGATATAGCCTTTGACCTGGCTGTGTACAAAACGGATCTGGAACAAACTTTTCGGCCGTCAAGGCTGGTTGATTGAGATATCCTCGACTGACTTGCGGCCCGCCAATTGTTAATTCGCCACCAAGATGGGACAGCCCAAGGTCAAGAAACTGGTCTAGCAGTCTGATATTGGCTTGACTAACTGGCTTGCCAATTGGGATGAAGTCTTGCTTGAGTTGGCGGGGCACTGTGTACGCTGTACACATGATCGTTGTTTCGGTCGGACCATACTCGTTGGTGAGTGCGATCGCGGGATATTTATCATAATGATCTTGTGCGAGCTTAGGTAGCAGACTGTCGCCACCTAAGATAATCTGACGTAGAGCTAAAAATTGACTCTGAGTTGCAAGCGTCAGTACCGGGCTATAGAGAAGTGGTAGCAGAACAAGATGTGAAATCTGTGTTTGAGCAATGCGTTGCAGCAGGGCTGTCGGGTCTGCAGCTAAGTCTTTCGCAGCCAGGTGTAAACAGCCGCCCTGGCAAAGTGTCCAGAAGATGTTTCCTGATGAAATATCGAAGGCATAAGGTTGTAAAAGCAATAATCCAGAGACGGGTTCTGGATAAAAATCGTTTCGAGATTTCAAATATGCTGCGAGGTTCGAGCGTGATACGCCGACTCCCTTAGGTGTTCCGGTCGATCCCGAGGTGTAGATGACATAAGCCAGGGACTCTTCGAGGTTCACCCAAGTTGGGTTGCCATCAGGAGTATCTGTTTGCAACAGATCACTGATATCAAGCGTTTGCACACTCTTGTGTCGTATGCCGTCTTCGGGGACAGCACAAATCAAGTGTTTAACGTGCGCTTCATGGAGCATGACCTCTTTTCGTTCAAAAGGGGTCGCTGGCAAGATCGGAAGGTACGCTGCGCCTGCTTTCATAATGCCCAACATGCTGATCACCATTTCTGGTGAGGGCTCAAAAATTAGGGCGACGACTGAATCGTGACCGATCCCGAGACTTCTAAGTTGTCTGGCTAGTTTGTTCGCTTGACGATTGAGAGTATCGAAGGTGAGTGCGTTGTGGCTGCCATCGGTTAGCGCAATGGCATCTGGTCGAAGAGCAGCCTCACGCTCGAAAAGCGTCTGTGCACAGGTGTAGCGTTGCGAGACCAGCGTTGGGTTGTACTCGACTAGAAACTGATGCCGTTGCGCCACCGTTAACAAGGGAGTTTGCAGAATCGTCGAGTAAGGCTTTGCAACCATACGGCGCAGCAACTGAGTGAAATGCTCAGAGAGTTCTTCAAGGGTACTTTCTTCGAAAAGATCAATGTTGTATTCGAAGATGCACCGCAAGCTATTTGATTCTTGTTGTATCGCTAGGGTTAGGTCAAACTTAGTGCTTGCGGTTTCGGCATCGAGCGGCAACATTTTCAGATCAGAGTGGTGAATACTCTCTTCGATCGCATTTTGAAGCACGAACATTGTCTGAAAAATAGGCGCATGACTCAAGCTGCGCTCGGGATGAATCGCATCCACAATTGATTCAAAAGGCGTGTCTTGGTTTGCTAAACCTTCAAGCATCGTTTGACGTAGACGGGCCAGCAGTTCGACTGTGGTGCTCTGTGGGTTATGCAATATTCTGATCGGCAATGTGTTGACGAACAGACCAATAAGTTCATTCAATTCTGAACGGTTTCGGTTGGTAACCGGCGTGCCAATCACCAGGTCGTGGGTGTCGCAGTGCTTCGCCAACAGGGTTGCATAGCAGGCAAATAAGCCCATAAACAACGTCACGTCATTAGCGGAACATAACGCCTTTAATTGCTGCGTCAACGAGTCATCGATAAAAAATACCAACGCACGCCCTTGATAGCCTTGTATCGCAGGCCTTGGTTTGTCGATTGGCAAATTTAGAAGAGTGGGTGAACCGTCTAACGTTGTTTTCCAGTAATTGAGTTGTGCGTTGAGTGTTTCTGGATTAAGCCAACGTTGTTGCCAGGTTGCAAAGTCGGCGTATTGGACTTTTAGTGGGGTCAAGCGATCAGGCTCTTGCTGAGCAAACGCTTGATATAGCGCTAACAACTCTCGTTGTAGGACTAGCATTGACGCCTCATCTGAGGCAATGTGATGCAATGTGATTGCTAACGCCCAGTGGTTGCTGCTTAACTCAAGTAAATCGGCACGAATTGAAATATCTTTAGCAAGGTCAAACGGCTTTGTGTTTTTCTCAACTAGCCATTGTTGAACATCTGCGGTTTGCTGGGAAGACGCTTTTAGTCGCGTGATCTCTAGCAGCGAGAGAGGAGTTTCAACAACAACTGCTGATGGTTCTCCGTCTGTTTGTTGATAAACAGTGCGCAGAATTTCGTGTCGCTCAACGATTCTGACCAAAGCCGTGTTAAGCGCATCGACGTTAACTTTACCGAGAAGCTCAAGCGCTGTAGAGATATGATAGTTGCTGTTCGGGCCTTCAAGTTGATCCAAAAACCATAGCCGTTTTTGCGAATACGAAAGTACCGATACTTTCCGCTGTTCTAAGGTTTGAGCCAGAATAGGTGGGCTGACCTTTTTAATGGTTTGATGGTTTGAGGATAAAAACTCAACTAATAAGGCAATCGTCGGATGATCAAATAATGCTTGTACTTGAATATCAACGAGAAACTCATCACGAATCTTCGTAATGATTTGAAGCGCCAGTAACGAGTGGCCGCCCAAGTTAAAGAAGTTATCGTGAATGTGAATGCGTTCGACCTTCAGAACGCTGGACCAAACACTTTCCATACGCTGCTCATGGTCATTACGCGGCCCGATATACTCGATCTGACTCGACAGACTCTTGATAGTGGGCAAAGCCTTACGATCAATTTTTCCGTTTGGAGTTAAGGGTAAGCTTTCAAGAATCGTAATGTTAGAGGGCAACATATACGACGGTAATTGGGCGGCGATCAAGGCGCGTAATGCGGTCGTTAGTTCTTGTTGGTCAGAGGCCTGGTGATCTGCGCGATCTTTTATTTCAATAAACGCGTTCAGCGTGACATGATCTTGATCACTGACTTGGCAGACTGCGACGGCGTTTTTTACCCGCGGATGCTGTGCCAAGACCGATTCGATTTCACCAAGCTCAATTCGAAAGCCACGGACTTTGACTTGAAAATCTGACCGACCAATATATTCAACATCACCATTTTCTAAAAAACGCGCGACATCTCCAGTTTGATAAATGCGGTCTCCTGGAGTCAGACTAAAAGGTGACGGAATAAAACGTTCGGCTGTTAAGCCCGGTTCGTTCAGGTAGCCGCGACTTAGACCCAAACCGCCGATGTAGAGATCACCTGGAATGCCTAGCGGGCACGAGTCCAGGCTCGAATCAATGATAAAGAGTGAGGTATTGGCAATCGGTCGGCCAATAGACGGATTGGTGTGTCCGTTGAGCTCATTGAGATGAAGTTGATTGCGCGTTGACCAAATTGTCGTCTCGGTGGGGCCGTATACGTTCCAAACTTCGGCATCACTTTTTAACAAGCGTTCGGCAAGCTCCGCTGACAAGGCTTCGCCTCCGCAAAGCGCTTGTTCAAGGCCTAACTGCGTAGGTTCTATGCTGGCGAACAGCAATCGCCACGTGGCAGGAGTGGCTTGCAACGCCGTTGCTTGCGTCGCAAACAATAATCTGACAAGCGCCTGACCGTCGCCCGCAGTTTCTTTGGGTACCAGAGCAATACGCGCCCCACTGATTAAAGGCAGATAGAGTTCGAGCGCCGCAATATCAAAAGAGATCGTCGTGACGGCTAGTAGAGTACTGTCGCGACTGAGACCGGGTTTCTCAAGCATTGTCTCAAGAAAGTTATGTAAGGCACCGTGGGTGATTTGTACGCCTTTGGGCTTTCCGGTCGAGCCTGAAGTAAAAATCACGTATGCCAAACTATCGTCTGGAAGTGTGTTGCGTGTCGCAAGAAAAGCCTTAGCCGGGGCATGCTTGATGAGATCCCAGTCTGCATCAAGGCAGACGAGGTCGACGGGATCTAACGCAAACAAAGGTTGGGTAGCGGTCTGCGCAACAATCAGGCGAATGTTCGCAGTGCCGACCATGTCTTGAATGCGATTTTTTGGATAACTCGGATCGATAGGAACATAGGCAGCACCACTTTTCAAAATACCAAGTAGTCCGATTATTAAAAGGACCGAGCGCTCGACACATAAACCAACCAAGGTTTCAGTGGTCGCGCCTTGCTGTTTTAGATAAGAAGCCAAATGTGAGGCGCGTGCATTGAGTTCGCCAACGGAAATTTGTTCAGTCCCAAACAACACCGCAATACGGTCTGGGTATCTGGCCGCTTGCGCTTCGAACAAATCGCAAATCGACTCTTGTTTCGGGTATTGCTTGTTTGTTTGGTTGAAGTCGAGTGTGAGTCGTTTGACTTCAGTGTCAGAGGACAGACGAAGAGCGGACACTTTTTGATTAGGATTTTGAATGACTTCAGCGAGAATATTGTTGAAATGCTCAATGAAACGTTCAATCGTGCTGGCTTTAAACAAGTCTGTGTTGTATTCAAGCTCAGCAAATAATTGCTCGCTTTGCTCTTCGAACTTCAACGTGATGTCAAACATCGCCGTGTTCGCAGCGATCGGGACAGCATTTAAATGTAGGTCACCGATACGTAAGCCATCTCTTTCTTCATTTTGATTTTGCAGAATCAACATGACCTGAAAGAGGGGAGAAAAGCTAGGGTTGCGCTCTGGATCGACCGCTTCGACAAGCCGCTCGAAAGGCAGATCTTGATGCTGATAGGCCTCTAAGAAGTTATCTCGGACATGCGTCAGCAGTTGTGCAAACGAAATTTGAGGGTCGACGTCAGTGCGTAAGACTAGAGTGTTAACAAAAAATCCAATGAGTTGCTCAAGTTCTATGGTCGTTCGATTTGCGATTGGCGAGCCAACGACAACGGTCTTTTGCCGGCTATAGCGTGCGATGAGCGTACAAAATATTGCCTGGAGCACGACGAATAACGAGGCTCCGATTGGCTTTCCGAGCAATTTTAGGGACTGTAATCGATGCGCATCGATCGTAAAGTAAGTTGTTTTCCCTGCGTAACTCTGTCTAAGTGGGCGAGGGTAGTCTGCTGGTAGCTCAACTAGGCTCGGGATGCCCTTGAGTTTGTTTTTCCAGTATTTGACCAAGACGTCTGAGCGAGGACCGTCGAGTAAACGTCTTTGCCATTGCGCAAAGTCTGTATATTGAATCGGTAGGGGTAAGAGCGGGGACAACGCGCCCTGTGAGAACGCTTCGTATAGTGTACAAATCTCTTTTAAGAGGACATTGCCGTTTGACCAGCCATCTGAGACGATGTGGTGCACGACCATCAGAAGAATGTAACGTTCTTGACTGAATCTCACTAATTTCAAACGCAACAAATGATCTTGCTCAAGATCGAAAGGAGCGTGGCAAGTCGCTAAAGCAAGTCGTTCGTATTCTTCCTGCTGCTTGTTCGGCGTTAAGTCTTCTAAGTTAACGACGGCAATCTCTGTGTCTCTTGAGGGCCGGATGACTTGATAGGCTTGCCCATCAATCGTTTGGAAATTAGTTCTTAAGGCTTCATGGCGATGACAAATCTCGCCAAAAACATTTTCTAGTATCGTAACGTTCAGAGGCCCAAGCAACTCAATCGCCGAGGGCATGTTGTAAGTCGCGTCAAGGCCGTCTAATTGAGCCAAAAACCAAAGGCGTTGTTGCGCAAACGACAACGGAGCTGGACTCGTCGGATCGTTTCGTCGCGCAATGACTTCACCGCGCTGCTGCTCAGCTGCACTGGCCTGGACTTTCGCCGCCTTAATTTTTTCTAGGAGCGCACGCTTAGCCGGGGATAGTGAACCAAGCCGAGCTTCAAAATTCTCATCCATGGCTCAACTTAAAACAATTTTTACGTAAAGATCAATAGCACTTAGAAAGCTGAAACATTGCGATTTCAGGCAAAAAGGCTTGTACTTTCAGGTAGGTAGCTAGATTACCCCAAAATGCACTACAGAGAGGCTGAAAGCGCTAGCGGTTGAGGTTTTGAGAGCTTTGTTTCAGCAGAATCTAGATAGTTAGCGTGCTTGAGCGCGATAAGTATTTATAATCTTCAAGAGTAAGTCAGCACATCATTTTTTTCAGGCAGAAATTTTGAGGTTTTATCATGATTGATTTGACACCGTTTGTTGGCAAGATGAACGACTTAGACACGCACATTACGCCATCGCCTGATTTTTATGAAAATGTTGCCGGAAAAGAAGCCGGCAAGTTCTATGCTGAGATGTGCCGAAAAGCCATCGACGAGATGTCAGAGGATGAAAAAGATTCAGTGCCCGAGATCATGGGCGCCGAGGCGACCGACTATAACGAGAAAACGGTTTGGAACTTGAAGGGTTCTGGTGCTGCTGGCGCTTACACGTCTGAGGGGCGTTTGAAGGCACTCGACTACATGGGCGTGAACCGAGCCTTTGTATTTGCTGACCCAGCGCTTCAGATGGGTGCGTTTTCTGACTCACCCATGGGAATATCCGCGATGCGCGGATGGAACGATTATTCGATCGCGTTTAGCCGCACAGAGCCAAAGCGCTTGTTGCCGGTTGCGATCCTGAATACACACAACATCGCTGCGGCGTTAGAAGAAACAAAGCGTCTGCTAAAAGCTGGCATCCGGGCATTTGTCATCGCCAGTTCGATCCCTCCTGGCGGTGGCTCACCGGCGCACACCAATTTCGATCCTCTTTGGGCAATGTTGCAAGAGGCGAATGCGACTGCTATCTTGCATGCCGGAGGCGAGCAAGGTTTTATGGCAAGTGACGCGTGGTCAAAAGATGTTCCGCATCTTGGCTTCGAAACTTCGTTCCGTCATCACGGCGAGCCTGGCGATACGTACATGATGGCAAGCTTTATTTTTTCTCCCCAGAATTTTTTAGCGACGATCATTTTGGGTGGCGTATTTGAGCGCTTTCCTCGCTTACGTTTCGCAGTCGTTGAGTTGGGCTCGGTATGGTTTGCTCCTCTCGCGATGCACTTGGATCACGTTGCGAAGATCTTCAAACATCGCTTAAAGGGCGCGTTGTCGATGTCGCCCTCAGATTACATGCGTCGTAACATTCGAGTGACTCCGTACCGCTTCGAGCCAGTGGGTGATCTGGTAGAAAGGTTTGGTTTTGACGACTGTTATTGCTACAGCAGCGATTTTCCACATCCTGAAGGTGGCAGAACGCCAATCCAAGATTTTGAGAAACATATTGAACGCCTCGGTCAGCGTAACGCCGAGAAGTTTTATGTCACAAATGCCGAGTGGGTGATGCCTGAAACGGTATAGATCGCGACGCGGTGTAAACGCTATTTTTTGTGAAAGCGATGACGAAAGAGTCAAGTCAACTTAATCTGTATTCTGGTCAAATCCCTCAACGAAAATTGAAGGATCTGGTTGACTCTGGGGTTGACATTGGAACCCTTTGCTCGCAATCAAAACGGCCCTTGTTGATCACAGATATTTATGAAGTTTTTCCAAGCCTGGCGCAATGGAGCCCAGAGTTTCTTCATGAGAAAGTTGGAGATAAAACAGTCGAAGTGAATACGTCTGAAACAGACGTTTTTCAGGAGTACCATCGGCCCATTCAGATGAGTCTGAAAGAATACTCAAATGAAATGAGTCGCGAGCATCCAAAAGCCGGAAGGCGCTTGTACCTAGGTGCGTTGGGGATTAATCAGTCTTTTCCTGAGTTAAAGTCTGAGATCCTTTTTGATACTTTGCTACCACAAGATAGATTAGGGCTTAAGTATTTGTGGTACGGCCGTGGCGGTAACACCACTGGTCTGCATTACGACACGTCAGAAAATTTCTTCATGCAACTGTATGGTCAAAAGCGTTGGTTGATCTCTGAGCCCAACAGTTTTTTAAATCTGCATCCGCGTTCGGCTTTGTCAAATTACCCAAAGATTACTGACTTTAATCCGCTGAAACCTGATTTTGACAAGTTTCCAAAAGCACAGAAAGTTAAATTTTATGATCTGACGATGGACGCAGGGACGATTTTATATGTGCCAGCCTACTGGTGGCATCAGGTGATCAGTTACGGCACGATTGTCTCAGTCAACATATGGTGTAAAACCAGTATTTTTAAGGCTGAGTGGGGAGCTCTTCAACTGATTCCGCTCTACATCAGAAATTTAATGGGATTCAATATTTTTCCAAAGCGGTTTTGAGTTCGTTCATTCAATACAGCTTGGAAGGATTGCAATGTTTGCCCGTGGATTGGCTTGATGGTACCGAACCAATTAGGTCGTTTCAGCTAAAGACAATTCGATTCGAACGTTACCCTTTAACGCTTTAGAGTAGGGGCAAATTTTGTTTGCAGCCTCAATCAACTCTTTTGCGAGTAAGCTCGCGACTCCAGGAAGACTAATCAGCAAATTGACCGCGATGGCAATCCCTTGGGGTGACGTCCCGAGAGACACTTTAGCTTCGATTGCGGTGGTAGCTGGCAGTTCAATGAGCTTCTGACTCGCTGCCATTTCTAGAGCTCTTAAAAAAGACGCCGAATAACTCGAAGCAAACAATTGTTCGGGATTGGACGCCTCGCCTTGGCCCCCCATGACTTTTGGCATGCTAAGTTTGACCTTTAGCATGCCGTCATCGCTAGAAGAGTAGCCTGATGCTCCGCCGGTGGTTCGTACAAAAGTTGAGTAAATGATATTGTCGAGCTTCGTACTGGCCTGGCTGGTTTTTAGATGACTTGGTATTTCATCCTTTAACAATTCTTTATAACGCATCAGTAGAGAAGGTTGATCGTAAAAGAATCGCTTGCCATTGCTCAGCATGCGCAATAAACGCCTTGAGAAATTCTTGAGCGCATCGTCGTGAATATTCTCTGTGGTAAACCGTTCGCGTGGCTCGCACACTGAACTGACATATTCAACTAAAAATCCGCGTCGAGGCCGATCTGTCGTATTTGAAGCTGCACCATGCCAAATATGACCGATCGCCAAAATCGCGGACCCTTTTGGCACAACAACTTTAATTGCATCGTTTGGTATTGGCCCTTTTGGTGTATTGCCGCTCCAGGGTAAGTTCACGCGTTGGCGTTTTTTATGCGAGTGGGGCACAACGTACAAAGGCCCATTATTTTCGGTGAAAGCATCAAACGCAATGATTGTTTGTATGACGAGAGGGTATTCGGCCGGCGGAAGAGGGCAGCCAGGGTTCTGTTCGAAAGGCGAGTCTTGGTGAGGCCCTAGCGCGTAGTTGTCAGGAGCCACACGGCTGGTGCTTGCTGCAAGATTATCTATTTTGCAATCCCAACCTAGAAGCGCTTGAACGATCAGAGACACGATAGGGTGGTCAACTAATTCAACAATCTCTGGCGAGGTATTGAAAATGCTATCTTTAGTGTGGGCTCCAAAACCGTCCCAGCGTCCAAGCTTTTGCATTTTTCCTGCGTCGAGAGAGGGTAATAGTCGGTCAGCCAGATCTTTAAAAACTTCTGGAAGAATGACAAAACCAGCGCCTTCTGTCAGTGCAGATTTCACCTGGGATAAAAAATTTGTATCGTAGAGATGCGTTGCTTTAAAAGATCCGTCTGGCGTTAGAAACCTAGCCTCGATATTCGGAACATCCTGCCTCAGGTACCGGCTTTCGCGAAAATATTGACCAAATTCAGCGTAGCAATAAGCCTGTTTATTTAATTGATCGATTGCGCGTACATCAGAAGCTTCAAGAGCAATCGATGGCGCGCAGGCAATTTCGCTAATGTGCTCTAGCTTGGTGCTACCGGGGATGGGAATCACACCATGGGCACAGCCCCACGCCAGAACAACTTGAGCCGGCGTCTTTCTATATTTTTTGGCAAGATCCGTGATGCAAGGATGCTCTAGGATGGCTAAGCTAGACTCTTTCCAGCCAAAATTGAATGGCGAATGAGCGACGATTTGAATATTATTTTTTGCACAGAAATCCTTTAGCTCGGGATTAAAAGCAAAAGGGTTGTATTCGACCTGATTGCAGAACGGTTTAATCTTTGCAATGTGAAGCAGACGTTGAAGCTCGATGATATTGAAGTTAGAGACGCCAATCGATTTGACTAAGCCACTCGCAACTAAAAGTTCTAAGCGAGGCCAAATTTCTTCAATAATAAATTCTTCAGGGTAGCCTTCATCATCGGCTTTCACAGGCCAGTGAATGACCAACGAATCGATATAGCCTATTTTTAATTCGTCAATATAAGCTTTGACGTTTTCATCGAGTGTACGATCGATTGGGTCGTAGTCGAATTGCCTGTTTTTGCCAAGTGTTGTGACCCAAAGCTTGACGCACAGATGAACGTCGCTGCGGTCGATGCGATTGTCTATTAAGCAATCCGCAAGCTGACTTAAGGCGCCAATAGGATAATAGGTCGATGTGTCAAAAAACCGAATTCCAGACTTTAAGGCGTGCTCTAGAGACAGATAGCTGATGCCGTCTTTTAATCCAAGACCGAGTCCAATTGGAAATTTTTTGTGATTAATCATTGCATTATGGATAGATACCGACTGCGCGTGATAACAAAGTGAGCATTATAAAGACATGAAGTCATTTTCCATGTAACAGGAGATCAGCGGCCACCTAGAGGGGCTAATCTTTACGTGTTTTAATTTCAACTATTCTTTCTAGCGCTTCGGTATCGTATTCAAACTCTTGGTCTTGATCACTTCTAAACCACTTCCAGATTAAAACCAATATAGAGCCTAAGCTCATCAATAATTGAAACATGGTACTTAGTTTATCAGTCAACTCCGGAGTCAACATCGGCTTTTTACTATCAAGATAAAGCGTCGTTCCGGCAGAGACTGGATAGCCAGAAGGAATCAGCAGATCCTCCTCTACGAGCTTCTGACCAAAACGACTATTCACTTGAGATCCATATAGGGCTTTTAATAACTCGACGATGGCCTTAGGCTCAACATTTGCGTTGGTGACTAAATGAAGATTTACCCCCGCGAGTGGTATGTCTGTTGAGGGTACGGGTGGAATAATGCTGTACATGTATTGATTGAGCGTAGCATTTCTAATCCAACTTAAGCGCTTGGCGAGTGCAGAAGGAAATGGCATGGCCAGCAAGTGGTAATCGTGCCTCTTCACAAAAAAATCTACTAAAAGAGACGGCGCATAGGACACCTCAACAATGACGTCTGGCAAGCTTTCAGAGCGCATACCAATCAGTGCTTCGTTCGAAAAGTTTGTTTCAACATAGTCTGAATCAGCAACAAAGTTTAGATGAGACAGTATTTGACGAGCCAGAATCCTAGTGCTTTCTCGGCGCTCACCCATGTTGATCACTTTGCCTTTTAAGTCCTCCAGATTTCTGATGTGTGGCTTCACTAAAAAATGAATAAACTCGGGGGGCAAGGTTGCGACATGCCTGACGTTTGGAAAGGAGTTGATGAGGCCCCCTGGTACTAAAGCGAGATCCACTTTTCCTGAATTCACCAATTCTAAGGAGTCGAGCGACCCAGCAGTTTTGACGACTTTTAATGATAAGAAGTTTTCGGCTGCCTCATCTTGAAGAAGTTTGATGAGAAAATGACGCTCAGATAAAACACTGCCGCTCGTTACTGAAAGTATGTAATTTTTAGGAATCAAGTTAAAGATGAGTCTTGCAGAAATGAGCAGCAAGATCACGATTAAAACGATTGCCAAAATACGTCGCCCCTTTTCATTGCGCCGTGCTTTTTCTAGATGTGTGACGACCTCTTGTTTCAGATCTATCATCGCTACCTCACCCTCAGCGCGCCGCTATCTGCTAGAAGCGTTTGGCCTTCGTCAGAAAGTACGAACGCTATAAATTTCTTTGAGATATCGCTTGCATCATCGCGAAGCACTAAAAATAGTTGTCGTACAAGTGGATACAGCCCCAGGCCTATACTTCGCTGATCCATCTCAACACCATCAATGCTGAGTGGCCTAATTTTTAAAGTTGGCTCTTTGGTGTTTAAGTATCCCTGTTGGCTGATAAAGCCAATCGCCAGTGGATCGCTTGAAACTTTTTCAGCCATCGCCCGATTTGAGGACAATACTGTAGCTTGCTCGTGAACAACGCCGCCTTCTAATAAGACTTGCTCGACGCTTTTTTTGGCGGTTTCATCATCTGGTCGGCTGTACAATTGGATCGGTGCGTCTGGCCCCCCTAGTTCTTTCCAATTTGTAATCTCACGCTGAAACACCCTGCGAGCATCAATCGTAGAAATATTTTTAACCACTGAATTGTCGTTGACGATAATCCCAACGGTTTCAATGCCGATCAGATATTCAAGAAAATTGAGTTTATCTGCTGGTGCGAGATGATTAGACATCATTGCGAGATCAATTGACCCACGTTCTAGCGCCATCAATCCGCCGTGCGAGTAACCGCCTTCTATCAGTAAGTCGGCCTCTGGATAGTATTTAAGGAAGGTCTCAATGAGTCGAGTATCAAGCAATCGCTTGACGACCGTCGCCCCACCGATAATGAGCGGTTTACGGCGTCGAAATTCTAGCAATGCGTAATAAAAATTAGCTGCACCAACCGCGCAGATGGCACCGATGCCTACGCCTACTCCTTTAAGTACAGTTCTGCGATTCATGAATTATCCAATTGAAATCCAACCCATGTCTTTGATGATTGCCTGCCCTGTCTTTTGAGATACGCAGTAGTTCAGAAACTTTTCTACTTGGTCGCTGGCGTCAATCTTAGAAAACAGTCTCAGTTCTTGGCTGAGCAAATATAGTTTCTTTGAAATTGTCTCGCTAGAAGGGTATTGACCATCGACCTGCACAACCGTAGAGCCCGCAGCATGGGCTTCCACCCAACTCAAGTAGGCAATGGATTGCCGAGTATTCTCAACTGACTGGGTGATCGCTTTGTCGCTATTGAATGTCTTTGACTCAATCGTGACGTAAGAGGTTTCACCCATCACCAAACGGCGCCATGTAGCAAAAGCTTGATGAGCAGGATGCGGAGAATAAATCTCGATTTTCCCTCCATCATCCCATCCGAAATCTTCCCAATCTTTGGCCCGCCCAGAGAATATTCGTTTGAGATCCTGTCGCGTTAAGTTTTTTACAGGATTAGACGGATGAACAATGACAGCAATAGCATCGTGCGCGATCAGCGTATATTTGTATTCACTAATTTTGTCTTGCATTTGTCGATGTAATTCGTCTGGCATGTTGCTCGACACCATGCCAATTTCTGCTGTACCTTGGAAGACGGATTTGTATCCATGCACGCTGCTACCCAACGACAGGGTCAGTTCCACTGAAGGGAAATCAGTCATATATTGGTAGCCAATCTTTTGAATGATCGGTTTGACTGACTCTGACCCGCGGATTTGTAGTCTTTTGATTGGGCTTGACTGCGCCTCTGTCATAATTATTTTTGGCTCAACTTGTGACATGACTACTCGCATAGATTAATTTAGGTCATTCATCGAGTGAGCTTACTATAGCAAAAACATGCGGGTGAAGAAGAACGCCCTCAATGCTCACAATCCCTATCGAAAGGTGGATTGGCCTCGGTCTCATTTGCAACCGTCAAAGTGAGGGAATTGGGCATCTGTTTTTAAGACATTTGTCTGAGCCTATGAATTTGACCTGTTCTTCGCCTGTTTGTGCGCCAAAAATTGATTCATAAATTTTTGAGGCTCGCCTGTTTCGAAAGCTTTGCCAAACTCTTGAACGCTATCTGCGATTGCATCTGGCAAAGAGAGCTGCTCCCAGCGCCTGAGCAAGGTCTTTTGTTGCTTGAGGACTGCGGGGCCTAAGGCGGCAAAGTTATTGGCAATGGTTGCGATGCGTTGATCAAGCTCAGTGAGGGCGACGGCTTCGTGAATGAGTCCCCATTGCACCGCCTGCTCGGTGCTGATGTTTTCACCGCTCAACAATAACCATGTGGCGCGCGCCTGCCCAATCAGTTTAGGCATCAGGGCTGCATGAATGACCGACGGAATTCCGACTTTGACTTCGGGCATGCCAAATTGAGTATTGAGTGCTGCAACGCGTACATCGCAGGCCATGGCGAGTTCAAGGCCGCCACCTAAACACCATCCAGGTACACGAGCAATCACCGGCATTGGAAACACTCGCGTTGCTTCGCATAGGTCGCGCAGATTTGAAATGAATGCAACCGCTGACTTGCGGGTGAGCGTTGCCATTTCATTGATATTCGCGCCCGCGACAAAGGCTTTATCCCCTGCACCTCTGAGAATCAGAGTACGAATCTCAGTGTTGTGAGCCAGTTCGCTTAAAGCCATTGTTAAGTCCTGAATGACTGGAGTCGATAGGATATTGAGCGTACCCGCTTCACAGATTGTGAGGGTCGCAACACCGAGCGGATCGATGATTGCCTGGGCGTGTTTTAGTGAAATTAAGGTTTTCATTTGGTTCGGTGGCGTCGCTCAAAAGGTCAAGAAAGAGAGTATCTATCTGGTCGAATTTTGACTGGATCATAGCGTTTTCAAGCCGATACTGCGAAATAGAGCATTCAACTACTTACCCGACGTCTTAAAATTAGAGTAAAATAGTGGTTGCTTTTTCATCAAATAACAATAAATCAGACGTGAGGCACAGAATGAAAAAAATCCTGATAGGATTAGCGTTAACTATGCTTGTTGGCGTGAGCCATGCCCAAGCCGATTACCCTAACCGCGCGGTGCGAATCATTGTGCCATTTCCGGTTGGGCAAACAGCAGATTTAATCGCACGGATGTTGGCCCAAAAATTAACCGATGCATTAGGTCAAAATTTTTGGGTTGAGGACAAGCCAGGAGCTGGAGGGATCATTGGGATGGAGGCCGCCAAAGGACAGGCTTCTGATGGCTATAACCTCTTGTTCGCATCGAGTGGCCCGTTAGCTATTAACGAGGCTCTGTATCTCAATATTCCATATAAAACGCTTCGCGACTTTACGCCGATCGTCATGACGGTTGAAGCGCCTCAGTTTATTGCTGTGCGAAGTAATTTTCCAGCGACTACGCTCAAAGAATTAATCGTTTACGTGAAGTCTAAGGCGGGTAAAGTCAATTATGGTTCAGGCGGAACAGGCTTGACCAATCATCTGACCATGGAGTTGCTGAAGGTCGAGACTGGAATGCAAATGACCCATATCCCCTATAAAGGGGCGACACCAGCAATGACCGCGCTCATGGCCGGGGACACAGATCTGATGTTTGAGTCAGGTCCTGCTGTGATTCCTCATGTGACCAGCGGTCGGCTGAAGTTGATTGCTGTAGGTAGCGGCCATCGCTCGTTGGCTCTACCTCAAATACCAACGGTGGCTGAATCCGGGGTACCAGGTTTTCATGCGACGACTTGGGCTGGTTTTTTAGCACCGATCGGCATCGCCCAACCGATCGTCGATAAGCTCAACGCAGAAGTCAGAAAGGCGTTGGCAGACCCTGGGTTGCGAGATCGGTTGATTAAGCTTGGAGCCGAGCCCTTGGATCTGTCGCCGGCTGACAGCCGAGCCTATGTCGCCAAAGGCATTGCCTTATGGGCGGGCGCTGTGAAGGCGTCTGGGGCTACCGCTGACTGATTGTCGGGTCTGCTGTTTAAGGATAACCTCTGATTAATTGCCGAGCCCAGTTTCGGGGTAACCGCCGATTGATTTTTGAGCTAACGATTTGTGATAGCAATAAATTGATGAGTGATTAAACGTGAAAAATTCTAATCAAAGTGTTGAACAGATTGGAGCGTCGCGTATTGCCATTGTGACAGGCGCAGGTGCGAGTATTGGGCGGGCGATTGCGCTGAAGTTAGCGCGGCAGGGTGTCACCGTCGTGATTGCTGATCGTGACTTCAAGGCTGCGCAAAGCGTTCAAACCGAGATCACGTCGAACGCGGGTCGGGCCTTGGCCGTACAGGCTGATGTGACCGAAGCGGCCGCCCTTCAGCATTTGGTTGACACCACAGTCAAGCAATATGGTCGTATTGACTATCTGGTGAACAATGCAGGTACTTTAGGGCCGATCAAGCCTATGTGGGAGACCACTGACGCTGAAGTCGATCGCGTCTTTGCAATTAATGTTCGCGCAATCTTCGCGTTGACGCGCTTAGTCGTGCCGCACATGATGAAGCAAGGGTCAGGGTCGATTGTGTCCTTGGCTTCGGTCGCAGGTAAAGATGGGCCGCAAGAGCTCTCGATCTATGCGGCGTCTAAAGCCGCAGTGATCGGTGTGACGAAGTCGTGGGCCAAAGAGTTTATTCCACATGGTATTCGGGTTAATTGTGTGTCGCCGGCGCTGGTCGAGGCGACTGGAATGCGCAACGAAATGCCCGATTACATTAGCACCGATGCAGCAAAAAAGATTCCGATGAAACGTTTGGTACGTGTCGACGAAGTGGCTAATGTTGTGTCCTTCTTGCTGTCGGATGAGGCAAGCTTTGTGACAGGCGCCTGTTATGACATCAGCGGTGGACGCTCAAATTATTAAGGTCTGCGATTCATTTTTTTAAGGCGAATGAGATGTACGATTTTCAAAACCGAGTATTGCTCTTAACTGGTGCGAACGGCGGGATCGGGCGCGAGGTGGCCAAACTGTTTTATGCAAATGGTGCTCAATTGGTCTTGACGGATCTTGATCACGACGCGCTAAAGCGCTTTGCGACCGAGTTAGATCCGACAGGCACACGTGTCGCGACAATTCGTATGGATGCCAGCGATCCTAAAGACGCAGAGGCAGCAGTTGAGTTGGCTGTGAAGCGTTTTGGTGGGATCGATTTTTTAGTGCCAGCTGCGGCGATTTATCTAGCTCGGCCCGCGAAAGAGATGTCAGATGCTGAATGGCATAAAGTGATATCGATTAATTTGGATGGTGTTTTTTATATTTGCCAAAGATCGATTCGAGCTTTGCGCGACAATAGTGCGATCTGTAATATTGCCTCAGTTGCGGGTCATCGCGGCTCATTTGCCAATTCGCATTATTCAGCAACGAAAGGCGCTATCTTGTCGTTGACGCGTAGCTTGGCACGCGAGCTTGGACCGCGCACGCGTGTCAATGCCGTGTCGCCGGGCATTATCGAAACGCCAATGACGACTGAATTGATTAAGTTACGTGGTGCAGACTCAATTGAACAGTCGTCACTCAAGCGCTTGGGGCAACCCGCCGAAGTGGCCACTGCGATTGCCTTTTTGTGCAGCAGTGGCGCAAGCTTCATTACTGGTGAGTCGCTGCAAGTCAACGGCGGCTTGCATATCAGCTAGCCGGCTATCAGCCTACATGTTAGCTAACAGCCTACATGTTAGCTAACAGCTGATTAAGCAAGTACGTTAGCTAACAGCTGATTAAGTCTGGTTTTTTGCAGACGTAAATTGGGCTGAGCCACTACCCGTGGTGTAGCCCTTACTTGCCGCCCAGCCGCCGTCTACGGGCAGCACGATGCCGTTCACAAACTTTGCCTCAGCCGAGCATAAAAAGGCAATGGCATCAGCGATGTCTCCGGGCGTGCCACCTTGGGCGCCCATTGGCACCACTTCGTTGAGCCCTTTGATAAATTCAGGATCTTTGTAATAGCCATCTGTGAGTGGTGTGCGAATCAAGCCAGGAGCAACGGCGTTGACGCGAATGCCATCGGCGGCGCAGTCTAAAGACAAATTACGAGTCAAGCCAATGATGCCGTGTTTGCTTGAGTTGTAAGCGGGGCGATGGGTGAGCCCCATCATGCCTGCAACCGAGGCGATATTAACAATCGAACCACCACCTGTTTTACGCATACGCAGCACGGCTTCGCGCGCGCAATAAAAAGGTCCATTTAAGTTAATGTCGATCACGCGACGCCACTCTTCGGGGTCAAGGTCATACACCTTTTGAACTTCGCGTACGCCCGCGCAGTTCACTAAAATATCAATTTGCTTGAACTCTTGATCAATTGCACTAAAGGCTTTTGCGACAGAGTGATGGTCAGCGACATCAAACTGCAATGCCAGTAATTTTTGTTTGGTGATTGCACGAACTTTCTCAGCCGCGGCATCTGCCATTTTTTGTGAATAATCTAAGGCAACAATCGCAGCGCCACCACGGGCGAATTTCTCGATAATCGCCAATCCTAAACCACCACCTGCACCAGTTACTACGGCAACTTTATTTTCAAAGTTCATGTTTGTCTCCTGTTTGATTGAAGCGTCGTTGTTTATTTGTCTGTTTGATTAAGCATAACTGACTATCTGGCAGTTGCGCGGCCTAAGGCATCTGCTCTGTTGATGCACTGCGCAATGCGATTCGCATCGGCCGCAGGGATCAGATTGCCAATATACGGCGCCGCTGCAGTGAGTGTCGCCATTTTTATGATTTCAGCCTCGGTTGCGTTCTTTGCCCCCAATTGAGCAAGCGTAATCGGTAAACCTAATGAGTGACAAAAGTCGATATGAGCCTGTACTTCAGCCTGAGGGCGTTCTTCAGCAATTAGCTGGACGATCGAGCCAAAGGCCACAGTCTCACCATGTAAAAAAGTACTCATCACTGGGTGAGCAGAAAACCCTCTAGTCAAGGCGTGCGAGAGCGATAAGCCGCCGCTTTCAAAGCCCAGCCCGCTTAACAGGACTGAGGCTTCAACCGCGCGTTCGACGCTTTCGTCTGGAGTTCTGTGCTCTTGAATGCGTTTGAGCGCTGGCAAACCAAATTCGATAATCGTTTCATAACAGTGTTCGGCGAGAAGGCGCGCCGTGGCGAGCGACTCTGTACCAAAGAAATTCTTCCCCCGTGCCAAATGACATTGGGTGGCCTCGAATTTTTTGCTTAAGGCATCACCCAAGCCCGCAGCAAAGAACCTGGCAGGGGCATGCGCAATGATCGCTGTGTCTACCAGTACAACATCAGGATTACGCGTCAGTCGATCAACCCGTGTCACACGATGCTGATCGTCATACAAGACAATCAGACGACTTGTTGGCGAGTCGTTCGAAGCAATCGTCGGCACAATAAAGAGCCGAAGGTTATGCGCTTTGGCGATGCCTTTTGCCGCATCAATGGTTTTTCCGCCGCCATAGCCAATGACCACGTCGGCTTGTGTTTGCTCGGCTTCGAGCGCGAGCTGTTCGATCGCTTCGCTGGTGCATTCACCGGCAAAACGAAGCAGGGTAGTCTTGATACCTGCTGCCGAAAGTGGTTGTAGCAATAAATCACCGACACTCGCGCGCACCAGATCATCCATCAAGACGAGGGGTGTTGCTAATGAAAATTCTTTCAATAGCTCAGGCAAATGTTGCACTGCATCAGGGCCTTGAAGGTAACGGCCAGGAAAGCCGATTGTTTTAATCATGGTGTCCCTTGAGGTAAAAAAATTGGTGCATTAGAGCCGGTTGCATCGCGGTTTTCGGTGTCGATGACTTGGTGCCTATCAGGCGTTATCCATAGTACTATTTAGAGCAAGAAGCTTGTGAAAAAATCGATTTGGCCTTGCTGCGATTCAGAAAAAATAATAGCTTGAGCGTCTCGTCGTTGTGTACGATTGGGTTGCACGGAGAAAAATATGAACTTTGACTACATCGTGGTTGGCGCGGGCTCGGCCGGTTGCTTAGTGACCAATCGTTTAATTCAAGCGGGGCATTCGGTGCTGCTGCTCGAGTCCGGCGGACCAGACAAAAACTTTTGGATTCATTTGCCGATTGGTTACTTTAAAACCATGACGAATCCAAAGTTCACAAGGTACTTTGACACTGAGCCCAGCGAAGGGACCGGTGGTCGTAACGTTGTCTGGCCGCGTGGTCGAGTCTTAGGAGGCTCGTCTTCTATTAACGGTCTAATCTACATTCGCGGGCAACACGACGATTACAACGATTGGGCCAAGCATGGTGCGACGGGCTGGAATTACGATAACGTATTACCGTATTTCAAACGTTCAGAAAATTACATTGGTGGTGAAACACCGTTTCATGGTGCGGCGGGCGAGTTGGGCGTTTCTGAGTTACGTAATGATCATCCGTATTGTGACGCGTGGCTTGAGGCTGCCCAGCAATATGGTTTGCCGGCTAATAAAGATTTCAACGGGGAAACCGATTACGGCGTTGGTGCCTATCAGTTATCCATCAAAGATGGTTGGCGCTCTTCAGGAGCACGTGCTTTTTTACGCCCAGTGATGAGCAATCCAAAACTGACCATCGTGACGCACGCTCAAGTGTCGCGTGTATTGTTCGAAGGCAAGGTTGCCTGCGGCATAGAATGGATTGAAAACGGCCAGACTAAGCAAGCACAAGCTGATCGTGAAGTGCTGTTGTGCGCGGGTGCACTGCAATCGCCACAATTGTTGCAGTTATCAGGTATCGGCCCGACGGCACTCTTGCAAGAACACGGTATCGCGGTGGTCGCTGATTCGCCTGAAGTTGGTGAAAACCTGCAAGATCATTATCAAGCGCGCATGATCGTTAAACTCAAGAAAAAAATGTCGATTAACGACCAAGTGCGTAACCCGTTTGAGCTTGCCAAAATGGGGTTGCAGTGGTTGTTTAAGAAAAGTGGGCCACTGACGGTGGGTGCGGCGCAGGTGGGTGGCTTAGCGCGCACTAAACACGCGCGAGATAATCGGGCCGATGTTCAAATGTTTGTCATGCCTTTATCGCTTGAGAAGTCGGGCGAGCCGTTGCATGATTACTCTGGTTTTAGTGCGGCGGTCTGTCAGTGTCGCCCAGATAGTCGAGGGCGTGTGTCGATTCGCTCAACTGATCCTTATGAGCAGCCTAAAATCGAACCCCGCTATTTTTCAGCTGAACATGATCGCAAAGTGATTGTCGCTGGCCTTGAAATGCTGCGAGACATTTACGCTCAACCAGCGTTTAAAGATCTGTGGGATGTTGAAACCATGCCCGGTGATACGGATCTGTGGACCTTTGCGCAAACACGTGGCGGTACGGTGTATCACCCAAGCGGCACCTGCCGCATGAGTGATGACGGGCGCTCGCCAGTGGATTCACAATTGCGCGTACGCGGAGTAGAGCGACTACGCGTGATGGATGCTTCAGTGATGCCGACCGTCGTGTCAACCAACACCAACGCGGCGACCTATATGATCGCCGAGCGTGGGGTTGAAATGATGTTGAATCGCAGTTAACTTGGTTTCCAGCCCTTGGGCACGCGTGGCTTTTTGATTTTAGAGACTTCGCAAATCACATCAGCGATCCCCGAAAAATCAATCGCGCCGAATTCGGCTGCACGGGCCTGACTAAAGGATTCGTGCACCGCTGCGGCTACAGGCATGGGCACCTTAGCGGCATGCGCTGCATTGACCACCAGTGACAGGTCTTTGTGGGCCAGATCAATGGTAAAGCCGGGAGTCGTATCGCCCGCCAAAACTTTATTCGGAAAATTCATTCGCAGTTGACCATTGTTAGCCGAAGTGCCTAGCAACACTGCGAGTGTCTTGGTGATATCCAAACCAAAGCGCTGTGAGAGCGCTAACGCTTCGCCGTTTACCTGAGTCAGCGTAATGGCGACGTAGTTGTTAACGAGTTTGGTTCTGCCACCGGTGCCAACTGGGCCACAGTGAAACGTTGAATTGCCCATCGCATTCAGAAGCGGAGTGACAGTTTTAAAGTCAGCGTCTGAGGCTCCGACCATAAATAAGCATTCAGCGCGGTCAGCATGTTCGGCCAACCGGCCAACCGGGGCATCAACCATAGTGAGCCCGTGTTTGCTTGCTTCGGCGCTGAGGCGATCAGTCGCTAGCGGGTCGATGGTGCTCATATCCATCAGAATGGTACCTTTTGCTGCGTTCGCAAAAATTCCGTCGGTTCCGTACGACAGCTTTTCAACCTCAACCGAACTTGGCAGCATGGTGATCACAATCTTGCAGCTGCGAGCGATATCGGCGACGCTTTTTCCGGCTGTTGAGCCCAGAGATACCAGTTCGGCTACGGCCTGCTGATTCAGATCAAGTACGATAAGGTCAAAGCCTTTCTTTTGCAGATGAGAGGCCATGGGCTTGCCCATGCGGCCTAAGCCGATAAAGCCGATTTTGCTGGTCATTTTGAGTCTCCGAGTTAGGGTATGGCACTTTGCTAGTATAGACAGGTATATTCAGTTGTATTGAACCGTTCATTTAGGGGCAAGTGATGGTTATCAGACGATTTTTTGGACTCTTCGCTTTGTTGATGTGTGTATCGCTGACCGCACTGGCGCAGGACTATCCATCTAAAGCGATCCAACTGATCGTTCCTAACGGCCCAGGGGGAGGGACGGATACGTTCGGTCGTGTGATTGCTCAACGCTTGAGCGAGCGATTAAACCAAAAGGTGATCGTCGATAACAAGCCGGGTGCACAGGCTGCGATTGGCACTGCGTTTGGTGCGCGAGCGGCCCCTGATGGTTACACCTTGACGGTCGCCCTGACCAGTTCGGTTGCGATCACTCCGTTTTTGATTCCTAACATTGAGTATGATCCGATCAACGATTTTGTCGCAGTCGCCATCGGAGTCGACCAACCCTTTGTAGTCGTCACGAGTACGTCTTCGCCGTTTGATGATCTGCAAGGACTCGTCGCCTTCGCGTATAAAAAAAATGAACCTGTTAGCTTTGCCTCAACCTCGTCGCAAACCGAGCTAGTTGGAAGTTTGTTCGGGCAAATCGCCCAAATAAAAACCTTAAGTGTTCCCTATAAAAATGCGAGCACAGCTGTGATTGAGCTTGCACGTGGTGATGTCGATGTGATGGTCGCTAGCCTGCCTTCGGCGATGCCTTTGGTGAACGCAGGTAAGCTTAAAGCGATTGCGGTGACAGGTACTGAGCGTGTACCAGCGCTACCCAAGGTCAATACCTCCTCTGAGTCAGGATTTCCGAAATTTCTTGCCAGTAGCTGGTACGGTTTTCTGGCACCCAAAGGCACTCCAGACAACGTGGTAAAAATATTAAATAGCCAAATTAATTATGTCTTAGAGATGCCTGAGGTTCAAGCCACTCTGTTAAAGGCAGGTATGACCGTGACGACAAGTTCACCTGAAGCGTTCGCGGCACGTATTAAGGCAGATTATGAAGTGTGGGGCGAGGTTTTTCGTAGGCAAAAAAAGTAAAAGACTGATTAGTAAATGAATAGGTCGTTTTTCGTAATACGCTAGATTGAGTGAGCCCTTGTTAAGGCATCTTGTAAGGTTTGTGGCTCAACGGCGCAAGAATCGGCTGCAGTGAGTGTACTGAGATCTTATTGTTGATAGACACAGAAGCGGGTAAAGCAAAAAATGAAAAAAACATATCAAATCGCAGTGCTTCCAGGCGATGGTATCGGACAAGAAGTCATGGCGGCGGCATTGGCCGTTCTAGACGCCGTTGAAATGCAGCTTGGTGTTCAGTTTGATGCGCGCACCTATCCCGCGGGCGCACAACACTATCTAGATTCTGGCGAATCGTTGCCTGAACCAACGCTAGCAGCGTGTCGTGCCGCTGATGCGATTTTGTTTGGCGCGATGGGTTTGCCTCATGTGCGGGGTGTTGATGGCACAGAGATTATTCCGCAACTTGATATTCGGTTCGCTTTAGATTTGTATGCGGGCGTTCGTCCGATCAGAACGTTTCCGGGTTTGCCGGTGCCTTTGGCTAACCCAC
>Ga0222712_10000701_pt1 | contig 43009 bp, 39 predicted proteins | sample C33_657DmetaG_FD_165043 | JGI IMG/M metagenome (GOLD analysis project Ga0222712, IMG submission 165043) | Estuarine water microbial communities from San Francisco Bay, California, United States - C33_657D | ecosystem: Environmental > Aquatic > Marine > Unclassified | place: USA: California... | reverse complement strand
TTCCTGTGGCTTTACCCAGCGGTCAACCGGGTGGTGGCGCAGGGTAGGTCGCAAGTATTGCGTGATGGTGATGATGTCGGTGCCGGCTTCATAAAGGTGTCTCAGTGCGTCACTAATTTCTTCACGGGTTTCACCCATGCCAAGAATGAGGTTCGACTTGGTGACAAGCCCGTAATCACGAGCTTGCTCGATCACGTTCAGAGATCGCTCGTAGGTGAAGGCTGGGCGAATCTGTTTGAAGATGCGCGGAACGGTTTCAACATTGTGTGCAAAAACCTCAGGGGCGGCGTCGAACACGCGCTTCAGGTGTTCAGGGTTTCCAGAAAAGTCCGGCACGAGAATCTCTACACCGGTGCCGGGGGACTGCTGGTGAATCTGTCGAATAGTCTCGGCGTATAGCCAAGATCCTTCATCTTCTAGGTCATCACGAGCAACTCCGGTTACGGTTGCGTAGCGCAACTGCATTCTGGTTACTGAATCGCCGACACGACGTGGCTCGTCGACATCTAGCGGACTCGGCTTGCCGGTATCAATTTGGCAAAAATCGCAACGGCGGGTGCATTGTGCGCCACCGATCAAGAATGTTGCTTCGCGGTCTTCCCAGCACTCATAAATGTTCGGGCAACCGGCTTCTTGGCAAACGGTGTGCAGATTCTCGGTCTTTACCAAGGCATGCATCGCCTGGTACTCAGGCCCCATCTTGGCGCGGGTCTTGATCCAATCGGGCTTTCGCTCAATTGGCACCGCAGCATTTCTGGCCTCGATTCGAAGCATCTTTCGCTCTGGTTTTTGGTTCTCGGTCATGCGGCTACCCTGCCAATCGTGGTCAATTTCTTTTGGATGACCTCTGCGGCCATCGCGGGGGTTACCGTTGTGCCGAGGAGTTTAGTGAGGGTGGTCGTTTTTGCGTCTCTAATACCGCAGGCGACGATGGTGTCGTAGGGGTCGAGGGAATTGTTGCAGTTGAGCGCGAATCCGTGCATCGTGGTGTGTTCTGACACGCGAATTCCGATCGCGGCAACCTTCTCAAAGCCCGTTTCGGTCTGTGCCCAAACGCCTGAACGCCCGGCTACTCGCTCAGTTTCAAGCCCGAATTCTGCGATTGCGTCAATCAAAACCTGTTCGAGCCAGCGCACGTAGCCGACCACATCAATCGGATCTGGCAAAACCATAATCGGATAGCCAACGAGCTGTCCCGGCCCGTGCCAAGTGATCTTGCCGCCTCTGTCTACATCGACAACTGGGGTTCCATCTGTTGGTCGCTCTGAATCCTCTGTGCGCTTACCAGCGGTGAAAACGCTTGAGTGCTCGAGCAAAATGACGGTGTCTGGTCGCATTTTTGAAGCCACTTCGGCATGGATGCTGCGCTGCAGTTTCCACGCTTCGTTATAGTCAACGAAGTTGGGATCTAAACCGGCGATTGTGAACTCTGGCACTGCCTAATTGTAAGTCTTGAAACTCTCCACATTTTTCAGGCACGACTGCGCTTCGTAAAGGTTTTGCCCAAACATGGTCGAGTGCTATTCAGTCCAAGGTTACTTAGGCAATCACCTAGGCGCAGAGCGTTTGCTGAAACGAAGTTGACTTTCAGATCTTTCTCGTCCACAATTCGACCGCAGCATCTGAGTGAACGTGCGGTGGCCCTTCAAATTGCGAACCGGCCAGAAAGAGAAGTTGCATCCAAGAGGACCAGGGTCCTTCTCTTCGGCACGCTCCTAACCTTTGCCTTGCTGGTCCCAACCTACGCAATCGTTGGACCGCTGGTCATGCTGGACGAGCCAACCTTTCCATCAGGCGTGCCAACAGTCCCCAACGACGCGACTTGCGGTTTCTCCTTCAACGACACCATTGCCGAGTCAAGAACCATGACTATTTTCGGTGGAGTAAAGGTAGAGACGGGTGAAGTCGAATGCCGCAGCGAGTTTTTTATCGTGACTCAAACATCTAACGTCGATGGAGACATCTTGTCGGTAAAAAAGAAAAGAGCCTGATCAAAAGACCAGGCTCAAATCTTGAATGCGCTTTAGATACCGAGGTTCGGCACGAAGTTTGCCTCTTCTAGTCGGGTCTTTACATCGACTAGGTAGCGGCTTGCGTCTGCGCCATCAACCAAACGGTGGTCATAAGACAGAGCTAGGTACACCATGCTGCGAACAGCAATGCTGTCGCCTTCAGGGGTTGAGACGACTGCTGCTCGCTTGCTCACAACGCCGGTGCCAAGAATGGCAACCTGTGGCAAGAACACGACAGGAGTGTCGAACAAAGCTCCGCGCGAACCAGTGTTGGTCAGTGTGAAGGTTCCTCCACCTAGCTCATCCGGCTTCAACTTGTTCTCGCGAGTTCTAGAAGCCAAGTCTGCAATCTGCATCGCGATTTGTGCGAGCGTCAAGGTGCTGGCGTCACGAATAACTGGAGTCAGAAGTCCACGCTCGGTGTCTACGGCAAACGAGATGTTTTCAGAGGCGTGATAGACGATGTTCTCGCCATCGATGCTGGCGTTCAACTTCGGGTGTGCCTTCAATGCTTCGGCAGCGGCCAAGGTGAAGAACGGCATGAAGTTCAACTTGCCGCCGGTTGCGGCCACGAAGGCCGGCTGAACCTTTGAACGCATTGCTGCGATCTTGGTTACATCGACCTCAACCACAGTGGTTAGTTGCGCGCTCTGCTGCATCGAAGCAACTGCTCGCTCTGCCAATACCTTGCGAAGACGGGACATGGATTCGGTGGTTCCGCGAAGTGCTGATGCCTCAACCTGAACGGCTGCAGCAGAAGCAGCTGGCGCTACCGAAGCGGCGTTAGATACGGCGGCAGTCGGTGCGCTGGCAGCCGCAATGACGTCGTCTTTTCGAATTCGTCCGCCGACTCCGGTACCGTTTAGGCCAGATAGGTCTACACCGGTTTCGCTAGCGAGCTTGCGAACTAGGGGAGTGACATAGCCGGGGTCGGTCGAGTGAGGCTGCGCAACCTGAGCAACCGGGGCAGCTACTGGTGCAGCAGGAGCGACAGGAGCAGTTGGCGGCACGTAGACCGGCGCTGCTGCTGGTGCCGGGGTCTCAACGACTGGGGTCGCAGCTACCGGTGCCGCAGCAACTGGAGTTTCAACTACCGCTGGTTCAACAACCGGCGCAGGAGCCTCTGCAACTGTTTCTTGCACGGCAGGCGCTGCTGGAGCCGCGGCTTCATCACCCGAACCGATTACGGCAAGTACGCCACCAACCTCAACGGTTTCGTCTTCTTGAACCAATATTTGCTCAACAACGCCCGCGAAGGGAGAGGGAATCTCGGTATCGACCTTGTCGGTTGAAACTTCAACTAGTGGCTCATCGACTGCGACAGTGTCGCCGACCTTCTTTAGCCAACGGGTTACGGTTCCTTCGGTAACGCTCTCTCCGAGTGCTGGAAGAACTACGTTCTCGCTCATTTTGCTCCTTGTGGGTTCGTCTTAAATACTAAGCGTGTGCGTGTAGAGGCTTGCCGGCTAGGGCTAGGTGCGCTTCGCCGATGGCTTCGTTCATGGTTGGGTGGGCGTGAACTAGGGTCGCAACATCCTCTGGATATGCCTCCCAGTTAACGATTAGCTGGCCTTCACCAATCTGTTCACCAACACGGGAACCTATCATGTGCACGCCAATGACAGGGCCGTTGTTGCGGCGAACCAACTTGATGAATCCCGCGGTACCGAGAATCTGGCTCTTGCCGTTTCCGGCCAAGTTGTACTCGTAAACCGAAACGTTGTCAGCGCCATAGGTTTCGCGTGCTTTGGCCTCGCTGAGACCAACGCTGGCAACCTCTGGCTCACAGTAAGTGACTTTAGGGATGCCTGTTTCATCGATTGCGACAGGGTTTAGGCCGGCGATTTCCTCGGCAATAAAAATACCCTGTTGAAAACCGCGGTGGGCTAGCTGCAAACCAGGCACGATGTCACCGGCAGCGTATACACCTGGGATGTTCGTCTGAAGGCGCTCGTTGGTCAGAACGTATCCGCGATCAATCGCGACGCCTTGGTCTTCGTAGCCGAGGCCTGCGGTGTTAGGGCCGCGGCCAACGGCAACGAGTAGCAGTTCAGCCTCGAGCTTGCTGCCATCTTCAAGTGATACGACAACGCCGTTTTCGTGCTGTTCAACGCCCGCGAAGCGAACGCCAAGTTTGAAGTCGATGCCACGCTTGCGGAAAGCGCGTTCTAGGCCCTTCGATAGGCTCTCGTCTTCGTTTGGAACCAGGTGAGGAAGGCCTTCAATGATGGTTACTTCAGAACCGAACGACTTCCAAATCGAAGCAAACTCGACACCGATGACTCCGCCGCCCAAAACCAGAACCTTGTTTGGAACAAAATCGAGGCCGAGAGCCTGGTCTGAAGTGATAACACGGCCGCCAATTTCAAGGCCTGGAAGTGAACGAGAGTACGAACCGGTAGCCAAGACCACGTTTGAACCGGTGTAGTTGTCGCCGTTGACAGTCACGGTCTTCGGCGCGGTGAGTGTCCCTTCACCAGAAACAACGGTGATTGGTTTTGAAGCCACTAGACCGCTAAGGCCTTTGAATAGACGGTCAATGATGCCGTCGCGGTACTTATTCACAACGTTCATGTCTATCGATTGGAACTGCGCGTTTACTCCGTAGTTAGCGGCCTCGCGCGTCACGTCTGCTACCTCAGCAGAGTGAAGTAGAGCCTTGGTCGGGATGCAACCACGGTGCAGGCAGGTGCCGCCAAGTTTGTCTTTTTCGATTAGAGCCACGCTCTTACCCAGTTGGGCCGATCGAAGTGCTGCCGCGTATCCGCCGCTTCCGCCACCGAGAATAACTACATCAAAGTTGTGGTCAGCCACGACTTACTCCATCTATTTGTTTGAGGGACTAGACAAGCCTACTAGAGGCTCTTGGCTACCTGAACGAGGGTGCGCAACATGACACCGGATGCGCCCTTACCCGTGTATCCAAATGGCGCTCCATCGTTACTCGCCGGGCCCGCGATGTCTAGGTGCGCCCAGTCAATCTGGTTCTGCTTCTCGCGATCGTGATAGCCGACGAATTCCTTCAAGAAGTGCCCACCAACCAACATGCTGCCGGTTGGGTCTCCTAGTTTGCTGTTGACCATGTCGGCAGTCTCTGAATTCAACAAAGCCCGCAACTCTTTTGGTAACGGCATAGCCCACAGCGCTTCGCCTGAATTATTCGCCGCCTCAACCAAGGTGTTGATTCCAGCGCCTACGCCCATGAGGCCAGTTGTGCGCACACCCAAGGCCACTCTCGCTCCACCGGTCAAAGTTGCAACGTCAATGATTAGGTCGGGTTTTTGTTCACTGGCAAGAATCAAGCCGTCTGCCATCACCAGGCGCCCCTCGGCGTCTGTGTTGGTGATTTCAACGGTTTTGCCGTTTCGGTACTTGATGATGTCGCTTGGGCGAGTAGCTGTGCCAGAAGGCATGTTCTCGGCGACACACATGTAAGCAGTAACTCGAACATTGAGTTTTAGCGCAGCAATTGCAAGTGCGGCGTGCCCCACCGTCGCAGCGCCAGTCATGTCATATTTCATACCCAACATGCCCAGTCCCGGTTTGAGAGTTAGACCGCCGGTGTCGAATGTGATGCCCTTGCCTACCAGGGCGAGGTGTTTCTTCGCGCCACGTGGCTTGTACTCAATCTTCACCAAGCGCGGAGGACGCACCGAACCCTTACCCACCGAAAGAATTCCTGCACATTTCTCGGCAGTCAAGCGCTTTTCGTCCCAGACTTCGACCGTAACGCCCTTGCCTCGAGCTGATTTCTGAATCAGCGTCGCGAATATTTCGGGATATAGGTCGTTAGGGGCAGTGTTGACCATGTCGCGAACCAGATTGATCGCTTCTACAACAGTTTTAGCTTCATCAATTTGTGCAGGCAGCGGAACCTCGCGAGCCAAAACCCTAATTTCATTGAGTTTCCGTGTTTTTTTGACAGATTTGTACTCATTGAACTCGTAATGCGCCAGGAGGGCGCCTTCAATTACAGCAAGGCAAGCACCGGATGTATTTGTCGGCAACCCGATTACAACTTTCTCGAAGTCGCCAAGATTTCGAACCGCGGCCCCAGCAAGCTGCCTAAACTGCTCATCGTTGAGTTCCTCATCACCAAGTCCTATGGCTAGGTAAATAGATCCATCAGGGCCCTGCAGCCGAGTCATGTGCTCAAAACTAGTCTTGGCACCAAGTGCTTTAAGGTCCACTTTGGCTAGAGCGGATGTCTCGACCAAACTGTCGCTTATCTGCATTTTGTCTTTGACACTGACGATGCCAAAAACGTAAGCAACACCGTTGCTCAGCGGGACGGATTTGTTCACAACTTCGATGTTTAGCTTGGTCATGCTGCAATCGTAACCTTTCGATTTACAATGAATAAGTGAACACGCAAACCCTCTTCAAATTCGTCGACCCTGAGGTGCGAATTCCCCTCGAACTCAAGATGTTGGCTGGCTTGAACGGTTTCACCGATGCGGGTGGCAGCATTTCGCAGGTCTCAGACAGCATTTTCGCGTCGCTTAATTCAGAGTTGGTAATTCAGTTCGATAACGATCAATTGCTCGATTACCGTTCCCGACGTCCAGTGATGTATTTCGAGAAGGACCACATCGAATCATATGAGCCAGCAGTCTTAGGGCTCTACCTTTGCGAAGACGAAGCTGGCCAGCAGTTTTTGTTTCTTCACGGTTACGAACCAGATTTCAAATGGGATGCATTCGCCGAAGCCATTTCGCAAATCGTTGAAGATCTAAGTGTCTCGGAGTTTGTTTGGGTTCACTCGATTCCTTTCCCAGTCCCTCACACTCGTCCTCTGGGCGTAACGGTGAGCGGTAATCGTTCCGACCTGGCCGCGAGATTTAGCGAATGGCGCCCTGAGACTCAGGTTCCTGGCAACGTTCTCCACTTGCTCGAGTACAGACTCACCCGACTGGGGTTACCGTGTACCGGGTTTGTTTTGCTGGTTCCGCACTACATTTCCGATTCCGAGTATCCAAAGGTCGGTTTCACTGCCTTCGAGTTGATTTCCGCAGCAACGGGTTTGGTTTTTCCCACAGACGATTTGCGCGAGCAGAATGTTCGATTCGAGTCAAAGCTCGGCAAGCAAATTGCCGAGAACGCAGATCTGGCCCGAATGGTTGAGAATCTAGAACAGGGCTACCAAAGTGAGCGGAACGCACCTATGCGCGCAAGCGTGAATCCCGTGACACCGGTAATTCCGAGTGCAGATGATTTAGCCGCCGACATCGAAGAGTATCTAGCTACCCGACGTCGCAATAAAACGGATGGCGAAGACAGCTGAAACTGACATCTAGCAGGGGCGTCGTTGCTCTCGTCGCGGCCAACCTCGCCTACTTAATTGCGGTAACGCAGCGCAGCAGCATGGTTGTCGCGTCTCTAGACGCCACCGAGAGATTCAACACAACGGCGGCGCAGCTTTCTTCTCTAGCGGTGCTGCAATTGGTGGTCTACGCCTCGATGCAAATTCCAGTCGGCATCGCCCTCGACAAATTTGGACCGAGAATAATGCTTGGCTGTGGCGCGCTAATCATGGCGTCTGGTCAGTTGATAGTCGCATTTGCTCCTGGGCTGGAAATGGCCGTTTTGGGGCGAATGTTAGTTGGAATGGGTGACGCATTCACTTTCATTTCAATGATCCGGATGGTCAACAACTGGTTGACCGGCAAAGCTGCTGCTTTGGCACAGCAGTGGCTAGCAACCATTGGGCAGCTGGGTCAAATTGTCTCAGCTATCCCGTTCGCAGCAGGCCTCGCCGTTTACGGTTGGACATCCGCTTTCTCAGCGCTGGCCGTGTCTGGATTGGTCGCAGGCGTTTTCGTCTTTATCGCGGCTCTCGACTCTCCACAAGGCAGGGTCAAGTCACAATCAAATTTTGCTGATGTGGTTTCTGCTCTTCGAATCAACTTCAACCGCAGCCCGGTGAAGGCGGCTTTCTGGACACACTTTCTAACCCAGTCGTCGGGGAACGTTTTTGCCTTGCTTTGGGGCGTGCCTTTTCTCGTTGAGGCGAATGGCAAAAGCACTGCATTTGCATCTGGGATGCTCACGCTCTTCGTCATCACAAACGCAGCCATGGGACCCGTGGTTGGCTTCTTGACCGCACGCTACCAGGGTCAACGTCACGTTCTCGTTCTCGCAAGTGGGTTTTCGATTCTCGCTATCTGGGCGATAGCCCTATTCGTTCCAAGCCCGCTGCCCGATTTCCTGGTCGTACTTTTGGTAATTGTTTTGGGTTTCGGGGGACCTGTTTCAATGGTCGCATTCGACTACTCCCGTTCTTATGTCTCGAATAGAGAGCTTGGTGCTGCCAACGGGTTCATCAACATCGGTGGGTTTTTGGCCGCACTATTGATGATTGGGGCAATCGGCCTCGCACTCGACGCTCAGAGGGCCGTGAACCCCGAGCTTGCACTATACGACGCTGGGCATTTCAAGCTTGCACTTTGCGTGCAATTCGCAGTTATCGGTTTTGGGCTTTGGAGATTCGGTGTTGCTAATCGCAAACTTCACACAGAAGCACTGCTTTCTTAGATACCTCGAATAGGTATTTTCGGAATACTTCGCAGGTCTTTCACGTTTCAGACACTATAGAATATGCCGTTCAATGTCGTTAGTTGGTGGCATACTTGAAACAGGACCCAGTCGGTTTTGATTTTTCAAAACTTGACATGGGTCCTTGTGTTGCCTAGATCATCGCCGATCACCAAGTGATCGGACCAATGAAGGGTTCAAAGTGGCCAAAGATAAAGACGAATCTGTCGGCAAGAGGCGTGGACTTTTTTCGCGCATGCTTCACCCTGAGACCAGCAAATCTAAGCAGCAAACCGAAGTGAACACCAAGCCAGAAAGCAACATCATTACTCCTGCAGTCAAGACCTCAAAGACCAAATCTGAACCAAAGGCAGCCGCTCAGCCAAAGGCGACTTCATCGAAATCGCCAGCAAAGAAATTGGCTGCAGCGAAGCCCGAATTGAAAGCTGGCTCGGCAAAGCCAAAGGTGGCAAAGCCCGCTGAAAAACCCGCCGTCAAGACGCTCAAAACGCCCGTGGCAGAGGTTAAGAAATCAACCGCAGTAAAAGGGACAACCCCAGTTGCCAAGGCAAAAGTAGAAGTTGAAAAGAAGGCTAAAGCGCCAGCCAAGACGCCAGCCAAGACGCCTGTCACTAAAGCTCCGGCACCCAAAGCCCTAGCCGCAAAGACGACAGCAGCAGCTACCAAGCCCAAGAAAGCTGATGCCAAAGTAGTAACTCCAAAGGTTGAAGTTCAGAAGACCGCGGAAAAGCCGACCGCAAAAAAGGCCCTCGCGTCGAAAGCCGAAGCTGTCAAACCTGCAGCGGCTAAGGCAAAGCCTGCCAAAGTTGCGAAGCTGCCAAAGGGAGCCGCAACGGATGAAGAAGAATTTGAAGACGAAGACGACCTCGAGGTTGTTTACATCGTTGCCGAAGCGGCGGCTGCGGTCGACATCGTAGAACTTGCTGAAGAAGAGGCTCACGAAGAAGAAACTCACGAAGACACTGAGGCTAAAGAAAAAGAAAAGGCTCTTGAGGCCGGCGGTGGATTTGTTATCTCGCATGCCGATGATGACGACATCCCAGTTCAAACCACCACCATCTCGGGCGCTACCGCAGACCCGGTAAAGGATTACCTAAAGCAGATCGGTAAGGTCGCACTTCTTAACGCCGAACTTGAGGTTGAGCTGGCTAAACGCATCGAAGCTGGTTTGTTTGCTGAAGAGAAGCTCGCAACCGAGAAGAGGCTTTCGAAAGAGATGACCCGCGACCTTCGTTGGGTCATGAAAGATGGCCAACGAGCCAAGTCTCACCTTCTCGAAGCGAACCTTCGTTTAGTTGTTTCGCTGGCCAAGCGCTACACCGGTCGCGGCATGCAGTTTCTTGACCTAATTCAAGAAGGCAACCTAGGTCTCATTCGCGCGGTTGAAAAGTTCGATTACACCAAGGGTTACAAATTCTCGACTTATGCAACCTGGTGGATTCGCCAGGCTATTACTCGTGCCATGGCTGACCAAGCCCGCACCATCCGCATCCCCGTACATATGGTCGAGGTCATCAACAAACTTGCACGAGTTCAGCGTCAGTTGCTGCAAGACCTAGGTCGCGAACCGACTCCTGAAGAACTTGCTCGTGAACTGGACATGACACCTGAAAAGGTGGTCGAGGTTCAAAAGTATGGACGAGAGCCAATTTCGCTTTCAACTCCTCTCGGTGAAGACGGCGACTCAGAGTTCGGTGACTTGATCGAAGACACCGAGGCAGTTGTTCCGGCTGATGCTGTTGGCTACTCGATGTTGCAACGCGAACTTGAGCGCATCCTAGATTCACTTCACCCAAGAGAGGCGGGCGTCATTCGTAGCCGCTTCGGTTTGGGCGATGGAGTTCAGAAAACCCTTGACCAAATCGGAGAAGAGTTTGGCGTCACGCGTGAGCGAATCAGGCAGATTGAAGCCAAGACCATGTCGAAGCTCCGTCACCCTTCACGCTCGCAGATGCTGCGCGACTTCCTAGAGAACTAACCACACCGTGATTCGTTACTGGCCCGCTTTGCTGGTTGGTCGAATCGCGCGCGTTCTTATTCGTCTTATTCGCAAGGGCGGCGGGTCTGCGCTTCCTGGTCTGATTCTCAGCAAGCTCGCTCCCGGCATCCTCTATCGAGTTCTCGGGTCTTTCCCACAGGGCTTAGTAATCGTGACGGGATCTGCGGGAAAGTCGACCACCACCAAGATGTTGGTGAACATCGTTCGAGAGCATGGTTTGGTCGTTTTCACAAACCCATCGACGGCTAACATTCTGCAGGGCTTCTATTCGACCATCATCGAACGTGCGACCTGGTCAGGCAAGGTTGCTGGTCAAGTGGCGATTCTCGAAATGGATGAAGCGCACGCCGAAGAGCTAACCAGAGAGATTGCTCCATTGCAGGTGACAATCTTGAACGTCATGGAAGACCAATTAGACCGTTTCGTCGACCCAGCGTTAGTGCGCGCTGACCTTGCCTTGGTGGCGCGGCGCGCGACACGCAGTGTCTTGCTAAATGCAGATGACCAAAACACGCTGTTAATTGCCCACGAAGGTTTAGCTGTTGAGCCGGAATTCTTCGGCATTTCATCAAAGGTCCTGAAAACTCAGGGCAGGGGATTACAGAATGCCCCAACCTATCTACCTGAATTGCCAAGGCCAGAGGTTTCGAGTGAGGTCAGCCGGCTAGATGGAATCAACGCTGAAATCAGCGGAACTTGGGGTAGCGCCGAATTCGAACTCCCATCACGTGGTGTGCACTTCGCACTAGATGCAGTCGCCGCATTCGAAAGCGCCAAGTCGTTTCTTGGTGGAGATTTCAAACTAGAAGTTGCTACCAAGGCATTGCGTGAGGTGCCGCCTGTGTTTGCTCGCGGCGAGATGGTGCAGATTAATGGTGAGGATGTCGAGTTCATCTTGGTTCAGAACCCTGGATCGATGCAGCTGAATCTAGACAATCTTGTCGGCGAACCAGAGCAACTGTTGTTTGCTATTGGTCGAGACGTGCACGACCCCTCATGGCTTTGGACAGTGGATTATTCAAACTTGAAGCATGTCGATGTGTGCACCGGGTTCAATGCTTATGAGGCCGCCTTGGCGCTGCATTACAACGATGTGCCTCTGGGTTTGGTCACAGATGATCTCGAACATGCCACAAAGACATTCTTCGATATGCCGAAACCTCAACACGGACACAAAACCGTAGTTTTCAGCGCTGACGCCATGCGTCGTATGAGACGGTCACTTGGATTTTGGAGCGCCGAGGAGGTTGAGCGATGAAGACGATCTACACGCTTTTTCCTGAGATGCTCAATCTAAACGGAGATTCGGCTAACTCAATGGTTTTGAAAAAGAACCTGCAGTGGATGGGGGAGCCAAGCCAGATACTGCCCGTCTCCAATGAAGCCGAGTTGATTGAGCTCTCGCGTCTGGTGAAGAGCGGCGAGACCGGCATCTTTGTCACCATTGGCCATGGTTCGGCCGCTGCGATGCAATCTCTGGCCCCATACGATGAGCAAATTCAAGCTTTGCTCTTACAGATGGTTGAGGCAAAGACTCCCGGCATCGTTGTTGGCAGTGCACTGGCTTGGGAGGGCGTGGATGTCTCATCCAAGCGCGAACGCCGTAGTGAGTTCGTCGTGGCCGATGTCGACGCCGAAGGTTGGCCGTCTGAGGCCCTTGGTTACTTGAACAGCGACCTGAGTTTAGAGACCGTCTCTGTGAAGGGGAATCTAGTTTTCACACTTCTTCACGGGCCGTTCCTGGCCAAGAATCCACTTTGGCTAGATCGCATAATCGAAATCTTGGGCGTAGCGACAACAACGAGTGATTCAAAAATTTGCGCTGAACGCTACGTTAAAGAAATTTGGAATTTAGAGGCAAATCACTAGCGCAAAAAGCGCTTCGGCCTAGCGCGCGAGTAGCTTGTCGCTCTCGTCGTGCCAGTGAACGGTGTTGGCGGCCAGGGCCTCTTTGTTCAAGGTGGCGTGGTGAAGGCAGAACAGCAGTTCGCCAAAAACCAATGTTGCACGAACGTAAGCTTGTGCGCCGCATGAGTCGCAGCGATCTCCGGCGGTTAGTGGAGCGGTTTGGCTGTTGGTAGCAACAATCTCTTGCTCGGTTTCGGTTACTTCTTGAATTTCAGACATTCTTCCTCCTGCTGTAAATAGAACCACATGCCTGTATCAAAACTGCCCATTATCGACCCAGTTTCGCTAACTGCGAATAGTTTCTGGGCTGCATCGTGTTTGAGCGCCATTTATTCGGGTTCAACTCGTAACATTTTCTGGTGCCCAACACCGATTACTCCGCCAGACATCTCTCAGTTCTTGAGGGTCTAGAGGCGGTTCGTAAGCGACCTGGTATGTACATCGGGTCTACCGACAGTCGAGGTTTAATGCACTGTCTTTGGGAGATCATCGACAACTCGGTAGACGAAGCTCTTGCAGGTCACGGCAGTTCTATCGACATCCAGCTGCACTCTGATGGCTCGGTAGAAGTGCGCGACCACGCGCGTGGAATCCCCGTCGATATCGAACCAAAAACTGGGCTTAGCGGTGTCGAGGTTGTTTTCACTAAACTCCACGCCGGTGGAAAGTTCGGTTCTGGTTCATACGCCGCATCCGGAGGGCTCCACGGCGTTGGTGCTTCTGTAGTCAATGCACTTTCTGCTCGATTGGACGTAGAGGTCGACCGTGATGGTAAGACCCACCGCATGTCGTTTCGCAGAGGCGAACCAGGCCGCTTCGATGATTCGAACGGTATCTCAGCAAACAGCCCCTTCAAGCCTTTTGAAGATGCCAGCTCACTCGATGTAGTGGGTAAGGTCGCAAAGGGTGTTACCGGAACTAGAGTCCGTTACTGGGTCGACCCTCAGATTTTTATCAAAGACGCTTCCTTTGCAACCGATGAACTCATGTCAAGAGCGCGCCAAACAGCCTTTCTGGTTCCAGGGTTACGACTTCAAGTTAATGACCAGCGCACTAGCGAGGCTCTGGTTAGCGACTTCAAATTCGATGGCGGCATTGTCGAGTTTGTCGATTATTTGGCGAGCGACAATGCAATCACGAACACTTGGCGTTTAACCGGAGCCACAACCTTCACCGAAACCGTACCCGTGCTCAATGAGCAGGGCAACATGGAATCGCGCGAGGTTGAGCGAAACTGCGAGGTTGATGTCGCACTCCGTTGGGGGACAGGCTATGACACCACTCTGAAGTCCTTCGTTAACATCATTTCGACGCCAAAGGGCGGAACCCACGTAAGCGGCTTCGAACAGGCGCTACTCAAAGTACTTCGAACTCAAATCGAGGCCAATTCGCGCAAACTCAAGGCAGGCAACGACAAGGTCGAAAAAGAAGATGTTTTCGCCGGCCTTACCGCCGTTGTCACAGTTCGCCTTGCCGAGCCACAGTTTGAGGGCCAGACCAAAGAGGTTCTAGGAACCCCTGCAGTCCGCAACATAGTTTCAAACACGATCGCAAAGGCTCTCACTGAGCGTCTTGAGAGTTCAAAGCGCGACGACAAGACGCAAGCCGCGATGCTGCTAGAAAAGGTGGTGGCAGAAATGAAGTCGCGCATTTCAGCGCGAACCCACAAAGAGACCCAGCGCCGCAAAAACGCCCTAGAGTCCTCTTCGCTGCCAACGAAACTGGTTGATTGCCGCACGCAAGAAACTGCGGTCAGCGAACTGTTCATCGTTGAGGGTGACTCTGCTCTTGGTACGGCCAAGTTAGCCCGTGATAGCGAATACCAAGCGCTACTGCCTATTCGAGGAAAGATTCTGAACGTGCAGAAGGCCTCGGTAAGCGACATGCTGAGCAATGCAGAGTGCGCGTCGATCATCCAAGTTATTGGAGCAGGTTCAGGGCGCTCGTTCGATCTTGATGTGGCTCGGTACGGCAAAGTCATTCTGATGAGCGACGCGGATGTCGATGGAGCGCACATTCGCACGCTTCTTCTGACCCTCTTTTTCAGGTACATGAGACCTTTGGTCGATGCCGGGCGCGTTTATGCGGCCGTGCCTCCGCTGCACCGAGTCGTAGTAATCAATGCCGGAACCAAGCCAAACGAAACCATTTATACCTATTCACAGCAGGAGCTTGAGTCGCTTCTGGCTAAGTTGAAGTCACAAGGTAAGCGCTATCAAGAGCCTATTCAGCGCTACAAGGGCTTGGGCGAGATGGATGCCGACCAGTTGGCAGAAACGACAATGGATCGCTCCAGGCGCGCTTTGAGGCGTGTGCGGGTCGAAGACGCAGAGGCCGCTGAGCGCGTATTCGAGCTTCTCATGGGTAACGAGGTTGCTCCTCGTCGCGACTTCATAATCGACAGCGCTGATGACTTCGACACCGACAAGGTGGATGCTTAGTTCTTTCGCCTGAATCTCTGGGCAACGCAGAAAACAAGGCGCAAGGCCAGGCAATCTAGCTGAGCAAGAACCCAACGCCTGCGATAGCAGCCGATGCGGCCGACCCGCTTGCGTCACGCTTTGCTGGTTCAGGCAATTCCAACGGTTTACCGTCTGACGCGCTTGCCGCCGGAGCCACGTTTGCAACCGCCGCGAAGTACAACTGATCTTCACTGCGCAGAAGTTTCTGGCCTCTGACTCCACCCGTCGCTCTACCTTTGGCAGGAAACTCGTCCAATTTCGAAAGCTTGATGCTTCCGGCATCTGTCCCGGCTAACGCGCCCGAAGAATTCGCTGCAGTGACCACAAAGGCTCCTTCTGGATTGGTAACTGCCCCAAACGCAATTACCTTGGCCCCATCGCCTAGATTGATACCCGCTATTCCTGAAGCTGCACGCCCTTGGGCACGAACCGAGTCGGCCGCGAAACGTAAAACCTGAGTGTCGCTCGTGACGATGACATACTCATTCGCTTCATTCGCTAGCACCGCCGACACGACTTGGTCGCCCTCCTTTAGAGCGATCAGTTCAAATTGCTCTTTGGCTGGGTAATCTGCTTGAACGCGTTTTACTGTTCCCTGAGCTGTTGCCAACGCAATCTCGTTTGTGTCGTTGAGTTCAACCAGCCCAATCAGTGTCTCTCCTGTTGCAAGGCCGAAGAACTCGGATGCTCGCACCATTGCACTTGCTTCAAGCGCGGCACCAGCATCCGGGATATCACCCACATGAACTCGGATCATACGACCAGCGCTGGTCACGGCACCGATATCAGTTCGAGTGGTGGTGTCGATTCGGTGGCTGAAGGTGTCGTGCTTCTTACGCTTGGCTGTTGCAACAGGCGGTTCGGCAATGCGACCCAAAAATCCGGTAACGGTTAGCAGCACCGTTGCAGCACTGTCAGCAAGTTCGGCTGAAACAGCCGTTGACCTTGATGCTGGAACGCTACGCACGACATCTGATTCATCCATTAGCAAGGTGCGCCGGTCATCGCCGTATTTCTCAGCAACTTCCGCCAATTCGCTACTGACAAGATCTCTAAGTTCGGTGTCGTTGGAAAGAATTCGCTCAAGAGCGCGAATTTCTTCTTCAAGTTGAGTCTTTTCGGTCTCGAGTTCAATACGTGAGAACTTTGTGAGTCTGCGAAGGCGGAGTTCGAGAATGTACTCGGCTTGAATTTCGCTCAATTCAAAAATTTGCATCAATCTCGAACGAGCCTCGTCAACCTCTTCGGAGCTTCGAATCACTTGAATGACTTCGTCAATGGCGACGATTGCAATAAGCAAACCCTCAACCAGGTGCAGTCTCGCTTTTTTCTTGCCGAGACGATTGCTTGTTCTTCGCCGAGTTACCTGCACTCGGTGCGCCAAGTAGACGCCGAGCAAATCGCGTAGTCCGAGTGTGTTCGGGCGCCCGTCAACCAGCGTGACGTTGTTTATCCCAAAAGAGTCTTCCATCGGCGTGTGTCGGTAAAGCAGGTCGAGAACCACTTGTGGATCGAATCCGGTTTTCAGTTCGATCACCAATTTGAGGCCGTTGGTTCGGTCGGTGAGGTCAATAACATCGGAGATCCCAAGCAACTTTTTGTTGTTGACACCGTCTTTGATTTTCTCGATGACTTTCTCTGGACCAACCAAGTAGGGGAGCTCAGTAACAACAAGGCCGAGCTTTCGGGGGCTGACACTCTCGACGCTCACCTTGGCCCTGGTCTTGAATGAACCTCGACCGCTTTCATACGCATCTTTGATTCCTTCGAGGCCAACAATGATTCCGCCGGTGGGAAGGTCTGGGCCTGGCACAAAGCGCATTAACTCATCTGTGGTGGCCGCTGGGTTGGCCAGTAAATGTCTAGCTGCCGCAATTACTTCGCGCATGTTGTGCGGCGGCATGTTTGTCGCCATACCCACCGCGATTCCAGAGGATCCGTTTACCAGAAGGTTCGGAAAAGCTGCCGGCAAAACCTCTGGTTCTGAAAGTTGCGCATCGTAATTTGGCTTGAAATCAACGACATCCTCGTCGAGCCCCTCATTCATAAGCAGCGCAGCTGGCGCGAGACGAGTCTCGGTGTATCTTGCTGCGGCTGGACCATCATCTAGAGAGCCAAAGTTTCCATGGCCATCGATTAGAGGCACGCGCAGTGTGAATGGCTGGGCCATACGCACCATTGCGTCATAAATTGCTCCATCGCCGTGAGGGTGTAATTTACCCATCACTTCACCAGAAACGCGGGCAGACTTCACGTGTCCCTTGTCTGGCCGAAGGCCCATTTCTCCCATTTGGTAGATGATGCGGCGGTGAACCGGCTTCAGTCCGTCACGCGCATCTGGAAGCGCTCGAGCGTAGATTACCGAGTACGAGTACTCCAGAAAAGAGTCCTGCATCTCTGCCGTTAGATCGATATCAACGATGCGTTCTTCGGGATTGATTTCTGAGCTCATGGGTCTTTCAAAAACTACTGTGCGAAACTGTCAGGGATGACTGTTTCGAGAATACCTGCCGCACCCAAGGATGTCGGGATACTGAGCCTTGTGTTGAGTTCGGCTATCGCCGCCACGGCTTCAACCGATACAAAGCCGGTCAACGCGCTGAAGTTTGAGAAATCACGCGGTTACGTCGTTCTCGTAATCGACGGTCTCGGTAGTCACAATCTAGAGGCGCATCTCGGTCACGCCCCGAATATCGGTAGGTTCTGGCGCAATCAAAAAAACACTGTTCGATGTGAGTTTCCTAGCACGACGGTAGTCAGTCTCACTGGTATCACAACTGGCCTCAGGTCGGCTCGGCACGGCTTAATCGGCTACAACGTTCCAAACCCGGATCGAACCGAGTTGCACAATCTTTTATCCGGTTGGGAGGTCGATGGCAATGACCCGTCAATGTACAAGACCTATCCAACCCTCAGCGAAACATACGCAATCACTGTTGTCAGTCCAAGCATCTACAGAAACACGGGATTCACCTCCCTGACCTTGCCGGCTGGCTTTTTTCATGGCGCTGACGAAATTGCAGACCGATTCCAGATGGCCGCCGAGATTGCAGAACGCGATGGGGGTGTGGTTTACCTCTACGTTCCCGAGCTCGATCAAGTGGGCCACCGGGTTGGCGCTGGCAGCCCAGAGTGGTTGTCTGTCTTAGAAGAGATTGATGGTGCCGTTCGACACCTGTTCAATCTCAAGCGTTCAATCGCTCTGCTTACTGCAGATCACGGAATGGTGAATGTTGACACGGATGGACAAATCTATCTCGAGACTTTAGATTCTCTTGCCTCGATTGATTTCATCGCAGGTGGAGACACCCGTTCATCACTCATCTATGTTTCTCAAGATCAAAACACCACTGACCTTCAACTCGCTAGCCTGCGAGAGAAACTCGCAATCGAGTTAGAGGGTGTGGCCTGGTGCGCCTCCTGGCAAGAGCTAGAGACGTCGGGATGGGTTGCAACTGGGTTGCAAAATGAAAAACAGCCTGACATTGTTTTGCTTGCAAGGGCCGCCATCACGCTTTATGACCGCCGAACCTGCAAGCCCCGATCGTTGTTAATGAAGGGTCATCACGGTTCGATCACGGATGCTGAAACTCAGGTTCCGCTGATTCGCCTGAACTAGTCCTCAGACTTGGTTCCAAAAACGATCTGATCCCATGAAGGCATCGAAGCTCTTGGCTTCTTTGCTGGCTGCTCGCCAGAAGGTTCTTGAATCTTTATCTCTGGCGCAGTCACTTCTTCAGTTGGAGTCTCTGGCTCTGAATCAGATTCAGCATCGTTCGCCTCTTCAGCCATAACCTCTTCGGCAATACCGTCATCGAAGACAACCTCGGGGGATTCGTCGATCCCTAGTTCAGCTTCGCTTTCTAAAGGAATGTCATCCTCGACGATAACTTCATCAGCCTCTTCTTCGGGCTGGAAAACATCTTCGATTACCTTTGGCTCTTCGACAGTAGCTTGCGCCTGCGCCTCTTCTGCGGCCTTGGCCGCTTCGCGTTTCTTTCTAAGGTCATCGAGCGACTCAATGGTTGCCACCGGTTCGCTTTCAGCTGCCTCTACCTTGCTCGCCTTGGCGATGGTTGGTTCTGATGCCTCTACTTTTCTGAAGGCCGCCGGTGTGTCAGCAATGACACGCACCTTAGATATCGGGCCTGAAGCACCCTCGACCGTCGAAAGACCTGATGCGGCTTCGTTCTCAGGTGTTAGTAGAACCTTTCGCGGGTCGAAGGCCCAAAGCGCTAAACCGGAATTCGTACCGATCGTATAGGCGACTGTGACGTCCCAGGTCGTGGCACCGGCTCGCCTCACTGACCAGACGACGTCCACGGCGTTAGCTTGTTCTAATCTTGTTGAGATTAGAGTGCCAAACTCTATCTGACCCTCATCGTTGAATCGATCGCCAGGCACAATCAACCTCACAGCCTTTGCCGACTCAATCATGTGCTCAAGTTCATCGACCACGGGCTTTGCAAACTTCGTAACGTATTCTTCGGGAGAAGCGGTGTCTTCACAGATTTGGGCTACAGATTCGCCGTTGCGAATTCGCTCTTGGATCTCCCTCGGAGAGACGTAGCTACTCGTGTCTTGCGCAGAGGCCTTTCTCAGCGCGCTTTTCAATGCATCATCTGCCATGGCGCGATGCTTGGTTCCGTCCAGGGATTCAAACAGGACGTACCCGTCCTCTGAACCGATCAACCGTAAGTCGCTCAAAACAACCTCCAAACCTTGGCTTTAGTTTGTCAGCATGTTCTTGTTATGCCATGTAACAAAAGCGGTGTGCCGTTTGGGAAGTTTTCTGAGTATTTTCTGGTTTTTTGCCAACGAGGCGTGTTGTTGTTGCTTTTCACGAATAAATCGGTGAGACTATGCGCGCCTTAACAAACGCTCAAGAAAGGTTTTTTCGATGGCCACCGATTACGACGCCCCACGAAAGTCGGACGACGACGCTGAATCGCTAGAGGCAATCAAGGAGCGCATCCCCGAAAAAATCGCTGCGTCTCCAGACATCGATGACTCAGAACACGGCGAAGGAATCTTGGGCCACGAGGTCATTTCTGAAGACCTAGAGGTTGTTGTTCTGCCTCCGCAAGACGACGAATTCACCTGTAGCGAGTGTTTTATCGTGAAACACCACAGCCTTCTGGCGCGAAAGAAGAAGAGCCTACCGGTTTGCACCGAGTGCGACTACTAAGTCCTCGGGTTTATTGCACGCAAACAGCCAGTAAGGCGTCGGATCGTTTTTATCGGCGATTGTGACCTTTACAAACGCTTTAGAGCCTGCCTGGTTCACGAAATACGCGTTGGCCTTCAAACCCGGACCCTTTTCAAACCTCAACTGCTTTCCGGCAACGATTTCGGCGTTTTGAATCAATCTGAGTGGAATCTTTGCACGGCCAACCTGTAGCTGTGGCTCTTCTCCGCTCGAGACCGAAACAACGGGAGAGTTCGCGAGCACTGCGACCAATATCGCAATTGCAACTGTGAGTCCAATAATCAACGCGACGATGTCACTCATAAACGGAAGTACCACCAAAGCGACACTCGGCGCCACCAGAGTTATCGGTAGGAGCGCTAATAATGATGGAAACACCCTCGTTGAAAACGCATGGCCTCGGGCTTTTTGTTCAGCGGTCATGACTTTAGATTACGCTCTACACATGACCGAAACCGTTCCAGTGCTAATCGTCTGCGACGAATCAATGGTTCCTATCTATGCCAAACCCGGCGACGCAGGCGCAGATTTGAGGGCCTCACACGATGCCGTAGTGCCGGCTGGCGATCGAGTTTTAGTCAAGACCGGATGCTCGCTTGCCCTTCCAGGCGGCTACGTCGGCCTCGTGCATCCGCGTTCTGGTTTGGCGCTAAACCATGGCATAACGGTGCTGAACAGCCCCGGAACCATCGACGCCGGCTACCGCGGAGAAATTATGGTTACTTTGTTCAACTCCTCCAAGGAGGATTTTCACATCAGTCTTGGCGACCGGATCGCCCAGTTGCTCATTCAACAAGTTGCTAAGGCTGACTTTGTTCGAGTCGGGAAACTCCCGCAGTCAGACCGTGGCGAGTCTGGCTATGGATCGAGCGGAAGAAAGTAGATGTACAGCGAGATTGTTAAACGCTCAGAGTTGGGTCCATTCGACCTTTCCGAAGTCGCAAAATTGGATAACCTAATCGACTTTGGCGCAATAAAGCTGCCCAACGTCAATCGAAACCTATCGATCAAAGTGGAGCTCGAAGAAGATACTCGTCGACTTGTCGCGTTGACCTTGCAAACTCAAGGTTCAATGTTGCAGGTTTCGCTTTTCTCCGCTCCCAAAAACAACGCAGTGTGGCAAGAGGTGCTCGAAGTGCTGACTTCATCTCTCGAGTCTCAGAAAGCTCAGGTTGATTCGGTAATCGGAAACTTTGGGTGCGAACTATTGGTGACTATGCAAGTTCCCAATCAAGCTGGCGAAAACGAGCTGCAACAGATTCGGTTCGTTGGTGTTGATGGCCCACGCTGGCTGCTTAGGGGTTCAATCACTGGTCTGGCGCTCACCAACCTAACCGAGCAGGCTGAAATTGAACGCATATTCCGCTCCATCATCGTTGACCGAGGTGCCGAAGCGCTTCCTCCGCGCGAATTAGTTCCACTCACAATGCCGCCAGGCAACATTGCACCGCCAGCGAGACCACAGTGAGTGCTTCGGCCGGTGAACGCTGGCTCGGTCTTACCAAGGGAGAAGACGGCGAGTATGTGGTTACGCCGGCGTCAATGCTTCGCAGCATCGGGGGAGTCTTCGGGCTCATTGAATCCGCGATTCCACCGGTTGCATTCTCGGTGACATTCGGAATCTGGACTAATGCCTGGCTTTCAGCAGTGGTGGCGCTGAGTCTCGCTCTGATTTTGGGCGTGGTGCAAGTCATTCGCAAAAAACCCGTCATGAACGCCATCGCTTCGGTCATCGGTATCGCCTTCGCCGCTTTTTTGGCAACCAGTGGCGGCAATGATGCCGAAAGCGCCAAAAATTTCTTTCTACCCGGGCTCATAACCAATGCCGTGTGGGCAACTGGACTGCTTTTGTCAGCCGCTCTCCGACGACCTGCAATCGGCTATTTGCTAGCTACTTTCGAGGCGATCGCCCCAGACTGGCGTTCTGACCGCAGATTGCTGGCCGTGTCTACTCGAGTCACAGTTTTCTGGTCTGGTCTTTTCATCATGCGACTGGCAGCTCAACTTCCGTTGTATTTTGCGAACGAAGCTGCTTGGCTGGGCATCGTCAAATCTGCAATCGGGTTGCCAGCCTTCGCTCTCTGGATTTTCTTGAGTTGGTTAATGCTCAAGCCAACCATTCAAACCTCTCGTTAGTGGTATTTTTGAAAGGTTCTGTATGCGAAGGAGCCTTTCTTGTCTAAGGTGAACAGTTTCTCTTCGGCCGACTATCTGGTTGTCGGCGGAAAAACCTACCGGTATTTCAAGTTGTCGAGTGCTGGCGGTGCAAATCTTCCCTTTAGCTTGAAAATTCTTCTAGAGAACCTACTGCGCACCGAAGACGGCTCTAACATCACCGCGGCTCACATCGAGGCTTTGGTCAACTGGAACCCGAATGCCGAGCCAGATACCGAGATTCAATTCACACCTGCACGCGTGATCATGCAGGACTTCACTGGCGTACCTTGCATTGTCGACCTAGCAACAATGCGAGAGGCCGTTGCCGCCCTAGGTGGCGACCCAAAAAAGATCAATCCACTAGCTCCTGCTGAGATGGTAATCGACCACTCGGTGGTGATTGATGTGGCTGGTCGAGCCGACGCTTTTGAAAAGAACGTCGAGCTTGAATATGAGCGCAACGGGGAACGTTACCAGTTCTTGAGATGGGGTCAAACCGCGTTTGACGACTTCAAGGTAGTACCTCCCGGCACAGGAATCGTGCACCAGGTAAACATCGAATATTTGGCTAGAACCGTCATGACCCGCGAGGTCGATGGTGTTCTCCAGGCCTACCCAGACTCCTGCGTTGGCACAGACTCACACACCACAATGGTCAACGGTCTTGGAATTCTTGGCTGGGGAGTCGGGGGTATCGAAGCCGAGGCGGCCATGCTTGGTCAACCGGTGTCGATGCTTATTCCGAAGGTCGTCGGCTTCAAACTCACGGGCAAGATTCCAACTGGCGCGACGGCAACCGACGTCGTTCTCACCATCACCGAAATGCTTCGCAAGCACGGAGTGGTTGGTAAATTCGTTGAATTCTACGGTGCTGGCGTTGGTTCTGTTCCACTCGCCAACCGAGCAACTATCGGAAACATGAGCCCTGAATTTGGCTCAACCGTAGCGATTTTCCCGATCGATGACGTAACTCTCGACTACCTAAGAATCACCGGCCGCAGTCAAGATCAGATCGACTTGGTCGAGGCCTACACCAAGGCTCAAGGCCTGTGGCACGATCCTTCGATCGAGCCAACTTTTAGCGAGTATCTCGAGCTCGATCTCTCGACCGTTGTTCCTTCGATCGCAGGACCAAAGCGACCACAGGATCGAATTGAACTTTCGCAGGCCAAGCAAAAGTTCCACGAGGTTCTACCTTCCTACACCGACAAAGCCTCTAACCACACCGATGTAAAGGGTGCCGACTTCGACATCGACAACGGAATCGTATCGATCGCATCGATCACCTCTTGCACCAACACCAGCAACCCCTCGGTAATGCTGGCGGCCGGTCTTCTGGCGCAAAAGGCAGTTGCCAAGGGCCTGAAGGCAAAGCCTTGGGTGAAAACCTCGCTGGCTCCTGGCTCGAAGGTTGTCACGGAATACTACGAAAAGGCTGGCCTCACCGATTCGCTAAATGCTCTCGGCTTCAATCTCGTTGGTTATGGTTGCACCACCTGCATCGGTAACTCAGGTCCACTAGATGACGCAATTAGCGAAGCCATCAACCGCAATGACCTAGCTGTCACCGCGGTTCTGTCGGGTAACCGCAACTTCGAAGGTCGCATCAACCCAGACGTGAAGATGAACTACCTTGCGTCACCACCACTAGTCATCGCCTATGCGCTTGCTGGAACAATGGATTTCGATTTCGAAACCCAAGCGCTTGGGCAAGATGCACAGGGTAGCGATGTTTTCCTAGCCGACATTTGGCCGACTCCTGAAGAAGTTCAGAAGACCATTGACGAGTCGATCAATTCCGAAATGTTCAAGACTCAGTACGCCGGCGTCTTTGATGGTGACTCTCGCTGGAAGTCGCTTCCAACGCCAACTGGAGCAACCTTTGACTGGGACGAGAAATCAACCTATGTTCGACGACCACCCTATTTCGAAGGCATGAAGCGCGAGCCTAGTGATGTCACCGACATTAGTGGCGCGAGAGTGCTAGCTCTTCTGGGCGACTCGGTAACCACCGACCACATCAGCCCAGCCGGTTCGATCAAAGTTGACTCGCCGGCAGGCAAGTACCTCACCGAACACGGTGTCGCCCGCAGTGACTTCAACTCCTATGGATCACGCCGCGGAAACCACGAGGTCATGATTCGTGGAACCTTCGCGAACATCCGCCTAAAGAATCTTCTGCTCGATGGCGTTGAGGGCGGTTACACACGCGATTTCAACACCTCGGATGCTCCGCAGGCTTTCATCTACGACGCATCCGTCACGTACCAAGAGCGCGGTATTCCGCTGGTGATTCTTGCCGGCAAGGAGTACGGTTCAGGTTCATCGCGTGACTGGGCTGCCAAGGGAACTAGCCTGCTCGGTGTGAAGGCCGTAATTACCGAATCATTCGAACGAATTCACCGCAGCAACCTAATCGGCATGGGCGTACTTCCGCTTCAGTTCCAGGCGGGCCAAAGTGCTGCGAGTCTTGGACTCGACGGAACCGAAGAGTTCGACTTCATCGGTGTGACCGAATTGAACAACGGTGTCACGCCGAAGACAGTTGGCGTGGTTGCTAAGCCAACAGCACACTCTGCTCCGGGCAAGCCGGTTGTTGAGTTCGATGCTGTTGTTCGTATAGATACCCCGGGTGAAGCTGATTACTTCCGTAACGGTGGCATTCTCCAGTACGTTTTGCGTAGCCTTGTTGCCTAGAGGAATAAACAATCTCGAGGGGTGGGTTTAGGTCATCGTGAGTTTGCTTGAGAAGATTGCCGGTCCTAGAGACCTTGACGCGCTAAACGCAGACGAATTGAGAGAGCTCTGTCGTGACATCCGCGCTCATTTGATCACAGGTGTTGCAGCGACCGGTGGTCACCTCGGCCCAAACTTAGGAGTGGTCGAGACAACCGTTGCGATCCACCGCGTATTTGATTCTCCAAACGATCCAATAATCTTCGACACTGGCCACCAGAGTTACGTTCACAAGTTACTCACCGGCCGCCAAGACTTCAGTCGACTTCGTCAGAAGGGTGGCCTGGCGGGATACCCACAGCGCTCAGAATCTGTTCACGATGTCGTTGAAAGCTCGCACGCGTCCTCGTCACTCTCATGGGCCGACGGTATCGCCAAGGCGTTCAAACTAACCAAGCAAGAGGACCGTTATGTCGTCGCGGTAATTGGCGATGGAGCCCTTACCGGTGGAATGGCCTGGGAAGCGCTGAACAACATCACCGATGACAACGATCGCAAGTTGGTCATTGTGGTTAACGACAACGGTCGTTCATACGCTCCGACAATCGGCGGCCTAGCCCGCTACCTAAATGAAATTCGCACCGAAAAGCTGTACCGAAAGGCTTACCGTTTTTCGCGCAAGGTTTTCGACAAGTTCGGCTTGCTAGGAAAGCTCACCTATTCTGCAGCCAGAGGTGCGAGCACAGGGCTCATGGGGGCTATGGCTCCCAAAGGGATGTTCCCGAATCTAGACATCAAGTACATTGGCCCAATCGATGGCCACGACCTTCAGGCCATGGAGACTGCACTTCGTCAGGCTAAGAAGTATGCCTATCCCGTTATCGTTCACGCCATTACTCAAAAGGGTAAGGGTTTCGACCCCGCACTGCTCAACGAGGATGACCAATTTCACGCCGTCGGTCAGATTGACCCGCTTACTGGGGAATCTCTAGAGAAAACATCCGGTAAGTCTTGGACCTCGGTGTTCAGCGAAGAGATCGTCGAGATCGCTGGTAAGCGCAAAGACATCGTTGGCATCACGGGCGCCATGCTCATGCCGGTTGGTCTAGATGCCATGGCAAAGAAGTTCCCAGACCGCGTCTTCGACGTTGGAATTGCCGAACAGCACGCTGTGACCATGGCCGCGGGTATGGCCTTTGGTGGCTTGCATCCTGTGGTCTGCATCTATGCAACTTTCGTCAGCAGGGCTTTCGATCAACTTCTCATGGATGTCGCATTGCACAAGGCTCCTGTCACACTTGTGCTCGACCGTGCTGGCGTTACTGGTCCTGACGGTGCGTCACACCACGGAATGTGGGACTTAGCCACCCTGCAAATCGTTCCAGGCATAAGGATTGCTGCACCACGCGATGCCGAGCGTTTGCGCGAAGAGTTGCAAGAAGCGACAAACGTGGATGATGCACCTACCGTAGTGCGCTTTCCAAAGGGTGCTGCGGGGGCCGAAATAAAGCAACTACGTCGTATGAACGATGGTGTCGATGTGTTGTATGAAGCTCCGAGCAAGGATGTTTTGCTAGTCGCCGTTGGAACCATGGCCGAAACCGCGCTCAAGGTTGCTGAATTGCTTGCTGCCCAGGGTATTGGGGCCACCGTGATTGACCCTCGTTGGGTTGTCCCAGTTCCTAAATCGGTGCTCGATTTCGCCAAGGCACACCGACTTGTCGTGACCATTGAAGATGGAGTGCGCGTTGGGGGAATCGGTACGCGAGTTCGGCAAGAAATGCGTGCTGCTGAGATTGATACCGCGCTAAACGAGGTAGGTTTACCCGACGAATTCCTAGAGCATGCTACTCGTGGCGAGATTCTAGAGCGAGTTGGTCTGACCGCGCAGGCCGTAGCGCGTGAAATCGTCGCTCAGGTGGTTGGTTCTAAAGTTCCTCATGCTCGACCGCTTGAGAGTTTTGACTCCCAGCAATCGGCTGATCAGTCAAACAGACACTAAATTCTGCACTGACCAAATCAAGCTGCCAACCCCGCGCTCCACAATTTCTCAAGTATTCACGCACCTCGTCTTCGTTTTTGATTTCAAGGTTCCAGGCCAGCTGCCGCATGTAATCCGGGGTCAAAATGTTCTCGGTTGGCACTATGTATTCGCCAGACAACTTCGTCATGGCTGCTTTCAGAGCTTGCAAGCGAGCATCAGCCTCTGGATGTTTGTGAGCCCAAATACGGTGATTCGGAATACCCTCTGATTTGATGCGCATTTCCGGAGGTTTAGGGTCTTTAAGTCCCTCATTAAGAGCCGCCCACCAAGTGTCAAGGTAAGAGCGCGATGCCCGCCCAGCAAACTTCTTGTTTGCCGACAGTTCGCCCTTGGTCTTTGGTCGTGAAATGGCCAGCTCGATAAGTGAAGAATCGGGGATGAGTCGCCCAGGCGAGACATCCAAGCGCTTTCCTAGTTCTTCTCTTGCCTGCCAGACAGATTTAACAACCGCGAATCCTCGTTCGTCGCGAATGGTGTTCAGACCGCTTGCGCCGCGCCACTTATCCATTTTTGCTGGCTTCGGAGCAAACGACAGAAGGTGCTTGAACTCCTGCTCCGCCCACTCGAGCTTGTCTGCCCTGGTCAGTTCATCGAGTAGACGTTCCGCTAACTCTGGCAAAACGTCAACGTCTAGTGCTGCGTAGTTGAGCCAAGTCTCCGGCAAGGGCCTTGTCGACCAGTCTGCAGCTGAGTGCTCTTTCGCTAAAGCGAGTGACATCAGTTCCTGAACCATCGAACCTAATCCCACACGCTCCAAACCGAGTAATCGGCCGGCTAGTTCGGTGTCGATGATTTTCGAAGGACGTAGTCCAATTTCTGCAAGGCATGGGATGTCCTGAGTGGCCGCGTGCAAGATCCAAGGAATGCCGTTAATCGCAGTTGCTAGCCTGCTGAAAGCAGCAGGATCTTCGTCACCGATGGCAATTGGGTCTATTAGCAGTATCGGCGAGTTGCGCCGGTGGAGCTGAATCAGATAGGCCCTTTGGGAGTATTTGAAGCCGCTGGCTCGCTCGGCGTCAATGGCCAAGGGCCCATCTCCGGCTAGCAAATCTTTGGTGCCTATTTCTAGTTCAGTTGCTGTGTTGACTAGGCGAACGTCAGCGCATCTAGGTTTGTTTAGAGGGGTGGGCGCTGAAAGGTGTTCGTCTTCAGACATTCAGGCGACCAACATCCTCGTTCTGCAGCGGTAATCCTGACATCATACAAATCAGAGATTGCCAAGCATGCATGTGTGCCGCGATGTTGGTGTCCATAGGGCTCCAAGACGCGCGCAGTTCCAATTCGGCGTGCTGAGCTTGATTCGAAAGAGTTCCGAAACCAGTCGAGATAACGCGGGTGGTGGTACCTGCTTCGGCACTGTATGAGGCTTCATTCGCTTCTAGCGCTGCCACCAACCAACTCCACGCTAGACCGGAGCTGTATTCATCCGCCCCGATTTCGGTTTCGAGCGGTGATTTCGCAAATGCAATCACTCGGAAACGAGAACCCCACGCTTCCTGCGGCTCGTCGTCCCATAGCAAGACCAAGCGCCCAGTGCCAAGATCTATTTTTTCGTGAACTGAATCTGGTCTGACGTCGCAAGAAAACGCAACGGCATGCCTCGCAAGATTAGCTGGAGCGTCTATCTCTTTAACGTCCAATTCGTTTCGAACGTCGCAGTCAAGAATCGACCTCAGAGCAATGGCAAATTCTGGGGCCACACCCGACGATTCTGTTGACTCACTCACATTCAAAAGGCTATTAGACCAGAGCCTCTGTGCCCTTTAGGCTCGCCGCCAGAGCGTAACGGCGCTGTTGTCTATGGCTTCAAACTGTTCAATTTGATACTCGCCAAGGCTCAGTACCTGGCTAGCAATGCGCTCTGTTGACTGTTGTGTCGGAACACCTGTGAAAGTTACCGTCAGGAAAAGTTGGTCAACTGCGCGCAACTCCAAGAATTTGCTTAAAAGTGCAGGTCCGCATTCGCTCAACAGCCGTGTGTGTAGCGATTTGAGGTTCGCGATATGGCCAACTAGCTCGGCCTCATTAGAAAAATGAAGGGCATGCAGTTCACCATCGTTTGGACCACGAGTAAAAACGTAGGTCTCAAAATTCTTCGATCTTTTGTAGCCCTCATTCCGGGCCGTTGAACCGCCGATGACAACCACGTCAGCCTGTGATCTGAGCTTCTTTAGGTGTGCCAAATCCACTTCGTTAGAAATGTCTCTGCTCGTGTTATTCGCACCGAAGTACTTGCCGTCTTCGGTCATGTGAAAATTCGCTGCAAATCCAGGCTTAAGTTCGTACCAGGCGACTGCGTTCTTCACGTGTTCTTAGGCAACTTTCTCTCGCACTTGTCGCTTGATTCGATAAATCATCGCTCGCATCCCTCTTATTCGAAGCGGAGAAACGGCTTCTGTGAGGCCAATCTGATCAGGGAAATCATCAGACAGCGACAAAACCTCGTTGACTGGCTTGCCATGCAAAACCTCGCTGAGAATGCCGGCGAATCCGCGAGTTGTGGGAGCTTCCTCAGGTGCCGTGAAAAAGACGCCAACTTGGCCATTTTCTACTTCGACGAAAAGAAAGACCGGCGATTGGCATTCCTCGACGCGCTCAAACAGGTCGGGATGCTCTGAATAACGCTCTGGCAAGGCTGGCAGATTCTCTGAATACTCGAGTAATAGCTCAAGTTTTTCGCGGTTTGATCCCGCCTTGAAGTCTGAAGCAACTAGTTCTGCCGCTTCGGAAACGCTGTTGGTCATCGGCGCGGAGCTGGCGCGTTGCCTGGTTCTTCACCACGAACGATTGGAACGCCTACGAGTGAACCCCACTCCGTCCAAGATCCGTCGTAGTTTCGCACATTGTCAAAGCCGAGCAAGAACTTGAGAACAAACCAAGAATGTGACGAACGCTCCCCGATTCGACAGTAAGCAATGACTTCGTCGTTTGGATTAAGACCCTTCTCGCCCTGATAAATCGCTTCGAGTTCGGCTCGAGACTTGAAGGTTTGATCCTCGTTAACAGCTCGACCCCAAGGAACTGATACTGCAGACGGAATGTGTCCGGCCCGCAGCGCGCCTTCTTGGGGGTAGTCGGGCATGTGCGTGCGTTCACCCGAGTATTCCTGTGGGCTTCGGATGTCCAGCAGTGGGTTACCGAAGTGAGCGAGCACGTCATCGCGGAAGGCGCGAAGAGTCTTGTCATCGCGTTCGACCAGAGGGTAGCTGCTGGGCACTTTCAGTGTGGGTTCCTTGGTTAGTGCACGACCACTTGCAGCCCAAGCCTCTCGAGCGCCGTCGAGCAGTCTCACGTCGGCATGTCCGAACAACTTGAAAACCCAGAGTGCATAAGCTGCCCACCAGTTGCTTTTGTCGCCATAGAGTACGACCGTGGTGTCACGGCTAATTCCGCTGCGCTCCATGAGCGCCTTGAAGCCAGCGCCATCCACATAGTCGCGGGTGACGGTGTCGTTCAAGTCGGTGTGCCAGTCGATTTTGACCGCTCCAGGAATGTGTCCGATTTCGTACAGCAGTACATCCTCGTCTGACTCGACAACCACTACGTCTGGATTGTCTAGATTTTGGGCAACCCAATCGGCTGTAACAAGTACTTCAGGGTGCGCGTATTCAAGAAATTTTGAGGTTGCATCTGCTGGGGCTGGCATCTTTGGCTCGTTCTCGTTCCAATAAACTTAGGGTACTCAAACTAGGTTAATCCAAGCCCTCCCGAATAGATACCGATTGGTAACAAATGGCCACAAAAGGCAGCTTCTTAGAGCTTTGCGCGCGCGAACCAATCGTGTCTGCGCAACAGATGCTTGCCGATTTGGTTCCGCCCAGAGAATTTCGGGATGCTTCGTTTGAAACTTATCGGCCAGCACCTTCATTTGCGTCACAGCAAGAGGCCTTAGAAACGCTTAGGCAGGGCTTTCGGAAAACCAAAGCCAAAGGCAGCCGCTCAATACCCGGTTTTTATCTCGATGGCGGTTTCGGTGTGGGCAAGACGCACCTTCTCGCCTCGCTTTACAGATCTTTTAGGGGCAAAAAACTCTTTGGCAGCTTTTTGGCCTATACAAGTCTGATTGGTGCACTAGGTTTCGCTGAGGCAATGCGCCTGTTTTCTAAATACGACTTGATTTGTATTGACGAGTTCGAGCTAGATGACCCAGGCAACACCATGATCATGTCTCGGCTACTTAACGACCTAAGTTCTAAAGGAATTCTTTTCGCAGCAACTTCGAATACGCCTCCAAACGCCTTGGGTGAGGGCCGTTTCGCCGCAGAAGATTTCAGGCGAGAGATTCTGGGCATAAGTGCAAACTTCGAGATACTGAGAATCGATGGTGACGACTACCGCCACCGCCCGGTTGACGGGCACAGTGAAACGCAGACTGCCGAGCAGTTAAGCAGCTGGCTAAATGACGCCGAGGTTGCCAGCTTCGATTCCTTTGATGCCTTGTTGAAACACCTTTCTACAATTCATCCGGCTAAGTTTGCAAGGCTTGTGCAGGGGATCGACCGTATCGGTCTCGATGGAGCACACAAGTTTATTGACCAGTTCGATGCTCTTAGATTCGTGGCCTTTGTCGACAGAGTCTATGAAGCTCAGATTTCAATTAGGTCGACTGGTGTTCCCCTCACAGATTTGTTTACACCCGAAATGATTGCCGGGGGCTACCGCAAAAAATACTTGAGAGCAATCTCTCGACTTCACGCGCTTGCCGAATAGATTGCCTTAGCCTAGATCCCTCGGCTCGCTCACTGATGTTTTACAAACACGAAACATTTCTGGCTACTTTCTGAAACTTTACAAATGTTTACTTACCTCATGCCCGCAACGACGGGGGCATTTGTTTTCGACAGAGAGGTAAACAAATGGAATCCGTTTTAGACCAGGGAAATACTACTTTCCTACTCATCAGCGCGGCCTTCGTGCTGCTGATGACCCCGGGCCTCGCCTTTTTCTACGGCGGCATGGTGAAGGCCAAGAGCGTAGTTTCGATGATGATGCTCAGTTTCGGCTCCCTCGGACTCGTCGGAGTGCTTTGGGTGCTGTACGGCTACGCAATCGCATTTGCTGACGGCCCTTCTGAGGTAAACGGCGGTGAGCAATTTGTTGGTATCGATGGCTGGTTCGGTATTGACCTAGCGAAAATAGGACTAGGGCAACCCTTCGCCGACGCAACTAATGGTGCAACAGCGTTCCCAGAGCTTGGCTTCGTTGCCTTCCAGGCAACCTTTGCCATCATCACGGTGGCTCTTATCTCAGGTGCCATCGCAGACCGCGCCAAGTTTGGTGCCTGGATGGTCTTCGCAGGCCTGTGGGCAACCTTCGTTTACTTCCCGGTCGCTAACTGGGTGTTCAACTTCGACCTCGGTGAAGGTGGAGTAGTTGACGGCGGATGGATCGCCTACGATCTGGGTGCCATCGACTTCGCCGGTGGAACCGCCGTTCACATTAACGCTGGTGCCGCTGGTCTAGCTCTGGCCATCGTTCTTGGTAAGCGCTTTGGTTTCAGCAAGGGAATCACGCAACCTCACAACGTGCCATTGACCCTGCTTGGTGTTTCGTTGCTTTGGTTCGGTTGGTTCGGATTCAACGCTGGTTCAGAGCTAGCTGCCGACGGGATCGCTGCAATTGCGTTCATCAACACCCTGGCTGCTCCGGCCGCTGCAATGCTCGGCTGGATCATTGTTGAGTATTTCAAGCACGGCAAGGCAACCTCGATCGGTGCAGGTTCGGGCGCTGTTGCCGGCCTTGTAGCTATCACCCCAGCCTGTGCATCCGTCTCGCCAATGTACGCAATGCTGCTTGGCGTCATCGCCGGTGTGCTCTGTGCATTGGCAGTTGACCTCAAGTTCAGCTTCGGTTTTGACGACTCGCTAGACGTGGTCGGAATCCACCTGGTTGGCGGTATTGTGGGCACCCTTTTCATCGGGTTCTTTGGTGAGGGTGTTGGATCGGCATTCGGTTTTGGTTGGGACCAGCTCGTTGCTCAGGCAATCGGCGCAGGAGCGGTGCTTGTTTATAGCTTCGTTCTCGCACTAATCATCGGGTTCGCAATCGACAAAACCATCGGATTCCGCGTAAAAGCTGAAGACGAAATCGCTGGAATCGACACCGTGGTTCACGGCGAAGAGGCATACGCGTTTGGCGCTGATCGAGGCTAGTTTCACAAATCGAAGTGGAGGGGCCCGACGGCTCCTCCATTTCGGTGCGTTACAGGTATTTGACTCAATAGACAAAGGTTTAGACTATGCAAAGCGATAGCACGGTAGCGTTCCTGATCATCTGTTCTGCGATGGTTTTATTCATGACACCCGGTCTGGCCTTCTTCTACGGCGGCCTTGTGCGAGCATCAAGCGTCGTCTCGATGATGATGATGTCGTTCGGTTCTGTAGGACTGGTGGGCACTCTCTGGGTGGTTTATGGCTACGCAATGTCATTCGCCGGTGCTACCAACGCAGGGTTCATCGGGCTGGATGGAATTTTCGGTCTAGACCCAGCCAAGTTGCTGCTCGCATCCTCTTACCAATCCGCTTCTGACGGAAACGGGTTCGATCTCGTTTTTGCCGGTTTTCAAGGCACCTTCGCAATCATTACCGTAGCGCTGATTTCAGGAGCTATAGCCGACCGAGCTCGCTTCGGTGGGTGGATGATCTTCGCCGCTCTTTGGGCAACCTTCGCTTATTTTCCAATCGCCGGATGGGTGTTCAACTTCACAGTTGAAGAAGGCGCGGTTGTCGATGGAGGCTTCCTAGTTTTCAACTTTGGTCTTATGGACTTTGCCGGAGGAACGGTTGTGGAGGTGGCCTCAGGAGCCGCTGCGCTTGCTGTAGCGCTTGTGGTCGGGCGCCGTTTCGGTTTTGCCAAAGGCATGCATGCGCCGCACAACGTGCCACTCACCCTCATTGGTGCGGCAATACTTTGGTTTGGCTGGTTCGGCTTCAACGCTGGATCGCAGCTGGCGGCCGATGGAACAGCTGCGCTCGCGTTCGTAAACACTCTGGTGGCTCCAGTTGGAGCGTTGATCAGTTGGTCGCTCTATGAGCGTTTCACAGTTGGAAAACCCACAGCCGTTGGAGCGGCCTCTGGTGCTGTATCCGGTCTGGTTGCAATCACTCCATCTTGTGCCTATTTGCATCCTGTTTGGGCACTAGTGCTGGGATTACTTGTAGGAACTATCTGCGCGTTGGCCGTCGAGCTGAAATGGAAGCTTGGCTTCGACGATTCGCTAGATGTCGTGGGCATCCACTTGGTTGGCGGCATTGTAGGAACCCTCTTCATCGGCTTGGCCGGTGAGAAGGTCGGCCTGTTCTTCACGGGTGACCCGACGCAGCTCGGTCGTCAAGCGGCGGGGGTGGCGATAGTCGGCATCTGGTCATTCTCGGTTGCGTGGCTCAGCGCGATGCTGGTGCAGAAAACCTTTGGCTTCAGAGTTAAGAGCACCGATGAAATCGCAGGCGTCGATCGAGTCATTCACGGCGAAACTGCTTATAGCGAGACCGACCCTAGATGGACCTGGCGTGGCTCAAACTACATTGCAGAGCCAAGGTAGATAAATAGGCCGATCAGCCCAAAGAAAACCACCAGGTTCTTGATGACCTTGCGCTTACGGGCTTTGTCGTAATAGGGCCACTTATCTCGGATGTTTCCGACCAGGGTGGCTATGGCAACGACAATGGTTCCCGCGAATAGGGCGAATAGCATGAATGTCCAGAAGTAGGCCAGCACAAATTCCCACAGGGAGTTTTCACCAATTTTGAAGTTCACGTGGGCGTAACTGGGATCGAACCAGTGACCTCTTCCGTGTGAAGGAAGCGCGCTACCACTACGCCATACGCCCTATTGAGTCTCAGGGTATCAAGTGGAACAAGCACGCGTGGCGGTTTGCGCAAAAAGGCTGCTTTGGGTTAGAGTTGCAGTCGTTCGAAAGAACAAATGCGGATGTGGCTCAGTGGTAGAGCATCACCTTGCCAAGGTGAGGGTCGCGAGTTCGAATCTCGTCATCCGCTCGAAGCAGGCTTTAGCAGGCCGGCGCGTAAGCATGGTGGAGTGGCTGAGCGGCCCAAAGCAGCAGCCTGCAAAGCTGTAAAACCACGGGTTCAAATCCCGTCTCCACCTCAAAGAAACAAACTAGTTCGATTAGCTACATTTCGGTCTAGGATGGTTCTTGCTCGAGTTTCGGGCAAACGGTCGATTGGCGCAGCGGTAGCGCACTTCCTTGACATGGAAGGGGTCACTGGTTCGATCCCAGTATCGACCACCAACAGACCCTGGCGTGAAGCTAGGGTCTTTTTTTGCGAACTCGGCTAAAGCTGAGTGCCAACCAGCGAGCCAATGGCGTATGTAATGCCCATGGTGAGCAATGAGACAAATAGGTTTCTTACGATTGCTCGCATCGGTTTGGCTCCGCCGAGCTTCGCGCCGATCCATCCTGTAAGACCTAGTGAGAGCACAGTAGCGACGATAGTTACTTGGATGCGTAAATCAATCCATGGACCGGTGACAGCTATAAGTGGCAGCGCTCCACCCAGTGCGAAAGCTATGAAAGAAGAGATCGCCGCCTGGGTAGGCGAGACATGGTTTTCGGAGTCGATTCCGAACTCTGCTTCAGCGTGGGCCTTTAGAGCGTCTTTTGCGGTTAGCTCTTTCGCTACCGCAAATGCCACGTCGGGGGATAGCCCTTTTTCTTCGTAGAACCAAGCCAGTTCACGAAGCTCCAACTCAGGGTTTGCTGCAAGCTCATCTCGCTCAATTGCCAGCGCGGCCTTCTCGCTGTCTTTCTGAGCGCTGACCGAGGCATATTCGCCACCGGCCATCGAAATCGAACCAGCAACAACAGCCGCGACTCCGGCAATCAAAATTGCAGACGAATCTGTGGTTGCACCGGCGACACCGAGAACAAGGCCAGACGTACTCATGATGCCGTCATTCGCACCCAAGACGCCGGCGCGAAGCCAATTGAGTCGGGCCGCCATGGCAGTTCTCTGGAATTCTTGCTTAGCAAAAAGGGCAACGTCTTGGTTGCTGATCTCTGGTTCTGGTGCAGACATGCCACAACTCAATCGCAAGATACCCGTTCTGCCTAGCAAGGCACGCCTAACCTTCCGAATAGTATTGAGGTCTTAGTGAAATTAAAGGGCAAAAGATGGCATTCTCAGTCTCGTGCGATGGTTCAAGCCACGACGTGGAAACAGGCGCTACCGGTTTCGATCTATTTGCCTCAAAGACCGTTGTCGCGATGCGGGTGAACGGTGAACTCAAAGATCTCGCTCACCCCATTTTGGCCGGAGACACCATCACCTCAGTTGAGATGTCTTCGCAAGACGGGCTCTCCATCTTGCGCCACTCCACTGCCCACGTTTTGGCTCAAGCCGTGCAGAGCATCAACCCAGAAGCCAAACTTGGCATCGGGCCTCCGATCAAAGACGGTTTCTACTATGACTTCGACGTCGCCGAAGCATTCACTCCAGAAGACCTAAAGTCTCTCGAGAAGGCCATGGAGCGAATCATCCGCTCTGGTCAGCGCTTTGTGCGCCGAGTGACGAACGAAGCGGATGCTGCAAAAGAGCTAGCCGCAGAGCCCTACAAGCTCGAACTCATCTCTCTCAAAGGTTCAGATCTGGGGGAGGGTTCGGCCGAGGTGGGAGCTGGCGAGCTCACCATTTATGACAACGTTGATCCGCAGTCCGGCGATGTGGTTTGGTTTGACCTGTGTCGCGGACCCCACCTACCTAACACTCGGATGATCGGCAACGGCTTTGCGCTCATGCGCACTGCCGCGGCCTATTGGCGCGGTTCTGAAAAGAACAAGCAGTTGCAACGTGTCTACGGCACAGCCTGGCCTTCAAAAGACGAGCTACGCGCCCACCAGCACCAGCTCGAAGAAGCGGCTAAGCGCGATCACCGCAGGCTAGGTGCCGAGCTCGACCTGTTCTCTTTCCCCGAGGAAATTGGCTCAGGCCTTGCCGTGTTTCACCCAAAGGGCGGCATCATTCGCCGCACCATGGAGGACTATAGCCGCAAGCGCCACGAGGAATCCGGCTACGAGTTTGTCTACTCTCCGCATATCACCAAGGGCGGATTGTTCGAGACATCCGGTCACCTGCAGTGGTTTTCAGAAGGCATGTTTCCGCCAATTCGCATCGACGAAGAGGTTGATGAGAATGGCGTGATTCGTAAGCAGGGGCAGGACTACTACCTGAAACCGATGAACTGCCCATTCCACAATCTGATTTTCAAATCTCAAGCTCGTTCTTATCGCGACCTACCGCTTCGCCTTTTCGAGTTCGGCACCGTATATCGCTATGAGAAGAGTGGTGTGCTTCACGGCTTGACTCGTGCGCGAGGTTTCGCTCAAGACGATGCTCACCTGTACGTAACCCTTCAAGACATGGAAAAAGAACTCACGGATGTGCTTGATTTCATTCTTGGTCTACTTCGTGATTATGGTCTTGATGATTTCTACCTTGAGCTCTCAACCAAAGAAGACGGTAATCCAAAATTTGTCGGTGACCCAGAGATATGGAAGCTCGCCACAGAGACCCTCGAGCGCGTTGCCAATGCTTCTGGCTTAGAGCTCGTGCCTGATCCGGGTGGCGCTGCTTTCTATGGGCCGAAGATTTCGGTTCAGGCCAGAGACGCAATCGGGCGAACCTGGCAAATGTCCACCGTGCAGCTTGATTTCAATCTTCCAGAGAGGTTCGATCTCGAATACACAGCGGCAGACGGAAGCAAGCAGCGACCGGTAATGATTCACCGCGCACTTTTCGGTTCGATCGAGCGGTTCTTCGGTGTGCTGACCGAACACTATGCAGGAATCTTCCCGCCATGGTTAGCCCCGGTTCAGGTCGTTGGAATTCCTGTTGCCGATGAGTTCAATGACTACCTCGGCCAGATAATCGATCGACTTAGGGCAGCGGGAGTTCGCGCGCACCTGGACATTTCAGACGACCGATTCCCAAAGAAAATCCGAACCCACACCAAAGACAAAGTTCCGTTCATGCTTATCGCTGGTGGCGAAGATCGTGACGCGAACGCGGTGTCTTTCCGATACCGAGACGGCTCACAAGACAACAGCGTCGCCATCGAGGATGCAGTCGAAAAGATACTCAGCGCAATCCGCGACAAGGTGCAGGTTTAATGTCAGACAACCTCGAGAACGCCGCTGATTTTGCAGCCGTTCCCGACGCTTTTCAGCGGTTATGGACGCCGCATCGACTGGTCTACATACAGCAAGGGCAGCAACCGGCAGACGATGAATGTCCTTTCTGCCTTGCGCCGTCACTTTCTGATGAAGATGCGTTAATTGTCAGGCGCGGCGAATATGCCTTCGTGCTCTTGAACCTGTTCCCTTATAACTCTGGACACCTGCTGGTTTGCCCGTATCGCCACGTAGACACCTACGACAAGGCCTCAGCCGATGAAGTTGCAGAGATCGCCCTACTGACTCAACAAGCCATGCAGGCCCTCCAGAACAGCTCTGGTAATCATGGATTCAACATAGGCATGAACCAGGGTGAGGTAGCCGGAGCTGGGATTGCCGGACACCTGCACCAACACGTCGTTCCCAGATGGGCAAATGACTCGAACTTCTTTCCGATCATCGCTCAAACCAAGGCGCTACCGATGTTACTAGGTGAAGTGAGATCAGAGATAGCAGCAGCCTGGGCGTCGAACTGACGCAACTTTTCGACTTTTTCGCTCATGCGATTACGCCAACCAAAATCGCCAAGTTAGACTTGGACACATGAGCGAATCTCAGAACAACAATGTAGCCACCACCCGAGTCAAGCGCGGTCTTGCCGAAATGCTGAAGGGTGGCGTAATCATGGATGTCGTCACTCCTGAACAGGCCAAAATTGCCGAGGACGCCGGCGCTGTAGCCGTTATGGCGCTTGAGCGCGTTCCAGCCGACATCCGTGCACAGGGTGGCGTTGCCCGTATGAGCGACCCAGACATGATCGACGGCATTATTAGCGCTGTTTCGATTCCCGTCATGGCAAAGGCTCGCATTGGCCACTTTGTCGAGGCGCAGATTCTTGAAGCCTTGAACGTCGACTACATCGATGAGTCAGAGGTGCTTTCGCCAGCCGACTATGTCAACCACATCGACAAGTGGAACTTCAAGGTCCCATTCGTTTGCGGCGCTACAAACCTAGGTGAGGCGCTCCGTCGAATCACTGAGGGTGCCGCCATGATTCGCTCTAAGGGTGAGGCCGGTACCGGCGACGTCTCAGAGGCCACCAAGCACATTCGCACAATCAGTGGTGAGATTCGAGCCCTTGCAGCAAAGAGCAACGACGAGTTGTACGTAGCCGCTAAAGAACTTCAGGCCCCATACGAACTTGTCGTCGAGGTTGCTCGTTCGGGTAAGCTCCCCGTGGTTATGTTCACCGCTGGTGGCGTGGCTACACCGGCAGATGCTGCCATGATGATGCAGCTTGGTGCCGACGGTGTTTTCGTGGGCTCTGGAATTTTCAAGTCTGGCGACCCTGTCGCACGAGCCAAGGCAATCGTGAAAGCGGTCACCTTCTTCAACGACCCAAACGTGTTAGCTAGCGTTTCGCGCGGCCTAGGCGAGGCTATGGTCGGCATCAACGTCAACGACATTCCTGCACCACACCGCTTGGCTGACCGCGGCTGGTAAATGAAAACCATCGGCGTTCTCGCCTTTCAAGGGGATGTTCGTGAACACCTTGCGGCTGTTGAGGCTTCTGGCGCCAACGCAGTTGAAGTTAGAACTGCAGCAGAGCTCGCGCGAATCGACGGATTAATTCTGCCGGGTGGCGAATCAACCACAATCAGCAAACTCGCTCGAATGTTTGACATGTTCGACCCGCTCAAGGCGTCTATCGCATCTGGTATACCCACTTTCGGTACCTGTGCGGGATTGATTCTTCTCGCCGACCGGATTCTCGACGGTATTGATGGTCAGGAAACCTTCGGCGGGCTCGATGTAACGGTCAGGCGCAACGCTTTCGGGCACCAAACCGAGTCTTTCGAAACCAGACTGGCGTTCAAAGGTATTTCGGGCCCAGATTTGGTTGCGGCGTTCATCCGAGCCCCAATAATTGAGCAGGTTGGCCCTGAGGCAGAAGTTCTCGCCACTTTGACTTCTGGAGCTGTCGTGGGCGTTCGACAGAAGTCGATTCTCGGCGTAAGTTTTCACCCCGAAGTGACCGATGAGTTCCGGGTACACCGCTACTTCATCGACTCAATGGTGAGCGCTTAGGTTCAAGCATAAATTCAGTTAGTAGACTTACAGCGAAACTTGAAATCACTGGGAGATTCGCATGTCTGGTCACTCCAAATGGGCCACAACTAAGCACAAGAAGGCCGTCATCGATGGCCGTCGTGCAAAACTTTTCGCAAAACTAATCAAGAACATTGAAGTGGCGGCTCGCCTTGGCGGCGCTGATCTCGACGGCAACCCAACCCTTTATGACGCAGTTCAAAAGGGTCGAAAGTCTTCGCTTCCTAACGACAACATAGAACGCGCTATCAAGCGAGGCTCCGGTGTCGGAGCCGATTCGGTTGAATACCTAAACATCATGTACGAGGCATACGGTCCAAACGGTGTGGCTCTGATGATCGAATGTCTCACCGACAACAAGAACCGCGCCGCAGCCGATGTGCGCCTCGCTCTCAGTCGCAGCGGAGGAACGCTCGCAGATCCGGGCTCCGTGGCCTATCAATTTGCGCGCAAGGGCGTAATCGTCGTGCCAGCCGAGAACACCACTGAAGATGCCGTGCTTGAGGCGGTGCTCGACTTCGCTGTCGATAATGTCGAAGACCGTGGCGAGCAGATCGTTGTGACCACCGACCCGAGCGACATGGTCTCGGTTCGCTTGGCACTGCAGAATGCAGGAATCGACTACGAGAGCGCAGACGTCGAATTTGTCGCGTCTATGGACGTACAGGTAGACGCTGAAACAGCTCGCAAAGTCATCAAGATGATCGACTCGCTCGAAGACTCCGACGAGGTCCAAAATGTGTACAGCAACTTCGACATGTCGGCTGAAGTCATGGCTGAACTAGAAAACGATTAAGTGACGGTAATTCTTGGGGTCGACCCGGGTCTTACCCGTTGCGGCATCGGTGTAATCAACAAGGATGCTGGGCGCACGCTTTCGATGCTGCACGTGAGCGTTGCCACTACTAACGCAGGCACAGAACTTGTCGATCGCATCGGGCACTTGAGTCGTGAACTTGAGACGGCTATCGATAGTTACAAACCCGATCTCATAGCCATCGAACGGGTCTTCGCGCAGGCAAACCTTCGCTCAGTAATGGGTGTTGCCCAAATCAGCGGCGTGCTTCTAATGCTGGCAAGTCGCAAGGGCATACCCGTTGTTTTTCACACACCATCAGAGGTCAAGTCGGCCGTAACTGGTAGCGGTAGGGCCGAAAAGGCTCAGGTTGGAAACATGGTTGCCAAGATTTTGGGGCTTGCCGAGGCTCCTGAGCCGGCAGATGCCGCGGATGCGCTTGCCATCGCCATCACGGCCGCCTGGAAGAATTTCGACGTGAACTTGACCGGTAACCCGGCTACTCCAGCCCAACAGGCTTGGGCCAAGGCTCAAGGCGTGGCTAGCCGCGTCAACCGACCCAAGAAGTAGGCTTGTCGGGTGATCGCAACTATTTCTGGCAAGGTTCTTTCGACTCAGGCAAATTCGCTCGTGGTCGATTGCTCGGGTGTCGGTTATTTACTGCATGTCACCCCTCAGACTGCATCCAGCAACTCCGTCGGTCAGAGCATCTTGCTGCATACCAGGCTGATTGTCAGAGAAGATTCCATGACCCTTTACGGGTTCGAAGAGCCGGAGTCAGCAAACCTCTTCGACGCTGTCACAAGTGTTTCTGGAATTGGACCGAAATCTGGCCTCGCCATTATTGCCGGCCTGACTCCTGAGCAAATATCTGCGGCGGTTGAAACCGAGAACGACGCGGTCTTTCGATCTGTACCAGGCATCGGGCCAAAGACCGCTAAGTTACTTGTCGTAAGCCTCGCGGGAAAGGTGCGACCTTCGGGCGGTTCAGCGAGCACCAACCTTGTCGATGAGTTGGTTTCGGCTCTCGTCGGGCTAGGTTATGCCGAAAAAGTCGCGGTTCCGGCTGTGAAAGAAGCGCTCGCATCCTCTCAAGAGAAGCCCGCTGCTTTGCGAATTGCACTGGCAATCATCTCTGGAAAGTCGTAGCAGCAGAGTGAATCACCTTGATGACGAGCTATTCCAAGAGGTTGACACAGCATTCGAGGCTTCACTTCGGCCGGTAACGCTAGATGATTTTGTCGGTCAAGACTCGGTGCGTGAGCAAATTTCCCTCTTAGTTCAAGCCGCGAAGTTGCAAAGCCGCGCGCCGGAACACATATTGCTCGCGGGTGCTCCAGGTCTCGGTAAGACCACGCTTTCAATGATCATCGCGGGGGAGCGAGGCGTTCCGCTGCGTCTCACCAGTGGGCCAACGATTCAGCATGCCGGCGATCTGGCCAGCATCCTCACATCGCTAACGCCCAACGAGGTTCTGTTCATCGATGAAATTCATCGGATGTCTCGTGCCGCCGAAGAGATGCTCTATCTTGCGATGGAAGATTTTCGAGTTGACGTAATGGTGGGCAAAGGTGCCGGAGCTAACTCAATCTCGCTGGAGATTGCCCCATTCACGCTTGTTGGTGCTACCACCAGATCGGGGATGCTGCCGAATCCGCTTAGAGATCGATTCGGTTTCACTGCTCATCTCGATTTTTACGAAACCGAAGAACTTTTGCAGATTGTCGAAAAGTCTGCGGTCAAATTAGACGTTCGCCTAGACGCCGAGGCAGCTGCCGAAATCGCTTCTAGGTCGCGAGGTACTCCTCGAATTGCGAACCGTCTTTTGAAGCGCGTACGCGATTTTGCTTTGGTTCACAATCATTCAGCGGTCGGGTTGTCAGTCGCCCAAGAGGCGCTGAAACTATACGGGATTGACGAGTTGGGGCTCGATCGAATCGACCGCACGGTG
>Ga0222712_10000700_pt1 | contig 43064 bp, 43 predicted proteins | sample C33_657DmetaG_FD_165043 | JGI IMG/M metagenome (GOLD analysis project Ga0222712, IMG submission 165043) | Estuarine water microbial communities from San Francisco Bay, California, United States - C33_657D | ecosystem: Environmental > Aquatic > Marine > Unclassified | place: USA: California... | reverse complement strand
GCTGTGAACTGCGACAACTCCACCGGTGAGGTTCTTCCATGTAACCCGGCTCCACCCGGCGGCCTCAATCTTGGCTGCGAGCGCCCTCTGATCTGGCCAGGCTCGAATCGACTCGGCAAGGTAGATATAGGCATCTGGGTTTGAGGAGGTTTTCCGAGCGATAGCTGGAAGGGCCCGCATGAGGTAGTTGATATATATGGTGCGAAATGGGCGCCAGGTTGGGCTTGAGAACTCAGCCACAACGAGCCTCCCACCCTTTTTGACCACACGAAGCGCCTCTTTGAGCGCCTTGTCGGTGTCGCTGGTGTTTCGAAGTCCAAAGGAGATGGTCAAAAGGTCAAAGCGCCCATCCTCAAAGGGAAGGTTGAGCGCATCGGCCTTGGTAAAGGGTAGGTGGGGGCGCACTTTGCGTCCTGCAGCCAGCATCCCCTCTGAAAAATCAGCTGGGATCACATCGGCGCCGGCTTTAGCCAAAGGCTCTGAGCTTGAGCCGGTTCCAGCGGCCAGGTCCAGAATCTTCATCCCAGGCTTTGGGTCGATGATCGCGGTGGTTGCGCGGCGCCAGGCCTTGGTTCGCCCCAGGCTGAGCAGGTCGTTTACCAGGTCGTACCTCTTTGCCACGCCATCAAACATCGCAGCAACCTCGGCGGGGTTCTTATCCATATTGGCGCGGGACATAGGCGCATTCTCTCTAAGAGTAGGCTCCTCCACAACTTAGGAGTTCAACAGCCAATTCTAAAGATTCTAAAGGAGGAGCCCTCATGTCGATGGCTACAGGATCACTTCGCCAAGCGGTCTTTCCGCAAAGCTCTGCTCTTACTCAAGCCCTCTTTGTTCTAGGTGGCGTTGGATTTATCGGTGCACTGGCGCAGATCTCTGTCCCTGTACCTGGATCTCCTGTTCCTGTAACCGGTCAAACACTTGCTGTACTTCTTATCGGAACAACCTACGGCGCTCGCCTTGGCTTTTTAACCTTTGCAACCTACTTAATCTCAGCGGTAGCTGGTGCACCACTTTTTGCTGCATCTGCTGATCTTCCGAGCTATGGGTTAGCGCGCCTAACCGGTGCAACCGGCGGATACTTAATTGGAATGTTAGTAGCGAGCTTTGTTTTAGGTTTTCTGGCAGATCGTAGAGCTGATCAGAGCTTTAAAACCTCTTACCTATCACTCCTGGCTGGAACTGTAATTATCTTTTCATTCGGATTAACGTGGCTGCATCTTTCACTCGAGCTCTCTTGGTCTGCAACGATTAACGCAGGGCTGACACCGTTTATCCTTGGAGAAGCTTTAAAGATAGCGATCACTGCAACTGCTCTCCCACTAATCTGGAAAAAGATTTCTCAGAAGTTAAAGTAATCTTCAACTAAACCTATGCCTTCCCTAATTCCTGTTACTACCGCGCGTCTTGGTGAGCATCTGCCACTTCTTGAGCTGCTGCCAACGACTAATCCTGTTTCTTGGGTACGTGGTGGAGATGGTTTGATCGGTTGGGGAGTGCACGCGCAAACAACTGTGCGTGGTGTTAACCGCTTTAACGATGCACGCATTTGGTGGCACCAGCAGTTAGAAAAGCTCACAGTCTCAAGTGCTGTGCAAGCTAGCGGCACTGGACCGTTGCTCTTTACCTCATTCTCTTTTGACCCAGATGAGGAGTCGGTATTAGTAATCCCTGAGGTTGTTGTCGGAATGCGCAATGGAAGCTCTTGGATTACCTGGATTGGAAATACGCCTCAGCCTGAGCTCAGTGAAATCAAGCCTAAATTCGCAGCAAATAGCTTTAAGTGGAGCGAGGGCTCTATATCTGAAAACCAATGGCGTGATCGAGTCGCCCAAGCGATTGAAAAAATCGCATCAACCCCATTAGAAAAGGTAGTTCTTGCCAGGGACTTAACTGCAACAGGGGCTCACTCAATAGATGCGCGCGCACTTTTGAACCATCTTGCCGATGAGTATCCATCGACCTGGACTTACTGTGTTGATGGATTACTCGGTGCGACTCCAGAGCTTTTACTGCGTCTTTCGAAAGGAATGGTTACATCACGAGTTTTGGCAGGAACCATTAGTAAGACCGGAGATGACGAGAAGGATCTAGCTCTTGCCGCATCACTTGCAAGAAGCTCAAAGGATTTAGAGGAGCATGAGTTTGCAGTTCGTTCCGTTGCAGATGCTCTTGAGCCATTCTGCGCATCAACAAACGTTCCAGAAACTCCCTTTGTTCTCCATTTAGCAAATGTGATGCACCTTGCAACCGATGTAACTGGAGCTTTGATTGAATCAAAGCGCGAGATTGATGCCTTTGCAATACTTGAGAAGCTCCATCCTTCAGCTGCTGTCTGCGGAACGCCGACAGAGTTAGCCTCTAAAGTTATTTCAGAGATCGAAGGAATGAACCGCGGTCGCTATGCAGGGCCGGTAGGTTGGATTGACTCTCGCGGAGATGGTGAGCTTGGTTTAGCGCTGCGATGCGGACAGATTACAGATAATCAGATTCGAGTATTTGCTGGCTGTGGAATTGTGGCTGGCTCTAACCCTGATAAAGAGTTACTAGAAAGCAGTGCAAAGTTTGCGCCAATGCGCAGCGCCTTACAGTGACGCCATCTTGTCGTAAATACTCTTAATCAACTCAGCGTTTGATTCACGGCTGGGTGCTGAAACTACACAGATAGAAACTCCCTTTACCGGCTTGGAAAGCTGGGCGATCAACGCAGATGTATTCTCAATCTTTGAGCTTTCATACCCCATCGCCTTTGTAACAGCGCAGATATCTAAGTTATGTGGGGTTCCAAATACCGTCTCAAAACCCGCACTTCCACGGGCGTTGAGTGTTGAAAAGATTCCACCGCCGTTGTTATCTATAACAAAGATACGAAGGTTAATCTCCTCATTTTGAATGAGCCCGGTGAGGTCGTGGAGAAAACCCAAATCACCAATCACTGCAACGCACTCTTTGCGGACAGAGGCGATGCCTAAGGCGGTGGAGATATTGCCATCGATTCCAGCCAAGCCACGGTTTGCAAAGGTTTCAACTCCAGATCGTGCAGCGGCAAAGCCCTCAATATCTCTAATCGGTCTTGAGGATGAGATAAAGAGCGAGGTTGAAGATTGAATTCTGGCACCTATCTCGCGAGCAATAACTGGCTCTGACCAAACAGAGAGTTCGCTGACAACCTTCGCGGTGCGCTGTGAGTACTTACTCCACTTTGCAACCCACTCTGGATCGGCTGCTGCAACTTCGACCTTAGGAAGCTCAAGGAATCTCTCATCTGCACTGCGATCTGAGTCGACTGTTGCCATACGTGGATCAATGACAATCTTCTTGCGCGCAGATGAAATCAGAGAGTTAATAGAACGTGAAAGTGTGGTCCTGCCAATAACAACTACGGTGTCTGGTGTTAAGTCCTTTGCGATCGTAGTAGATGTTAAGAAGATACTTGCGTGAGATTGTGCAGATGCAAAAGTCAGCGGATCTTCGGCGATAACTGGCCATCCAAGATCTTTAGAAAACTTCTCAACATCAGCGGCTTCAAAACCTGCACGATCCTGCCCAATGATTAAAACTCCGCGGGTGCTCTTTGAGTTAAATACTCCAGCTTTCTTGCGATCAAAGATGCGTGGTGGTGTTACAACGATTCCATCCAACCATGAACTGTCTTCATCTCCGATAAGCGGTTCATCAAACTGAACGTTGATATGAACAGGCCCTGTTTGAAGTGCGTTCAGCGGCATCTCAAGCGGATACACCGCACCAGAAACATCGGCAAAGTAACGAACAGATTTTCCAAAGATACGAGCCTGCTCAGTCGTTTGATTAGCCCCTGTTTTACGTAGCTCAGCTGGGCGATCGGCTGTTATTACAAAGAGAGGTGTATTGGAGTGAGATGCTTCTAAGACCGCTGGGTGATAGTTGGCTACCGCCGTACCGCTTGTGCACACAATTGGTACGGGACGTTTGCTTGCCTTTGCAACGCCTAATGCAAAGAAGGCAGCGGTGCGCTCATCGATTCGAACATGGAGTTTGATCAAACCCTTTTCACTCGCAGCAAAGAGCGCAAGTGTTAAAGGGGCGTTGCGCGAACCTGGTGAGATAACTGCATCGGTGATTCCAGCCTCAAGAATCTGCCTAACAATGACGCGGGCTAACCTAGTAGAGGTGTTCACGAGATCAACTCCCAGGTCTTCATGACGCGATTCTTCCACCATTCATATCTCTCTGGTGCCACTTCTATGCCCTCAAACTTAGGCTCAACATCACTTATCTCAATGGCGCCATCAACAATTGGTAAGTGTGCAACATCCTCAGAAAGTAATGAGCCCGTACCTAAACCACAATCAAAGGAGATCTCATTAAAGGATGCTGCAAGAATCAGTCCGTAGTTGATTCCAATAGCACTTTCAAGTGCACTTGAAACAACGATAGGAAGTTTGTGATGCGAAGCAAGAGTATGGGCTCGAGTTACTCCACCAAGAGGTTGTACCTTCAAAATTAAGTAGTCGACAACGCCCTGCAAATCAATCTCAAATGGGTTGCTCGCTTTGCGAAGTACTTCATCTCCAGCTATTGGAGTATTTATCTTCATGCTCTCCTTAAGAGAGCGAAGCTCCTCGATACTCTCGCATGGCTGTTCTACGTACTCGATCTCTCCAACTGAGTTATATATAGCTTCAAGATTGGTGAGCGCCTCCTTAAGGGACCATCCACCATTAACATCTAAGCGAATCTTTGCGTGCGGACGAACCCTCTTCACCTGAGATATACGGGAGATATCCTCTTGAAGACTCTGCCCTACCTTAATTTTGAATGTCTCAACACCGGGAAATCTATTAACGATCCCTTCAATCTGGGTGCTGTCGTTTATCGCAGGAATAGTTCCATTGATCTTTACTGATCCCCGATAAAGATGTGGTCTTGGTTTAGTTGCTGCTTCAATGGCAGATAAGAGCCATGGAACACACTCTTGAAACTCATACTCTAGGAATGGGGAAAACTCTCCCCAGCCATACTCGCCTTTAAATAGCGCGACCTCACGATGATTAACGCCTCGAAAGTTTGTGCGCATGGGCAGTGAAACTACCCGCATGCTTTCAAAGAGTTGAAGTGACATAAATTATGGGCGCTTAGGAAACTTTCCAAAGTTAGGCGGACGCTTCTCTTTGTATGCATCACGACCTTCTTGGCCCTCTTCGCTTAAGTAGAAGAGAAGGGTCGCATCCCCTGCAAGTTGCTGAACCCCTGCCATGCCATCATCTGCTGCATTTAAACTAGATTTCAAAAGTCGAAGTGCAAGTGGTGAGTTGCGAAGCATTTCGCGGCACCATGAAACTGTCTCAGCTTCAAGCTCTTTCAATGGAACTACTGTATTTACGAGTCCCATGGATAGAGCCTCTTGAGCATCGTATTGACGGGTCATAAACCAAATTTCACGCGCCTTCTTTTGTCCCACACTTGCAGCAAGGATGCTTGATCCATAACCGCCATCAAATGATCCAACCATCGGTCCTGTCTGACCAAACTTTGCATTATCTGCAGCGATAGTTAAATCGCATACGACGTGGAGAACATGTCCTCCACCAATAGCCCAACCTGCGACCATAGCTACTACCGGTTTTGGCGTGCGACGAATTTGAACCTGTAAATCTAAAACGTTGAGTCGGCCAATGCCTTGTTTACCCAATGCATCTTCTCCAAGATAACCATCATCGCCACGTACGCTGATGTCACCACCGGAACAGAACGCTTCAGTGCCTTCACCCGTAAAGATGATGACTCCAACCTCTTGGTTATCACGTGCAAGTGCAAAAGCAGATTGAAGCTCAATAATTGTTTGTGGGCGAAAAGCGTTACGCACCTCTGGGCGGTTAATTGAAATCTTCGCCATGCCATCGGCGGTTTGATACTTAATGTCGGTAAAGCTTTCTCCACCAGGGCCGCTTACCCAGGTTGGGATACTCCGGTCACCAAAATCACGCTTGATCGGCTTGCTCACGATTCCTCCATCTTCGACTACGAGCGATAGCCTACGCGTGCAATGGAGTTCACGTCACAACGAGAAGTTCGCCTGGTCGATCCTTCGTGGAGCCTGGCGGAGTTGATGTCCCATCTCACACAGAGCTTAGAAAACTCCGCTCCCGCTTTAGCCCTTACTAAGTGCTCGGCTACATCGGTCTCCTCCGACATCGCCCTCATCGTTGCAACCAGTGGAAGCACAGGCGAGGCAAAAGAGGTTGGATTAACAGCGCAGGCACTTCGGGCTAGCGCGAAGGCATCAAATAACTTCCTTGGTGCAACTTCAGGTGCACGTTGGTCATTGCTTCTTCCGCTAACTCATATCGCAGGAGTTAATGTTCTACTCAGATCTATAGAGTTGGGTACAACCCCAATAGATCTTCGAGATCACACTGGAACTTATCCGCAAGCTGATTTCACATCCATAGTTCCAACACAACTCTTTCGTGCGCTCAACGGTGATGCTGAGCTTCTTAACCACCTGCAAGAAGCTAAAGCTGTTGTAGTTGGTGGTGCAGCGCTATCTTCTCAACTAAGAGCGCAAGCAGATGCAGTTGGTATCAAGATTATTGAGAGCTACGGAATGACTGAGACTTGTGGAGGTTGTATCTACGATGGCAAGCCTCTAGAAGGAGTAGGTTTACAACTAACTTCAGATGGATTAATTCAATTATCTGGAAAGACTCTGGCAAAGGGTTACGTTAACGATGAAACATCATGGAGTTCTAAGTTTGATGGTCTCTGGTTGACAACCTCTGATCAAGGCTTGCTCTCAAACAATGGTTTAAAGATTATTGGTCGCGTCGATGATGTGATCATCACGGGAGGAGAAAATCTCTCACTCCTTGCTGTTGAAAATGTCATCTCAAAGTATCTGCCCCACTTAGATTTTGCCGTTTATGTGAAAGAGAGCCCTGAGTGGGGACAACAGCTTTTCTTAGTATTAGCTGCCGGCTCTAATACATCTGAAAACGAGATACGAGAGCTTCTTGAAAAAGAGCTTGGAGAGATAGCAAAGCCCAAAGGCTTTATCTACTTGCCATCTATCCCACGTTCAGCGTTGGGTAAGGTTGACCGTGCAGCTTTAAAGAGAGAGGTAGATGATGAATAAGTGGGTACTGGGAGCTAGACCACGAACTCTGCCTGCCGCTGTTGCGCCCGTGCTCGTAGCAACAGCACTTGCGCGATCTGAATGGAGTATTCAACCTGCTCTTCTCGCTCTCTTTGTTAGCTTAACTCTGCAAATAGGTGTGAACTACGCAAATGATTACTCCGATGGAGTGAGGGGAACCGACGCAGATCGTGTTGGACCAACTCGACTCACGGCCTCAGGTTTAGCAACACCTAGAGCTGTGAAAACAGCGGCTTTTATCTGCTTTGCACTCTCGGCAATAGCCGGATTAATTCTGGCTCTACAAACCTCTTGGTGGTTAATTGCAGTTGGTTTCATTGCAATCCTCGCAGCGTGGGGATACACCGGAGGCAAGAGTCCATACGGTTACCGAGGTTTAGGTGAGGTCTCAGTATTCCTTTTCTTTGGAGTAGTTGCCACAGTTGGTTCTTACTTTGTACAAACACAGAGATTAACTCTGCAAGTATTCATCGCATCTGTCCCTGTGGGCGCTTTAGCGTGTGCACTCCTTGCGATCAACAATCTTCGTGATCGAGCTAAGGATGAGGTTGTAGGTAAAAGAACTTTGGCTGTGCGCCTGGGTGACAAAGGGGCGCGAGCACTCTTTATTACCTTGATTTTTTCAGCTCACTTGTTTGCGCTGGCCACGTTTCGCCCTTGGTCAGCGCTGACTTTCTTAGCACTACCGCTGACAGTTAAGCTGGCAAGAGAGGTTAGTTCGGGTGTCCAAGGCATGGAACTCATTCCTGTTCTTGCTAAAACCGGAAGGTTACAACTCGTCTTTGCAATACTCTTTTCTTTAGGTCTAGTTCTCTAAACCCTTAGAGTTCTAATACAATGGGAGCATGGTCAAATTGCAAGCATTACTTGTAGTTCTATCGATTGCGCTTACGCTTTACACATTTATCGATTGCGCACAAAAAGATGATACTCAGTTGCGCAGACTTCCTAAATGGGGTTGGCTGCTTGTAATTCTCTTTATCTCTACCATTGGTCCGATTGCGTACTTAGTAGCTGGAAGACCAAAGGGAAATGGTGGACCAAAACCTCCTAAGCGAAGGATTTTGCCGCCAGATGATGACCCAGACTTCCTACGTAAGCTCTAACTCTTACAAGCCTGAGTAGGTGTGCTTACCTGTTCCCCACACATTTATATATACGTAGTTAAACAAGAAGGTCGAGCCAGCAAATAGGCAGAGCCAAGCAGCACGTCGACCGCGCCATCCGATAGTTACACGAGCGTGTAGATAAGCAGCGTATGCAACCCAGGTTATAAACGCCCACGTCTCTTTGGGATCCCAACCCCAGTAACGCCCCCAAGCGCTCTCTGCCCAGATTGCTCCAGCAATCACAGCAAAGGTCCATAGTGGAAATACAAAAGCTACGAGTCGATAAGAGAGTTGATCAAGTACATCTAAGTGTGGAAGACGTTTGGCCCAGTTAGCACGGCCACCTGAACGCTCCATCTTCTCCAAATACAGATAAGCGGTTGCAATAACGTTAGAAAGGAGAAATACACCACCAGAGATAATCGCTGCAGAGACGTGAATAACAAGCCAGGTAGACCTCAAAGCTGGAACAAGCGGCGAGCTATCGCGATATAGAAGAGTGATTGCTGTTCCTAATGTAAGCAAGGCGGCAAGTGAGACAAATAATCCAAGCCAACGCAGATCGTTCTTGCGTAGTGCAAAGAGATAAGCGCCTACAAATGCCAGTGCTCCAGTAATTGAAAACTCGTACATGTTTCCCCAAGGAACATGCTTAGCAGAGACCCCTCGAGCAACCACACCAGCAAAAAGAAGTATGAATCCAAGGATCATCATCGCCGTTGCGATTCTTGCAGCCTTTTCTGTTCTCTTGTAATCAAGAGTTTTTGTTAAAAGATTTCCAGTTGATTTACCTGTTACTTCGGGTGACTTAACCGCCCATGCTGTTTCAAAGGCATGAGCCAGGAATGAAAGGGCGAAGATTCCCATTGCGCTATAAACAAAGTAGTTAGAGATGTAAGCCCACGTGGTTTGCATCTACATCTCTCCCTTAATCTCTTTGATAAAGACCGCAACTTCCTCGTTCAAGCCCGGTGCTCCGTTCTTGGCTAATCCTGCAACCTCGACCTTGTTCCCAGCAACTCGAATCCAGATTCGACGGCGCCTTCCAAAGAGTGATGCAAGCAAGCCCAATACCGCAACGATAGCCCCGAAAAGTGCAAACTCTTTTCCAGGATCCTGCACTACTTGGAGATTTACCCAAGGAATCACACCTTCAAATGTGATGGAGCCCTCATCAAAATCAAACCTCTCTCCCGGTTTCAGAGAGCTCAGTCCAATCTTTTTCATCTTTGATGTATCAATGCGATAAATCGATTGTGGTACCCCAGTGTCTAAACCTAGATCGCCTTGCCAAATTGAGAAGAGAAGTTTTGGATCGAGTAACTCAGGGTATGAAGAGATTGCGCCTTGGTTTGTACTTCTTTCATACGTTGGAACAAAGGATGAGACAAATCCGATTTGAGGATCTGCATCAGGGACCTTAATTGAGCCGATTGATCTCAAGTTTCCATCCTGAGGAAGGAATGGAACAGGTCCTTGAAAAGCAACAAAGCCTTTTGAGTCTCGCACAGTGACAATCGGAGAGTAACCATTGGCTTGTAGGTAAACACGGGTTGAATCAAAGGTCAGAGGGCTATTTACTTTAATCGTTTTTTCAGAGGTCCCACGTGAATCGGTCACAGTGACATAGGCGGTGTAATCCTGGGGCGCGTTGGTAAAGGGGTCGTACTTAGCGACAAACTTATCAACGGTAATTGAAAAGGTTGGAAGCGAGGACTCATCGACTAACTTTCCATAAGAGATTGAGTCGTATGTTGTAGGAACGTTTATGAAACGCTCCCCTTGGTTAATAATCGCTTCACCTCGCATACCAAAGAGCGCGCCAAAGCTCACACCAATTAATACAAGTATGAGAGCGAGGTGAAAGAAAAGATTTCCAGTCTCCCGCAGGTAGCCTTTTTCCGCAGAGATCGAATCATTATCTATACGCACTCTAAATCGATGCTTCTTAAACCATAACCTTGCTCGCTCTAATGAATCCTTATCTCCGACAAAGGATTCAAACTCTTCAAGTCTGGATAAGTTCTTGGGAGTGGCAGGGGGTAGCGCGCGCATCGCTTGGAAGTGCTCGATTGTGCGTGGAAGAACACAGCCAATCAGTGAGATGAAAAGAAGAATATAGATCGCACTAAACCAGGATGATCCATAAACATCAAAGCCAGAGAATCGATTAACCCAGCGTGCTAAATCAGGGTTAGCGTTGTAGTAGTCACGCACAGCAATGGGATTTTGCCCCCGCTGTGGGATGAGAGATCCTGGAACTGCTGCAACTCCGAGCATCATCAAAAGAATGAGCGCGGTACGCATACTTGTTAACTGGTGCCACAAGTAACGTAATGTGGCGCGAAACCCGAGCTCAGGAAGATTTGTTTGTTCGCTCATTAAATCACCGGAACAAAGTCAGAGATTATCGATCTAAGAGAAATCATTAAGTCACTCCAAAATCCAAAGAGCTGAAGTAAACCGATAAGGATAAGCAAGCTTCCGCCAATTCTTGTGATTAACAAACCTCTACGCACCATAAATCGTCGAAGCGGTTCAGACTTATCTAAGAACAACCCCGATGCAATAAATGGAAGTCCAAGGCCTAAGCAGTATCCAAGTGAGAGTATCGCTCCTCGAACTGCGCTTGACTCTTGAAATGAGAGGGTCTGTACCGTTGCAAGTGCTGGTCCAATGCATGGTGTCCAACCGATTCCGAATAAGAATCCAAGTAACGGTGCGCCAACGAGTCCACCGGTCGTTGAAATTCGCGGTTTAAACCCTGGCATAAATGGAAAGGCGCCGAAGAAAACAACTCCAAGAAATACGGTAAAGAGCCCAAGAATCTTTGTAATGACATCTTCGTAGCCCAAGATATTGGAGCCAATCTCTCCAAAGAGAGCGCCGAAGGAGACAAAGAGAGCGGTAAAGCCTAAGACGAAGAGAAGTGATCCAAGAAAGACTCTGCCGCGAGATTTGGAGAATCCTGCTGCGTAAGAAAGGTACCCAGGAACTAAAGGTAAAACACAAGGAGATAGGAATGAGATTAATCCAGCCAACATCGCTATCGGGAAGGCCGCCAAAAGGAAGCCATCCATTAACTGATTAACTACCCAGTCACTCATTGCGCGATTACCTTGTCTATAACATTACTCAGCGATCGCACAGTTACCGCACCTGAAATTCTTGCGGCAACGCGTCCCTGTTTATCAATAACAACAGTTGATGGAATCGCATTAGCAGGCAGACTTCCCTTAAATCCTATGAGCAAAGAGTCATCGATCAACGTTGGGTATGGAATCGCAAATCGGCGAGCAAAAGCCTCCGCGTTGACGGGGTTGTCTCTGGTGAGCAAGCCCATGAACTGAACATCTGCATAGTTCTTAGAGAGTTCAATCAACGTTGGAATCTCTGCACGGCATGGCGAGCACCAAGATGCCCAAACGTTTAAGACGCCAACTTTTCCAACTTCGTATGTGAAGTTCTTCCCCGTAAGAGTTAAGCCAGTTAACTCAGGTGCAGGCTTGCGATCAGAAGAATTGATAAAGGTAACAGCGCCGTTTCCTGAGACAAAACTCTCTTGATTAGATGATGAGCCTCCACCGCATGCGGCTAGAGAAAGAGTTACCAAAGCAATCAGGAGAGCTCTTCGCATTACTACTTCTTATTCTTTTCCGGCAGAAGATGTCCAGCCGGCTCTGAGTAAGACAGTCCTGAAATCATTCCATCATCATCGAAATGAACGCTTGTGACAGATGCAAGTGTGCAGATTCTTTTTCGGGGATCATGCAAGAGCGAACGTCCCTCAATAGCGCTACGAAGACTCCAAATTGGAAGTTGATGGGAAACGGTTATGGCATCTTTTCCTTTTGCAGCATCTCTTGCTGCAAAAACTGCGGCGAGCATGCGGTTTATCTGCTCTTCATAAGGCTCACCCCAGGATGGTTTCCATGGGTTGTAAAGATGTCGCCAAGAAGCGGGGTGTTTAAGAACGCCACTTCCAAACTCAAATGATTTACCTTCAAAAATATTTGCAGCTTCAATTAATCTTTCATCCGTTGTTACTGCGATTCCGTGTGCTGCTGCGATTGGCGCAGCTGTCTCCTGTGCGCGTTGCAAAGGAGAAACATGGAGTGCGCCAAGATCTAAACCTTTAGACCATTCGCCAATTACCTTTGCCATCTCCTGACCACGGCTTGAAAGACGCCAACCCTCTTGACGCCCATAGAGAATCTTCTGAGGATTTTCTACTTCACCATGTCGGATTACGTGGACGCTTTGGCTCATGCCGCTAAGCATAAAGCGTCAAAGAGAGCTAGGTATCGCTAGGGTTGCGCCCATGGCCCAGGGTGTGACGCGCGCAGCATTCTTTGATGTCGATAACACCTTGGTGCGAGGTTCGACGATCTACTTCTTAGGCCGTGGCATGTACCAACGCGGGTTTTTTAGCAAAGCCGATATCTCACGGTACGTCCTGGCAAATCTTCGTTTTCGATTAACGGGTACAGAAAAAAAGGAAGAGATTGCTCGTTTTCAAAACGCTGCGACCGACTTTATCGGTGGGCATAACGTAGAAGAGATCAAAGAGATTGGCTTAGCTATTTATGATGAGTTTGTCTCTCCAAAACTTTGGCAGGGAACCATTGAGATTGCAAAGTCTCACTTAGCTGCCGGAGAAGAGGTCTGGTTAGTTACCGCAGCCCCCGAAGATATGGCAAAGCTCATCGCTATGAGACTTGGATTTACTGGTGCACTTGGTAGTAAAGCTGGAGTAAAGGATGGAACCTATACAGGTGAAATGCTTGGCCCACTTCTGCACGGAAAAGAGAAAGCGGTGGCGGTAAAGGAGCTAGCACAAGAGCGCGGATTTAAACTCGATGAGTGCTACGCATACTCCGATAGCTCAAACGATCTACCGCTTCTCCTGGTAGTTGGTAAGCCATCAGCTATCAACCCCGATGCGTTGCTTCGAATTCGTGCACTTCGAGAAAGTTGGCCAATCCACGATTTCAGAAGAATGCGAAAGGTAAATCGAGCTTTAGGGCCGATTGTCAGCCGAATAGCTGCACTGGGAACACTGCTGTCTCCAAGAGGCCGTTCGCGCTAGAGGTTCACTTGCCGGTAATGTAGGCAAGTTATGGAAACGCGCTCCTTCGCAGATTACCTTCGTGGCTTAGATGATGCTGCGCTTATCGCCCTGTTTTCATACCGTCCAGATTTAGTGACACCAGTTCCACCAGATATTGCTTCACTTGCAGTTCGAGCAACTTCGGCGCCAAGTTTGGCAAGAGCGGTTGACTCACTAAACGCTTGGCAGTTACAGGTTCTTGAAGCGGCAGCGGTTTTGTCAGAGCCATTTACTGAAAAGCAGATAACAGCTTTAACGGAGAAGTCAGCCATCTTTGTAATACCCAACCTCTTAGAGCGCGGACTACTCTTTCAAGGTAAGGATGGTTTTTACATGCCAACAACTTTGCGAGAAGTTTTAGGCAATGAGATTGCAGGTCTTGGTCCACAATCCATGGTCAAGATCTCACTCAAGAAGTTGGATGAGGCTCCGACTGCAGCAAAGAAGGTTCTCGATGCAATGATCTGGGGGCCACCGCGTGGCAGTGTGGCCGATATCAAGAAGCCAAACGCAGGTGTGGCTTGGCTGCTTGAAAACAACTTCTTAATTCCCTTCAATGAAAAGACGGTTCTACTTCCACGTGAGGTTGCAATCTATCTCCGAGGAGGAAAGCTCCACAAAGAGCTTGCAGTTACCGCACCATCGATTTCAACAGAAAAGCGTGATGCCAAGAATGTGCAACTCGCTGCAATTGCAAACATCTCAACAACGCTGCGCTGGGTGGAAGAGGTGTTGAACTATTGGGCGCAAGAACCAGCAGATGCTCTGCGCTCTGGAGGTTTAAGTGTTCGTGATTTGAAAAGTATCTCGACTCACTTAGGAGTTGATGAGGCTTGTGCTGCATTTGTGGCAGAGATTGCATACCTTGCAGGTTTACTGACAATTGATCCAGATGATCGAATTCTTCCAACCACAAACTTTGATATTTGGTTGACGCTATCTCCTGCAGATAAATGGCAGAGAGTTGTTGCTCCGTGGCTTATAACCTCACGCGCTAGTGGATTAATCGGCAAGGATGGAGGTAAGAACGTTGCACCTCTTGGCCCTGAGTTAGACCGTGTAGCGATTGCCCCAGTTCGCGCGCTGACCCTTGAACTTCTCTCATCTCTTCATTCACAAGCACCTGCAGCCGATTCGCTGATTGAGTCTGCAAAGTGGCATAAACCTTCCAAACGAAGCGGTGGCCTTCAATCTGATTACATTCTTTGGACACTTCGTGAAGCAGAATGGTTAGGAGTAACCGGTCAGGGAGCTCTCTCTATTTATGGGCAACTTCTGATTAGTGGCGATGACTTAGATGTCATCAACGAAGATATGCCAAAGACGGTTGACCATATTCTTATTCAAAGCGATCACACCGCAATTGCTCCTGGCCCTCTAGAACATGAGGTCGCTCAGGTTCTAGCCATCATCGCCGATGTTGAGAGCCGTGGTGGAGCAACTGTGTATCGATTCACTGAATCCACGATTAGACGCGGATTAGATCACGGTAAGACTGGTGAGGAGATTCGAAGTTTTCTATTTAAGACCTCCAAAACCCCCGTTCCACAACCACTTGAATACCTCATCGCAGATGTTTCAAAGAAGCATGGAAAGTTAAGGGTTGGCAATACATCTGCATTTATACGTTGTGAGGACCCTGCACTGATTGCACAGATACTCAACGACAAGCGATTGGATTTACTCTCACTTCGCCAGATTGCACCTGAGGTGTTGATCACCCCCGTAGAGTCAGCTGAAGCGATGCAGATATTGAGAGGTTTTGGTTACCTTCCAGCTGGAGAAGATTCGCAGGGCGCACTGCTGAGCGGCCCACGAATAGCACGTGCACAATCAAAGGCAAGGCCACCGCGAATCATCGGTGAGATAGATAAACCTGATGAGATTGCACTTCAAGGAGCGTTGCGTGCGCTTCGTACTGGAGAAAAATCCACTCATAAGCAAAGTACTTTAAGGAACATCGCCGCTAACGCTTTGAGTTCGCTACCGCGCACAACAGCAAATGAGACTTTAGAAATCCTCAGTGACTACCTCGAGAATCAACCAGCGACTTCGCTATCTATTGGATATGCAGATAACAATGGATTGGTATCGCACCGAATAATCGACCCTCTCAAACTCTCAGCTGGCTCACTACTGGCTAGAGATCACGCCACTGGTGAAGTTCAAAGCTTTCGAATTGCGCGTATAACTGGCGTGGCAGCGATATGACAAGCGCGATGAGCTCTGAATACGGCAGAATTGCACCCATGTTGGCAGCCATAGAAGCACTCGTGCGATGTGAGTCGCCAAGCAGTGATCTTGAGGCGTGTAGAAACGTTGTAACCCTCGCTAGCGATATTGCAACGCGGGTGCTTGGTTCACCTGCACAGATTAAGGAGGTCGAAGGTCGTCCTGTTTTTTGGTGGGGATCGCAGGAGCCGCAAGTTCTAATTCTTGCCCACTTAGATACCGTCTGGCCGCACGGTTCATACACCCCTCTGTGGGAGGTTAGTGGCGATGTTGTTCGCGGTCCGGGTGTATTCGATATGAAAGCTGGATTTGTTCAAGCTCTCTACGCATTAAAAGGTGTGGAGGGTCCTGTTGCCCTCATTGCAACAACTGATGAAGAAACTGGCAGCTTTGCATCCCGTGAATTAATTAAGAAACTCTCATCAACGGCTAAAGCTGTCTTAGTTCTTGAGGCATCACTTGATGGCAAGGTGAAGACAGGGCGTAAGGGAACAGCTATGTACAAGGTTTCTGTACATGGGCTTGCATCGCATGCAGGGCTCGAACCTGAAAAAGGGGTTAACTCAACAACTGAGATGGCTCACATCATTTTAAAACTTTCATCTCTTGAGGATCCAAAGCATGGAACCACCGTTGTTCCTACACTTTTACAATCTGGGGCAAGTGCAAATACAGTTCCTGATTTAGCAGTCTTAGAGATTGATGCACGATCATTTTCAAAGGATGAGCTCACACGTATCGATGGTGCAATCAAATCGCTTACAGCCACCATACCTGGAGCCACGATTGAGGTCACAGGTGGATTGAATCGACCACCTCTTGAGCCTTCATCAACTAAATCCCTTTACGAGCGGGCCGAGAAGGTGGCAAAAGAGATTGGTATGAGCCCTCTTGGTTGCGCAGAGGTTGGCGGCGCAAGTGATGGCAACTTTGCTGCGGCAGCTGGTGCACAAGTGCTTGATGGACTCGGAGCCGTTGGTGGTGGAGCGCACGCAACTAATGAGTGGGTCAGTTTGAAATCTATCGAGCCTCGCAGCGCATTTCTACACGCATTTATTAAGGATCTCCTTAAGTGAGCGATGGGCCTCTTATCGTTCAAAGCGATAAGACAATTCTCTTAGATATTGACCACCCCCTTTCAACCGAGTGCCGAAGAGCGATTGCTCCATTTGCAGAGTTAGAGCGCTCACCTGAACACATTCATACCTACCGCTTAACAAACCTTGGATTGTGGAACGCAAGAGCCGCTGGGCATGATGCAGAGTTAGTTATCGATACTCTTATTAAGTACTCCAGATATGCCGTCCCTCACTCAATCCTCGTTGATGTTGCAGAGACAATGTCTCGGTACGGTCGACTTCGACTTGAGGCCGACCCTGTCCATGGATTAATCCTTGTCACAACCGATGTAGGGGTACTTGAAGAGGTCATTCGTGCAAAGAAGATTGCACCCCTTCTTGGAATAAGAATTGATAATGAAACCGTTGCGGTGCATCCAAGCCAGCGCGGTGCCATTAAGCAATCACTTCTTCGCTTAGGCTGGCCTGCAGAGGATTTTGCTGGCTACGTTGATGGTCAGGCACATGAAATCGCACTACAAGAAGGGGATTGGAAGATTCGTCCCTATCAGGCACTTGCCGCCGAAGGGTTCTGGCACGGTGGCTCTGGGGTTGTAGTTCTTCCTTGCGGTGCAGGAAAAACAATCGTGGGCGCTGCAGCGATGGCGCATGCAAAAGCGACAACATTGATTCTTGTTACAAATACTGTTGCTGCACGTCAATGGCGCGATGAACTCTTAAAGCGCACAACTTTAAATGAGGATGAGATTGGTGAGTACTCAGGTGCTAAGAAAGAGATTCGTCCGGTAACTATCGCTACCTACCAAGTTATGACAAAGAAGAAGAACGGTGTTTACGCACACCTTGATCTCTTTGATACCCATGACTGGGGCTTAATTATTTACGATGAGGTTCATCTTCTGCCAGCACCCATATTTCGCTTTACAGCTGATATCCAATCCCGCCGTCGACTTGGATTAACTGCGACCCTTGTGCGCGAAGATGGCATGGAGGGCGAGGTTTTCTCGCTCATCGGCCCAAAGCGTTTTGATGTTCCCTGGAAAGAGATTGAGGCTCAGGGATACATCGCACCAGCAGAGTGCATTGAGGTTCGCGTAAACCTCACCGAGGCTGAGAGATTGTCCTATGCAACAGCAGAGCCTGAGGAGCGCTACCGTTACTGCGCAACTACACGCACCAAGCGCAACGTCGTAGAAGAGCTCGTTGCTCACCATGCAGGAGAGCAGATCCTTGTTATCGGTCAGTACATCGACCAGTTAGATGAGTTATCTGAGGTTCTTGGGGTTCCGGTAATTAAGGGTGAAACCCCCATTAAAGAGCGGGAAAAACTCTTCGCCGCATTTAGAACTGGTGAGATTACCTGCCTGGTTGTTTCAAAGGTTGCAAACTTTTCAATTGATCTTCCCGATGCAACGATTGCAATTCAAGTCTCTGGTGCATTTGGGTCACGTCAAGAGGAGGCACAGCGACTTGGTCGAATCCTTCGTCCAAAGTCTGATGGGCGCGGAGCGAAGTTTTACTCTGTAGTTTCACGAGACACGATCGATCAAGACTTTGCACAAAACCGCCAGCGCTTTCTAGCTGAGCAGGGTTACTCTTACAGAATTATTGATGCAGACGATGTTTTTTAAGGCAAGCTCTAAATCTCTCAAGATCTACCTTATAGAAATCGTGATGTTCACCATCAATATGGATAACTGGTACTTGTTCACCGTAAAGTTTCTCTAAATCTGAATTACCTTCGATATACGAAATAGCGATCTCAAACTCTAACTCTTCTCTGACAGAGTCGAGCTTGGCGATAGCCTCATCGCACAGATGACAGCCGTGCCTTGAGTAAACGGTGATGGTACTCAAACTACTTCTTCTTTTTACCTTGCTTGAAGATACGGGTAACAAACTCATCTGCAACAAGTCTTGCATCGTGGTGAGTTTGGGCGATATTTGTCTCAGCGTTCTTTAAGAGAGTTTCAACAGTTGTTTTTGAGACGCTTCCAACCATCGGTCCGTACTTCTTTGAGAAAAGCTTGTGAATTACTTCGCTCACAGATGTTGCTAACTCTGCTCGGGCTTGATCAAGGGTTGGCTCTGGACGCTTTGCGCCGCTTGTGAAATCAAGGTTTGCTGCTTTACGGCCTTTAATTCGAGCGACCGCTTCATCTCTAGAGGACATGTAGGAATTCTCTCATCCTGCTAGATTTCTCGCTATGGCAACCAAAGTTCGCAGAGTTCTGATTGCCTTTTTACTATCTATCCTCTTTATTCAACCCGTCGATGCCTTTGCATATGGTCAAGCGCGTGAGGCTACAGTTTGGGGCCACATATACGCAGCCCCGGCATCTGGAAAGATTTCAACACAATCCAGGCCAGCTCCGAAGCGAATAGAGAAGAAATCTACTTTTCTGGTCAAGTACACAGGTTTTCCAAAATGGGCAGAGGACGAGTTTCAAGCTGCTGCAGATGTTTGGGCAGAGAATTATCCATCTGATGTTCCAATCAATATCGATGCAACATGGACCCGGATGACTTCACCTGAGATATTAGGAACCGCACGTCCAGATCAGTTTCACTCAGGGTTTACAAACGCACCAGACTTATCCCTTTGGTATGCAACGGCAATGGCTAATGCAATCTCTGGGCGTGATTTAAATGGAAGAAATCCAGAGCTCATTATTCAAGTTAACTCGACAGCTAACTGGTATCAAGGTGGTCCAACTGGAACCATTACAACACGTGAATACGATCTTCAATCGGTCTTTCTACATGAGATGGCTCATGGTCTAGGTTTTCTTGCAAATGATGAGTACGACGCTTTTACGGGTATTGGTCGTATCGATCAACCAACTCCATTTGAGGCGTACGCACTTGTAGAGGACAAAAGACGTCTTGCAGATTTACCTTCACCATCGATAGAGCTAGGCACGGCTCTAACCTCAAAGTTGGTGTGGTCGGGTCCTTTGGGAGTAGCTGCAAATAATGGAGAAATGCCGCTGCTCTTTACCCCTTCACGATACTTAGATGGTTCATCCATTAGCCACTTAGATGATGCAACCTTTTCAAAGACCGGTCCTAACTCTGTCATGACTCCGAGCTTAGAAGGCGGCGAAATCTTTCATGAGCCAGGGCCACTACTGCTTGCGATGATGAAGGACATGCGAAACAAACCACCTGCCGGTATCCCCTTTGGTATTCCACTCAAAGTTAACGCTGTCTCTGCCATAGTCTCTGATGCATCTGCAATCATTAACTTTGATCCACCCAGCAATGCACGCGCTACGCAGGTTTCTGGGTATGTAGTTAAAAATCTACGCACAGGCGTCTCTAAAACCTTTACGGATAGCCCTGCCCTGGTTACTGGATTGAAGAATGGAACCTCTTATACCTTTACAGTTGCAGCGAAGAATGAAAACGGTTCATCAGATCCTGTCGTTACCAATCTGGTGACTCCACAGGCTGGCTGGAAGAAGACAACTCTCGATGGAAACGCCGACGCCAAGAGTTTGACCGCAACTGTTTTCAATGGAAAGCAGACCGTTGTCTATACCAACTCAAGAAATGGCTCTCTTAACCTTGCTACGTGGAGTGGTACTAAGTGGAGCAAAGTTGTTGTCGATGGTGTTGGTGGAGGCGCAGGCCGTACAACTAACCCAATTATAGGCCCCGTATCGGTATGCGTAAACGGAAGTGGCAGTAAACAGACTCTCAATATTTTTTATACTGAGAAAATCGATCAGTATTTGCGCTACGCCGCTTATAACGGAAAGTCTTTTTCCTATGAGGTAGTAGATGGCAACGCTGCCGTTGAAAACTCATACAAGGATCCTGTGCGCGTTCGCACAGATGGAAACTTAAGTGTTTCAAGTGCATGCGTTGCAGATAACCGTGGAGTTCAAGTCTTTTATCGCGATGACTCTCAGGGAATTGTATTGGGGGCGTTTAAACCCTCCGATGGAATTGACTGGGTATATGAGTTGGTCGATGGAGATAAGAACACTGAGGGAAGATCTACAGGAGATGTTGGTTTTCACCTAGATGCCTACTCAGATGGCAAGAAGACCTGGGTAATTTACGACTCAATGATTACACCTAACTCAAGGAATGAGGCTATCGAAGGCGCTGTTCGCGTTGCGGTGCGCAGCGGTACCGATCCACTCACCTGGAGTTACTCAAACCTTGATGTAACAGGACTTACTCGAATCGTTCCTGGGTATGACGTGAATCTAAAGAGCACCTCAAAAGGTGTTCTTGCGACGTGGATGACTACCCCAGTCTCAGGTGTTCCAAAGCCTCAACTTATTAAGTGGGGCTATGTAAACACCTTGGATTCTTTCCAGGCAATCTCTCCCGGAAAGCTTGGATATCCAAGTAAACACATCAATAGCGATGCAAAAACCACAATCTTCAACTGCGAACTGCGCCTTTGCGCTCTCGACCTCACTAGTAAAAAAATCTCACTTGTAGCCAAAGAACAAAACCCAGACGGTATCGAAACCGCCTGGGTAGTTCTTAACAAAGTTCGCTACTTGGTAGCTGGCATCAAGGGCCAACTAACACTTCTTCGTCCGTAAGAGTATTAACCCTTACTTAGCGTTTCGACGCTGGATGCGAGTCTTCTTTAAAAGCTTCTTATGCTTCTTCTTCGCCATGCGCTTGCGTCGCTTCTTGATTACGGAACCCATAGATCACGCCTTCTCTTTGCTGTTAATGAGGGGTTTAGGTTACCGCGTCTTGAGGTAGAAGATTGATGACGGATTTGCGCCTATACCGCTTGCCAAAAGCGCTACGCCGTTGCCTGGGCTATAAGAGAGTGCGAGAGGTTGGCCCATTGCGGAGTTAGAAACCGCCCCCGTAATACTCCCTTTTGAATCAATAGTGAGGATAACTCCTTGACCTTTTGAAGCCTTGACTCCACTAAACCCTTTAATGGCGCTGATTTGTGTGAAGGCTGCGTGAAAAGAACCCGCTGCTCCAATAGAACATGCATTTGCACCAGATGATGGAAGGCGCATCGTCCATGTTGGGGTAAAACTAGTTGTGAACTTGGTAATTGCTACTTCAGATGATTTTGAACTCTTAACGTCACCAACAGAGAATAGATTGGCGGTTGAACAGTTCCAGGAGCGAGATGCGCCAGAGGCTGAACTTCTAACAACCGTACTTAATGCACCAGTCTTAGATACTTTGATCAAAACTCCATCGCGAGCTCCGACAGGCTTCTTGCCAACCAAGGTCTCCGCACTGCTTCCAACTAAGTAATGACCACCATCGGATGCGCGAGCAATGGAGTTAATTGTGGTCTTTGAGGTACCGAATGAGATTACCTTTGAAAAAACTCCGGTCGCAGAAGCGCTTACAACAAATACTCCACCTATCTTACTTCCGACAACTGAGACCCCGGAGGTAGAAACTGATACTGCAGTAACTAAGCCCGCTGTTCCAAGAGTTGTTGTGTAGGTTGAAAGGAGCTCTCCTGCTGGAGAGAGCTGCCATAAGGAGATCTCAGTTAAATCTCTCCGCGTAACTTGAGGCTTTTCTGTACTGACTCCATCAGGGTTGCTCACTGTGCCAACAACCGTTGTTGTGTCGGGGGTTGCGGCGGCTGCGCTTACTCCAGCTAGCCATACAGCACCTTTGCCATCGGCGGCGATTGCTGAAGCAATTTCATCTCGGCCAGAGTCAATAACTTTGGTCCATACTGTTAATCCAGATGTATCGCGGGATGTTATAGAGATATCTGCTGTCGCATTGCTCTGGTTGGCAAAGGTGACTACCTGATTTCCAAGTGCCAATAAACCTTCAGCGTTTGCATCAGTTGCAAGGAGTGCAATCTCTTTAACCACGATTGGCTTAGTGGCTGCAAAACTTGGCTGAACGTTACTGAGAGCTAAGCAGATAAAGATTATTAAGAGCCTCTTCATTTTTAAGCTAATTCTTGAGAGCGCTTGTGCGCAGCGGCCATCGCTTTTGCAACCGCTGAGTTCAAATCTGAGGCTTCAAAGGATGCAAGTGCTGCCGCTGTCGTTCCATGTGGACTTGTGACCTTCTGACGTAGGACGCTCGCATCATCCTGCGAGCCTTCAAGTAACGCCGCAGCTCCGACAATTGTTTGGACGGTGAGCAGCGTTGCATCTTCATGTGAAAGGCCAAGGTTTTTCGCACCAGCGACCATAGCCTCAACAAAGGCGAAGAAGTAGGCAGGCCCAGATCCACTCGTAGCCGTAACCGCATCCTGTAACTCTTCATCAACCTCGATGACCTTTCCAACGCCGCCAAGGAAGCCCAGTGCAAACTCTCTTTGATCCTGTGTGACTAACCCACAGCAAGAAATCGCAGCCATTCCCTTGCCAACCAAGGTCGGAGTATTTGGCATAACTCGGATGACTGGATTTGCACTGGTCCCGATGCAGTCAGCGATAAATGAGATTTTCTTGCCGGCTACAAATGAGATAACTAAGGTTCCGTGCTTAATACTCTGCGAGATTTCGCTAAGTACTTCAGCAGCATCCTGGGGCTTAACGACCAAAAGGATGAGATCGCAGTTTGCGACGTTTTCACCTAATGGTGCGTTGGAAACCTTATAAAGAGCCTTTAACTCAGCTGCTCTCTCTTCTCGCTTTTCAGAGATGGTGATTGAAGATGGCGAAATGCCATATGCAATGAGACCAGATATGAGCGCCTCGCCCATAACACCGGCGCCAATGACAGCGACCCGTTTTTCTGAATTAGCCATAGCGAAAGAGTACGCGTAGGCTCTGCGACTATGTCTGAAATTAAGCCAGGTTTTGCACGTGATTGGGTCGAGTTCACAGACCCAAATGACCCCGAAGAAATCTTCAAGTGCGATCTAACTTGGCTTACATCTTTTTGGACCTGTATTTATGGTGATGGTTGCAAAGGCGTCTTTGAAAACCGTCCAAATGATGGATGTTGCACAGAAGGTGCGATGTACTCAGATGAAGATGATGAAGTGCGCGTCCGTAAAGCAGCTGCTGATTTAACACCTGAGATGTGGCAGTTCTGGGAGCAAGCGCAACCAAAGAAGCCAAACGGTCAAATGCGTATTTCAGATATTGATGAGGACAAAGAGCGCAAGACTCGGACTGTCGATGATGCTTGCATCTTCCTAAACCGTAAGGGTTACACCGCTCCTGGATTTACTGGAAGCTTCGGTTGTGTACTGCACCACTTAGCGCAAAAAGAGAACCGCCACTTTGTAGACACAAAGCCAGATGTATGTTGGCAACTTCCGCTTCGCAGAAGTTATGAAACACGCGAGGTCGGCGAACGTGAGTACTCAATCACTGTGATCGGCGAGTACGAACGTCTTGCATGGGGCGATGGAGGAGATGACTTTGATTGGTACTGCACCGCAAATACTGATGCCCACGTTGGATCAGAGCCTGTCTACATCTCTAACCGCACAGAGCTGCAAGCTCTGATGGGTATGGATGCCTATGCGATCCTTGCAGAGCACTGCGATGCACGTGTCAAAGGCATCAACGATGCAAAGGCTCGTTCACTTCCGCTCTTTGTTATTCAACACCCAGCAACACTTGCAAACAATAAGTAATTAGACACAAAAAAGAGTTAATAGCCGGCCGAGGATGTGCTCGTTAACATCCTCTTTCCCGCCTATTAACTCTTTTTTATAAAGCTTTAGCTCTGATTGCTCTTCTTTGCTCGTGAGGTTGCGCGTGCACGCTCTGCTCCATCAAGGGTTACCTTGCGGATACGAACGACAGCCGGTGTTACCTCTACGCACTCATCTTCGCGGCAGAACTCAAGAGCACCCTCCATGTTGAGCCTCTTAGGTGGGATCAGCTTTTCAGAGTCATCGGTACCTGAAGCACGCATGTTTGTAAGCTTCTTTTCACGCACGCAGTTAACATCCATGTCATCTGCTCGTGAGTTTTCTCCAATAACCATGCCCTCATAAACCTCATCGCCTGGTTCGACGAAGATAGATCCACGTTCTTGGATACCAGCGAGTGCGTATGAAGTTACTGAGCCCATACGATCGGAAACAAGTGATCCAGTTGAACGAGTACGTAACTCGCCAAACCATGGCTCGTATGAATCAAATACGTGGTGAAGTAACCCTGTTCCACGGGTCTCAGTTAAGAACTCAGTACGGAAACCGATAAGTCCACGTGATGGAACCTTGTAATCAAGACGAATCCAACCGGTTCCGTGATTAACCATTTGTTCCATACGGCCCTTACGAAGCGCCATCAACTGTGTAAGCACTCCAAGATAATCCTCAGGTGCATCGATTGATAAACGTTCCATAGGTTCGTGAAGCTTTCCATCGATCATCTTTGTAACTACCTGTGGCTTACCAACGGTTAGCTCAAAGCTTTCGCGCTTCATGATTTCAACAAGTACAGCGAGCTGAAGTTCTCCGCGACCTTGAACCTCCCATGTATCAGGACGTTCAGTATTGAGTACACGAAGTGAAACGTTACCTACGAGCTCTTTATCAAGGCGATCCTTTACCTGACGAGCTGTAAGCATCTTGCCGCTCTTACCCGCCAAAGGTGATGTGTTAATACCGATGGTCATCGAGATAGATGGTTCATCAACTGTGATGAGTGGAAGTGCATGTGGGTTCTCGCTATCTGCAAGGGTTTCGCCCAAAGTGATCGTCTCGATACCTGCAACAGCGATGATGTCGCCTGGATGCGCCTCAAGTGCTGGAACTCGCTCTAGCGCTTCAGTTACAAGAAGTTCAGAGATCTTGACCTTTTCGATGCTTCCATCCGTCTTGATCCAAGAAACTGTCTGTCCTTTCTTGATAACGCCTTCATGCACACGACAAAGTGCGAGGCGTCCAAGGAATGGGGATGAGTCAAGGTTTGTTACGTGAGCTTGAAGTGGTGCACCCTCATGATAAACCGGAGCTGGAACCGTGTTAAATATTGTGTCAAAAAGAACATCAAGGTTCTCCTCTTCAGGAAGTCCGCCATCTGCAGGTCGCGTCAACGATGCACGACCATTCTTCGCAGATGCATACACAACTGGAAAATCGATCTGTTCCTCATTGGCATCGAGATCAAGGAAGAGCTCATACGCCTCATCAACAACCTCAGCAATGCGTGAGTCGGGACGATCTACCTTGTTAATAAGCAAGATAACTGGAAGATTCTTTTGGAGAGCTTTACGAAGTACGAATCGCGTCTGTGGAAGCGGTCCTTCAGATGCATCCACTAACAAAATTACGCCATCGACCATCTCTAGTCCGCGCTCGACCTCACCGCCGAAGTCTGCGTGACCTGGTGTATCGATGATATTGATGATGGTGTTGCCACGTTTAACAGCTGTGTTCTTAGCAAGAATCGTAATTCCCTTTTCGCGCTCAAGATCCATCGAATCCATCATGCGGTCTTGGCCTTCTTCTTGCTTCTTGTGAGCAGCAAAAGCGCCAGACTGCCACAACATCGCATCTACGAGAGTTGTTTTGCCATGGTCAACGTGAGCGATGATCGCTACGTTGCGAAGATCATCGCGGGTCTTCTTTGGAAGATCCTTAAGGTGTGCTTGTTTAGCTCTAGTGCTTGCGTTATTAGACATTGAATCGGAACTCCACTACATCTCCATCGGCCATTACATATTCCTTACCTTCCATACGTACCTTGCCCTTAGCTTTCGCTTCAGCAACGGAACCGGCGGCAACCAGGTCATTGAAGGCAACGATCTCTGCCTTAATAAACCCTTTTTGGAAATCTGTATGAATAACACCAGCGGCCATGGGTGCGGTGTCACCTTTATGAATTGTCCATGCACGTGCTTCCTTAGGACCTGCAGTCAAGTATGTCTGCAACCCAAGAACACTAAATCCAACTCTCGCAAGAGTTGTTAATCCGGGCTCTTTCATCCCGATTGATTGTAAAAGCTCTAGCGCATCCTCATCGCTGAGTTCGACTAGCTCTGCCTCAGTCTTTGCATCTAAGAAGATAGCCTCTGCGGGCGCAACCAAATCAGCCAACTTCTTACGAAGTGAGTCATCGTGGAGCTCTGCGGCAACAACATTAAAGACGTATAGGAAAGGTTTTGCAGTTAAAAGGTGCAGGTCTTTTAAAACATCGAGGTCAAGACCAGAGGATGAAAGTGGCTTTCCACTTTGCAAATGCGCCTCAGCTTTTTTTACACCTTCGACAACAGCGGCCATCTCCTTATTAACGCGAGCCTCTTTTTCAAGACGGGTCATCGCTTTTTCAATAGTTTGAAGATCTGCAAGCGCTAGCTCTGTATTAATCGTCTCCATGTCGCTAGCTGGATCAACGCGACCATCGACGTGAACGACATCTCCATCGGTAAAGACGCGGATTACCTGACAGATGGCATCGGTCTCACGGATGTTTGCAAGGAACTTATTGCCAAGTCCAGCGCCCTCTGATGCGCCCTTAACGATTCCGGCGATATCTACAAATGAGAGAGCAGCTGGAAGGATCTTCTCTGAGCCAAAGATCTCGGCTAACTTATTGAGGCGATCATCGGGCACACCTACAACGCCAACGTTGGGTTCGATAGTGGCAAAGGGGTAGTTGGCAGCCAGGACGTTGTTCTTTGTCAGAGCGTTAAAAAGGGTGGACTTGCCCACATTTGGCAGACCAACGATTCCAATTGAGAGGCTCATAAGTAGGACAGCCTACGCGTGATTGTCGGTGCCTCCTGCCACGATAGGCACATGTCAGAGGCACTAGTGACCCTTATAACCCTTCTTGTTGGCCTATTTATCGGCCTTGGCTTTGGCCTCTTTATTGCAAAGCTACGAACCGGTGATGGGGCTAGCGCTGCCATTCAACGCGATCAGTACAAGAGCGATCTTGAGGCTGCGCAGGCACGTGCGTTAGAGGATACAAAGTTTGCAACTGAACTCGCTGCTATGAAGGCAACCGTTGAAACACTTACTAAACAAGGCCTTGAAGCAAACAGACTTCGCACTGAAGCCGAGACCCGAATCGATACAACTATCAATGAGATGCGCCGAGCTAACCAATCAATCTTTGATGAGACCCGCAAAATCGCTGGTGCGTTAAGCAGCTCGCAAACACGTGGAAAGTTTGGCGAAGCACAGCTTGAACTTCTCCTGACCGGTGCAGGGCTTCGCAAAGGTCACGAGTACGAGAGTCAGCGCTCTACAACCGACTCAGATAACTCAGGTATTCCAGATATTACAGTCAGAGTTCCTGGTGGAAGCCAACTCTTTATCGACTCTAAGTTTCCATATGAGCGCTTCGTCGAAGCCTTCGAAACCGATGATCAAGATCAGCGTGATGAGCTCCTTAAACTCCACACAAAGGATCTACTCAAGCACATCGATGTCTTAGCAAAGCGCGGCTATCACAAGTCACAAAAATCCCCTGACTTTGTAGTTCTCTTTCTACCCTTTGAAACACTTCTAGCAGAGGCGCTTCGCCTTGATCCGATGCTTCTTGAGAAGGCTTTCAAGGTAAATGTCACCATAGCTACCCCAACTTCGATGATGGCGCTGCTGCGCACAGTTGGCAATATCTACTCGCGGAGCCAGCTTGCACAGAACGCAGATGATATTCAAAAGGTTGCCAACACCTTCCTTAAGAACATAACGCTTTTGCACACAAAGATCGTCGCACTTGGTAAGGCTGTTAACTCGGTATCAAAGGCTTACGAGGATCTACGTCCAACCGCTGAAAAGACTGTTCTGAGTCCAGCCCGAAAGATTCTCAACCTTGGAGTTTCTGGCGATCGCGATAAACTTGCTATCGAGTATCCAGAGGCGCCTGAGGATGTTAAAGAGTTAAAGGCTTCTGGTAGCGATAGCGAAGATGATTACATCGATGTAGAGGTGGTGGAAGAGTGAAGCTTCAAGGACCAGGTTTAAAGAAGCAGGGCGTTGTTGTACTGCAATCCTTCTTTATCTTCTTCTTCGGCTCCATTGAGCTCATCCTCCGTAGCGGCTCAGGAATCCTCACAGCGGTAGTTCTCTGCACTGTTCTCTACGGGGGAATCCGCTTTGGAAGAGCTGGCACCACATACGTCTCAGTTGTAACACCGCCAATCGCATTTGCTGCGACGGTTCTCTTTCACGTTCTACTCAAAGATGGGTTTGCGATCTCTAAAGTTGGAATCGACTTCATCGCATCTCTTGCCTCAATCGCACCTTACCTACTGGCAAGTGCAATCTACGGTTGGTTTGTCTTCTTTAATGAGAAAGCTAAGTCACGCCCTGGCAAGAGGGCAGCTCGTACTACTTCCCCGCAGCTTTAATATCTTTACGAATCTCCTGAGGTAGAGCAAACATCAAAGATTCTTCCTTTGCTCGAACCTCTTCACAATCATCAAAGCCGTGCTCTGCTAACCACTTAATAAGGTCGTCGACAAGAATCTCTGGCACCGAAGCTCCGCTAGTGACGCCGATGATTTCAACACCCTCAAGCCACTCAACCTTTGCCTCTTTTGCATAATCAACTAAGTAAGCGTTCTTAGCGCCGTACTCCTTTGCCACCTCAACCAAACGAACTGAGTTTGAGGAGTTTGTTGAGCCTACAACGATGACAAGGTCGGTTTGTGGGGCTATCTGCTTAATCGCCTCTTGACGGTTCTGTGTTGCATAACAAATATCATCCGACGGCGGGCTATCTAAATCTGGAAAGCGATCCTTAAGGATTCGAACAGACTCCAGAGTTTCATCAACACTTAAAGTAGTTTGCGATAACCAGACCAACTTCTTGCCCGGCGTTGGCTGTACTTCACGGGCTCCATCTAATCCATCAACAACCCGAACGCGCCCAGGCGCTTCACCGGCTGTTCCTTCAACCTCTTCATGACCATGATGGCCAATGAGAAGGATCTCCGTATCTTCGCCAGTAAATCTCTTCACCTCGTTGTGTACCTTTGTAACGAGTGGACATGTTGCATCAATAGTTTTTAGGTTTCTTGCAGCTGCTGATGCATGAACAGCGGGGGAAACACCGTGTGCTGAAAAGATAACTGTCTGGCCCTCCGGAACCTCATCGGTTTCGTTGACGAAGATAACGCCACGCTCTTGGAGGGTTTGCACTACATGCTTATTGTGAACGATCTCTTTACGGACATAGACAGGTGCGCCGTAGAGCTCAAGGGCCTTTTCAACGGTTACGACCGCCCGATCAACGCCTGCGCAGTATCCGCGTGGCGCGGCTAGTAGAACCTTCTTACCCATAAGCCGGAGTCTATTAGGCTCCCCCCATGTTCGAAACTTCAAGTGAATCACCAGCGCCGGTTCGCCTGGTCACTGAAGCGATTAAGGATTACATCGACCGATTGGGCCCAATTTGGATTGAGGGCGAGATCTCAGAGCTCAATGAACGCAGCGGTGGAATGGCGTTTATGCGTCTTCGCGACACAAGCGTCGATATGAGTATCTCTGTGATGTGTTACAAAAGCGTTTTAGCTGCCGTGGCACCTTTGCCTGCCAATGCGCGCGTAGTTATCCATGCAAAGCCATCTTGGTTTACTAAGAACGGCTCCTTAACGATGTCAGCAAAGGAGATTCGACAAGTTGGTGTTGGAGAACTCCTTGCAAGGTTAGAGGAGTTGAAAAACAGGTTAGCGGCAGAAGGTCTCTTTAGCGAAGATCGAAAGGTAGATCTACCTCTTCTTCCTAAAAAGGTAGGGCTGATCTGCGGTCGAAATACAGATGCGGAAAAGGATGTTGTTGAAAACGCCCGTCGTAGATGGCCAGCTGTTCTCTTCGAAATCCGTGAGGTTGCAGTTCAAGGCGCAGCGGCCGTTGTTGAGGTTTCGCAGGCGCTGCGAGAGCTTGAGGAAAACGCTGACGTGGATGTCATCATCATTACGCGAGGCGGTGGCTCCTTTGAAGATCTACTCCCATTTAGCGATGAGTCGCTTGTGCGCCTTGCTGCTAACTGCACAACACCAATCGTTAGCGCTATCGGTCATGAAAAAGACTCACCGCTTTTAGATTTAGTAGCCGACTATCGAGCATCAACGCCAACCGATGCAGCAAAGAACGTTGTGCCTGATATCGCTGAAGAGGTTGAAGCTCTGCAAGAGATTCGCGATCGCATGTTTCGCAAAGTCGCCTCAATTATTGAGTTAGAGAGCGCGAGAGTCTTGCAACTTACGCAGCGACCTGTACTTCGTGACCCGCTTGTCTTGGTGACTTCGCGAGAAGAGATTCTTACAAATCTCAAGGAGCGATCACATCGAAACTTTGGCCACCGGATTGAGGTTGCTCAAGGAGAGCTCCTTCAAATGGGTGCACGGGTTCGCTCGCTATCGCCCCAGTCAACCCTCGATCGCGGATACTCAGTTGTTCAGTTAAGCGATGGAAGTATCGTCAGGGACTCAAAGAAAGTTAAGAAGGGCGATGAACTTCGTATCCGTCTCGCGCAGGGAGAGACAGGCGCCACAGTTACCGAGTAGCAGGTGTAGGAGTAGATTTACCTCATGGCCACGGAGAAGAAGATTTCATATGAAGCCGCTCGTGATGAGTTGGCTCAAGTTGTTCAATCACTAGAAAGTGGCGGCGCAACACTTGAGGAGTCTTTAAAGCTCTGGGAACGTGGCGAAGAGTTAGCAAAGATCTGTCAGGAGTGGCTCGACGGCGCCCGTCAAAAACTCGACTCAGCAAAGCCTGCAGGTAAGTAAATGGCTCCAGAGTTTTCGTACTCCGAACTTCTTCCACTAGGCGATGACAAGACTAAGTACCGCAAACTTGGAAGCGATGGAGTAAGCGTTGTAAAGCTTGGCGACCGTGAGTTTCTCCAAGTTGAACCATCTGCCTTAGCGAAACTTACTGAGACTGCAATTCACGATATTTCACACTACCTTCGCGGTGAGCACCTACAGCAGCTTGCAAATATCTTGAAGGATCCCGAGAGCTCACCAAATGATCGATTCGTAGCCCTTGATTTGTTGAAGAATGCAAATATCTCAGCCGGTGGAGTTCTTCCGATGTGCCAGGACACCGGAACCGCTTTGGTAATGGGCAAGAAGGGTCAGTACGTTTTAACAACTGACAAAGATGAGAAATCTATTTCTCAAGGTATCTACGACGCCTTCACGAAGTTAAACCTTCGTTACTCACAGCTTGCTCCTGTGACAACATGGGATGAAAAGAACACAGGTAACAACCTCCCAGCCCAGGTAGAGATTTTTGCCGATAGCGATCATCCAGATGAGTACAACCTGCTCTTTATTGCAAAGGGTGGCGGTAGCGCGAACAAGTCATTCCTCTATCAAGAGACTAAAGCTATTTTAAATCCAAAATCATTTATGGCATGGCTCGATGAGAAGCTGCGTTCAATTGGAACAGCTGCATGTCCTCCCTACCACTTGGCGATTGTTATCGGTGGTACTAGCGCTGAGCACACCGTTAAGACAGCAAAGCTTGCAAGCACTAAGTACTTAGACTCTCTTCCAACCTCAGGTGATGCAAAGACTGGCCATGGTTTTAGGGATCTTGAACTTGAAAAAGAGGTCCTAGAGCTCACCAGAACACTTGGAATTGGTGCTCAGTTTGGCGGAAAGTACTTCTGTCACGATGTGCGCGTTGTTCGACTACCTCGTCATGGTGCATCTCTGCCTATCGCAATCGCGGTTTCATGTTCAGCTGATCGCCAAGCAAAGGCGAAGATCACAAAGGATGGGATCTTCTTAGAGGAGCTAGAAACAGAGCCGGCTTCCTTCCTGCCAGAGACAACTGATGAGCACCTCAACGACAACGTTGTTGCTATCGATCTCTCACAACCAATGGATCAAATCCGTGCCGAGCTCTCAAAGCATCCGGTCAAGACCCGCGTATCGCTAACAGGAACGATCGTTGTTGCCCGCGATATGGCGCATGCTCGCCTGAAGGAGATGCTTGACTCTGGAAAACCACTTCCTGATTACATGAAAAAGTACGCCGTTTACTACGCAGGTCCGGCAAAGACTCCAGTTGGTTACGCATCTGGATCCTTTGGTCCAACGACCGCAGGGCGAATGGACTCATACGTTGATCTCTTCCAAGAGAACGGTGGATCCTTTGTCATGCTTGCTAAGGGCAACCGTTCAAAGGCTGTCACCGATGCATGCAAGAAGAACGGTGGCTTTTACTTGGGCTCTATCGGTGGTCCGGCTGCACGACTTGCACAGGACTGCATCAAAAAAGTTGAGGTTTTAGATTTTGAGGATTTAGGTATGGAGGCGATTTGGAAGATCGATGTCGTCGACTTCCCAGCCTTTATCGTTGTTGACGATAAGGGAAATGATTTCTTTGCAGAGACATCAAAGCCGCTCTCCATTGGAAAGCGGCCTGAGTAGTTTTTGAACGTAAGCTTTAGTAGTAGCGCGAGCGCTTGAACTTTGACCAAGCCTTGCAAGGTGTTTCATACCGTAGATCTATGTAGTGAAGCCCCCAACGAATCTGAGTAACAGGGTTTGCCCGCCAGTCATCGGAGATAATCGCCATCTTGCTGGCAGGAAGTGCCTGTGCGATTCCGTGAGCGCCGGAGCGGTAGTTGTGAGCCTTGTAGTTCCAGTGGCTCTCTTTAGTCCAAAGTCTATTTACGCAGTCGAACTGCTTCTTTCCCCAACCGTACTTCTCGCTCATGATCGCCTTAGCAACCTTCTTGGCACCAACGATGGTGCGAGCCATCTCAACCTGTTCGTTAAGTGTGGCTAGCTTTGACATGGATGAGGTCATCAACTCTGGACTCAAGCCGATGGCTGCGAGCTCTTTAACGCTCTGGCCAAGTTCGGTGCCGGTGGCGGTAATGAGCTTTGCTCCCTCAAGGCTGGAGTCGGGCATGACAAGACGGGTTGAGGTCGGAAGCTCGAGGCCGTTAGCCCCTGGGATCGCCATGGAGGTGATGACAAAGGCGCCGATTAGCGAACCAATCGACAGCTTGCTCATTCGTAGCTCTCTCAAAGTAACCCCTCCCTCCCCGTTCGTAACCCCATTCAGGGGTTTTATCTGTCTGTAGAGTGGCAAGGCGCGGGGAGATGGGCAAACTAAAGCGGGCGTGTGGCGAAAATTCCCAGAAAAAGCTATACCTGTGGATGGGTAAAAGCCCTGCTCAGTTAGGGCAAAGTCCCTTATGTCCGATTTGTCGTTGTGAGATTTAAGTTTATGTAATCGGGCCTTCGAGTAGCTCGGTGACAAGTGCTGCGATCGGCGAGCGCTCGCTTCGGGTCAGGGTTATGTGAGCGAAGAGCGGATGGCCCTTCAACGTCTCCACTACAGCCACCACACCATCGTGGCGACCGACCCGAAGGTTGTCCCGTTGAGCCACATCATGGGTTAGAACGACCCGAGAGGACTGCCCAATTCGAGAGAGAACGGTCAAGAGCACACCCCGTTCAAGGGACTGCGCCTCATCAACGATGACAAAGGAGTCGTGGAGTGATCGCCCACGGATATGGGTAAGTGGAAGCACCTCAATTAAGCCGCGATCGAGTACCTCGTCGATAACCGCCTGACTAACGAGAGCTCCTAATGTGTCAAAGACGGCCTGCGCCCATGGCGACATCTTTTCGCCCTCGCTGCCTGGGAGGTAGCCAAGCTCCTGTCCGCCAACTGGGTAGAGAGGACGGAAGATAACGACCTTCTTATGAAGTCGCTTCTCCATGACCGCCTCCAAACCGGCGCAGAGAGCGAGCGCAGACTTTCCAGTTCCAGCCCGTCCTCCAAGTGAGACGATCCCGATACTTTCATCGAGCAGAAGGTCTAGCGCTATCCGTTGTTCGGCACTTCTTCCATGTAAACCAAAGGCGTTGCGATCTCCGCGAACAAGTTGAAGCACCTTATCTGCAGTGACTCGGGCCAGCGCACTCCCCTTCTCTGAGTGAAGGACAACCCCTGTATGAACTGGAAGGGTGTGCGCAGCTTCATGCTCTGCTCGCTCTGTTGAGTAAAGCTCATCGATTGTGTTGTGGCCAACAGATAACTCTTCGATGCCGGTCCAACCACTATTGGAGACGAGTTCAGCTAAGTACTCCTGTGCTTCAACTCCTACGGATGAGGCTTTAACGCGAAGAGGTAGATCCTTTGTTACAAGAACTACATGCTTTCCATCAGACATCAGATTCTTTGAGATCGCCAGGATGCGGGAGTCGTTTGTGCCATCACGGAGGAAGCCGTGTGGAAGAGTGCTTAAATCTGTGTGGTTTAACTCAACTGAAAGAGTTCCGCCCTCAGGTGTAATTTTTAACGGCTGATCGAGGCGGCCATGCGTGATGCGCAGATCATCTAGGGCGCGAAGAGCCTCTCGGGCGAAGTAACCAAGCTCTGGATGGTCGCGTTTTGTCTCTAACTCACCAATAACTGCGATAGGGATTATGACTTCATGCTCTTCAAAGCGCATTAAAGCGCGTGGATCTGCAAGCAGGACGCTGGTATCTAAAACGTATGTCTTCCTAGTAGAAGCCAATGGCTATTCGCATTCTGTTTAGTTGTGATCAGGTGGAGGTTCTTCGGACAGGAAAAAGATAGAACTTCCGCGCACCTTAATAGGTGCGACACGCCTTTGTAGAAAGTTAACGGTTTATTACTTACCTAGCCGACGTTGGCGCTGTGAGTATGCGCGAAGTGCACGTAGGAAATCGACCCTTCTAAAATCAGGCCAGTAAGCCTCACAGAAGTAGAACTCAGAAAGCGCGCTCTGCCATAAAAGGAAGCCACCGAGCCTCTGCTCCCCTGAAGTACGAATGAGGAGCTCAGGATCTGGCTGACCAGCTGTGTAGAGAAACTTTGAAATCTCATCGGTGCTCAAAGCATCTGCGGCCTCTTGAATGCTGCTGCCCTTTTTCTCGCTATCAACCAGGTAGCTCTTAACCGCGTCCACGATCTCTCTTCGGCCACCGTATCCAATAGCAACATTTACCTCAATGCAGTTCTTTCGATCTTGACGCAGTGATGAGAGCTTTGTACTAAGCCAAGGTGGAAGCAGATCAAGAGCTCCTACCGCCTTGATATTCCAGCGGTTGGTTTTCTCAAGCTCATCGACCGTCTCTCCAATGATGTGAAGCAGAGCGTCGAGCTCCTCTGGCGTGCGTTTAAAGTTGTCGGTAGATAAGAGCCACAGAGTTACAACCTTTACCTGCGCCTCTTCGCACCACCCAAGAAACTCGATGATCTTCTCGGCGCCGCGTTTGTGGCCCTTTGGATCCTGCAAGCTGGGATTCTCTTTTGCAAATCTACGATTGCCATCGAGAATCACGCCAACATGGTGTGGTGTTTTGGTGAAATCTAGATGGCTAACGATTCGACGCTCATACAGTGGATAGAGCGCTGACTTAACCCCTTTACGAATACTGCTTAACAATTCGACGCTCAGCAACTAGTGAGGCGATAGGAAGGGTGCCAGCAAGAATAAGGAGTAAGACTCGAGAAAGCGGCCACTTGACCTTTACGGAGAACTGCAAGGCAGTAAGTACATAGACGGCGTAAATCCATCCATGAACAAAGGGAATCCACTCGACCTTTGACTTCCAGTCATCATTGTTGAGGAGGTAGGCAACAGGAAGATCGACAAACCAAAGTAAGAGTGACATCACACCGGCAAGGATTGCCATGATTCGAAAGCGAGCGAGTGGGGTTTTCATGGCCTCACTCTATTAGCAAACTATTGGGTTTTTCTACGATAGAAAGGTAGATAGAGAGTTATTGCAGCCATGAGCCACCAGATAACAACATAGGAAATGTGCTGCCAGTAAAAACCACCGACCTTTGAGACAGGTTTTGCAGGGGAGATACGAACTCTCTCAACCTGCTCACCTGCAACTACTTCAGCGCTAACGGCGATAAAACCATCGAAGAGATCGCCGTCATGTTTTCCGACTATAACGCTGCTGTCTAATCGAGAGATAACACTCTCTGAGTTTTCAGCACGGTCATCGTTTTGGTGTGGCTGCAAAGTACCGGTGACCTCAACAAGGTTTGCCATTGAAATCTGAGGCAAGGAAAGTCGATCCTCCCACAATCCCCTGACGACAAGGATTGAAGATTGATCTTCCTGCGTCATTCCGACCTGCAAGAGGGCAACCTCCCAATCATCTTTGACGCCATTTACATCTACCTGATTAGGGGCTTTGTAGTTTGCAATGTAATGTCCTTGAACCTTGACAAGCTTATTTACATTCCGAGAATCAAGGGCCTCTGATGGCTTTGCAAGATTCGAGAGCTCATAGATTCTCTCTGACATTTGAGAGGACTTCGCCTGCTCTGACTTTAACTCAGCCGCTCGCTCAAGCTGCCAAATCCCAAGAAAAACAAAGGCTGTAGCGATCGCGAGCATCGCCAAGCCGGAGAAGAGTTTCTTAATTATCTGAGCCTTCATCACGACGATCATTGAGTCTGTTATATCGCTTATAGAAACTACGAAGTAAGAAAACGACAGTTACAAAGAGAATTACCATGGTCAGAGAACCAGCTGAACCCATATCCACATCTTTTGGCATGCAATAATCATGCCATGTTTTCAGAGCCGGAGTTCTCTTATGAAGAGAGGTACGGAAAAAAGCCAAGCAAGAGATGGCTAATCCCAGCGATTGCTCTCTTAATTCTTGGCTCTGCTTGGATTATCTGGGCTGGAACTTTTCACTCATATCCAAATTTGCGGTCAACCCTTTACTCATTTGCGATCACAGGAGAGAAAGAGGTCTCTATCCGTTATGGCATAGAGCGAAAGAACGGTGAAGATACTGTTGTTTGCACCCTGGTTGCATATGATTTTGATAAGAACGTTGTGGCTCAAATCGATGACGAGTTCCTTCCTGGAGACAAGAAGTCACAGCGCACAACAGTTGTTCCAACCCGCAGCGCTCCCGTGAGCGCAGCGATCTCACGCTGTCGCATCAAGTAACCCAAACGGGTATCGTTCTCCCTTATGAGTGCCCAAACACCACAAACCTGGCTTACACAAGAGGCTGCTGACCGCCTTGGCGCTGAGCTTGCTCACCTTGAAGGTGATGGTCGCAAAGATGTCACAGCAAAGATTGAGGCCGCGCGAGCAGAGGGTGATTTAAAGGAAAACGGTGGTTACCACGCTGCTCGCGATGAGCAAGGCAAGATGGAGGCTCGCATCCGTCAGTTAAAGCAGATGCTTGAGAACGCTCATATTGGAACTCCACCGGCAAGTGCAGATGGCGTTGTTGGTGCAGGAATGGTTGTCACAGCAGATATTGCTGGTGATGAAAGTAAGTTTCTCTTGGGATCACGAGAGATTTCATCGGGTGATCTAGATGTTTATAGCGAAAAGTCTCCGCTGGGTGCGGCGGTCATGGGTGCCAAGATTGGTGAGACCGTGACCTACACAGCCCCTAACGGTCGTGAAATAAAGGTAGTAATAAAGGCTGCGGAGTTTTACAGCTAATTAATTACTTGCGTTTTTGTACTTGCGCACACTCAACGGAATAAATATCAGCATTATTAGGCCCATATAAACGATAGACATAAGTAACGGGTTCTCGCTAGGAAATGATCCTGCCGTTGCACCAAACTCATTTTGTAGTCCAAAGAGTTCACGGCAACCAGCCACCATCGTTGAAACAGGGTTCCATTCCGCAAAGTACTGCAACAGCCTTGGCATTCCAGTTGTTGGTGCAAAAGCGTTGGAAAGAAATGTCAGCGGGAAGGTCACCATAAAGCCAACGTTTTGGACTACTCGAGCATCGCTAACAGATAAGCCAACGTAGATTCCAACCCATGAAAGTGCGTAACCAAAGAGAAATAGAAAGAGAAATCCGATAAGAATATTGGTGATTCCAGATGATGGGCGCCAACCAACAGCAAGCCCTGCAAGTGCCATAACAACTAAGACGACGATGTTCAACATCGAATCACCCAATGTGCGTCCTACGACAAGAGCTGACTGCGAAATCGGAAGTGAACGGAAGCGGTCGATGAGACCCTTCTTGAGATCCTCTGCAAGTCCTGATGCGGTACCAGCTAATGTAAAAGCGACTGTTTGAACGAAAATACCTGGCATAAGTAGCTGTACATATCCACCAGGCTGTCCTGTATCAATCGAGCCTCCAAAGACAAACCTAAAGAGCAGAACAAACATCACAGGCTGAATAGTTGAGAAAATCAAGACCTCAGGAACACGGGTAAGTAGACGGAGTTGGCGCTGTGTAATTATTCGAATATCTAGTAGAGCGCTCATTACTTGGCCTCCTCTTTCTCTTCGGCGACGTGTCCTGTAAGTGATAGGAATACATCATCGAGTGAAGGGCGCTTGAGTCCAACATCGAGCGGATGGATTCCTGCTGCATCAAGTTCGCGGAGAGTCTCAATCAACGCTGTGGCGCCGGTTGATACAGGTGCAGACACCATGCGGATTCCTGCATCGACTGAGCTCTTATTTCCGGAGACTTTTGAGAGTATTGCTTGAGTCTTTTCAATGTGGGCTGCCTCCACAACGATTTCAAGGCGTTCGCCACCTACCTGCTTCTTCAGAACATCTGAGGTGCCACGGGCAATAACCTTGCCGTGATCAATGACAGCAATCTCATCTGCAAGCTGATCAGCCTCTTCAAGGTACTGGGTAGTAAGAAGAAGCGTCGTTCCACCTTTTACTAAATCCTCAATTACTCCCCACATCTCTAAGCGACCACGCGGATCGAGTCCTGTTGTAGGTTCATCAAGGAACAAAACTTTTGGCTTAACAATGAGTGAGGCGGCAAGATCAAGTCTGCGGCGCATTCCACCTGAGTAAGTCTTGATTGGGCGCTTTGCACTTTCAGTAAGAGAAAACCTCTCAAGAAGTTCATTGGCGCGAAGAACCGCCTGCTTCTTACCAAGGTGATAGAGCTCGCCAAACATTACTAAGTTGTCGTAACCAGTAAGGATTTCATCTACGGCTGCATACTGGCCAGATAATCCAATAATCTGGCGAACCTTGTCAGGATGCTTGATTACATCGATTCCACCAACCATCGCACGACCAGAATCAGGTTTTAGCAAAGTAGCAAGAATTCTTACCGTTGTTGTCTTTCCTGCTCCATTTGGGCCAAGTACACCCAAAACAGTGCCCTCTTCAACATCTAATGAGAGGTGATCGAGAGCGCGGACTTCACCATCTCGATAGGTTTTTACGAGGTCTTCGGCGATTACTGATTTCACGGAGTAAACTTATCCCCTCAAAGTATCTTTTCGAAATCCACCCATAAAAATAGAGGAAAAAAGTGTCTGATTTAAACGCGTCAACAAAGGCTCATACTCATAGAGAAATCATGGTCATTCTTGGTGGCCTCATGACAGGCATGCTCTTAGCAGCGCTGGATCAGACAATCGTTTCGACCGCTCTCAAAAGCATCGTAGAAGACTTCGACGGACTCAACCACTACACCTGGGTTGTTACCGCTTACCTTCTTACATCTACAGCCTCAACGCCTCTGTACGGAAAGATTTCAGATATTTACGGTCGACGTCCTGTATTCCAATTTTCTATCGTTACATTTCTTATCGGTTCATTCTTGGCTGGGGCCTCACAAGATATGGGCCAACTAATTGCAACACGTGCACTTCAAGGATTAGGCGCTGGCGGTTTGATGGCGCTGACATTCGTCATTATTGGAGACATTGTTCCTCCGCGTGAACGTGGTCGTTATCAAGGTTACTTCGGAGCTGTCTGGGGCTTGTCCTCAGTTGCTGGCCCACTCCTTGGTGGCTTCTTCTCAGATCATGCGACGATTCTGGGAGTTACCGGTTGGAGATGGATCTTCTACATCAACCTTCCATTTGGTATCGCAGCGCTTTTGATTACTTCGGCTGTCCTTCACATTCCTAAGGTTAAGCGCGAACATAAGATTGATTATCTAGGTGCATTTCTTATGGTTGCTGCGGTCTGCACAACACTTCTATCCCTATCAATCTACGGACCACAAGATGGTTGGAGCGATAGCCGCACAGTTGGATATTTAACTCTTGGCATACTTCTATCTGTGCTCTTCCTGCTTTGGGAAAAGCGTGCGGTAGAGCCGATTATTCCTCTATCTCTCTTTAAGAATCACACCTTCTCTTTAACATCTGCACTCGGTTTTATTATCGGTGCAGGAATGTTTGGTGCAATCGTGATGCTTCCACTGTACTTACAGGTCGTAAAGGGTGATACAGCAACAGAGGCAGGGCTTAAGTTAATTCCACTTATGCTCGGAATCGTTACCACCTCAATATTTAGCGGTAAGCAAATCACTAAGCATGGGCATTACAAGCGCTTCCCTATCGCTGGTACAGCAATTATGACGGTCGGAATTCTTCTTATGGTGACATTAAACGCTGATACACCGTTCTGGAAACTCTCAATCTTTGCTGTTCTAGTTGGCGCAGGTCTTGGTCTATCTATGCAGACGATTGTTATAGCTCTCCAAAACTCAGTGGAGTTTAAAGATATGGGTGTAGCGACAAGCTCAAATACCTTCTTTAGATCTCTGGGCAGCGTCTTTGGTACTGCGATTTTTGGAACTATCCTGACAAATCGAGTCGGACATTACTTAACAAGTAACTTCCAGGAGCTTGCTGCCACTAACCCTGGTGCAGTTGCAGGCTTTGATCCAGCTAAGTTAGAAGGAATTCAAAACAACACTTCTGTACTGCAGACACTTCCACCTTTAATCCAAACAACGGCAATTGATGCCTTTGTGCACTCATTTCATATCGTCTTCTTGGCGGCAGCGCCGGTAACCGCTTTAGGTTTTATTCTTGCACTCCTCCTGCGAGAGGTTCCTTTGCGTACAAGTAAAGATTATGCAGCCGCTCGCGAAGACTCCGCTGGTGAGGCGATAGGTTAAATTGTTTAAGAATCCTCTAGCTGACTTACCGCGTGAAGTTAATGTTCTAGTTGGTGCTGGATTCTTCGTAGCTGTTGGATTTGGAATTATTGTCCCGGCTATGCCGGTCTTTGCTCGATCCTTCGGAGTAAGCCATGCTGCTATTGGGCTAATACTTTCAGCTTTTGCCATCACCCGATTTACATCTGGGTTAATAACCGGAAAATTAGTAGATATCTTTGGCGAAAGAACCACCTTTGCAGTTGGCGTAATAATAGTTTCATTCACTGTTTTAATGGCTGGCCTCTCGCAGACATATGCACAGCTCCTGATTTTTAGAGCAGCAGGCGGATTTGGATCTTCAATGTTCACCGTTGCCGCAAGCTCTGTCATATTGAGCTCTGTAAGCGATGATAAAAGAGCACATGCACAATCTGTTTATAACGGTGCATTTTTACTCGGTGCCATAGCTGGGCCTGCCATTGGTGGAGCGCTGGCAACTATCTCGCTTAGAGCGCCCTTTTTTACCTATTCATTAACCCTTTTTATCGCGGGAACAATCGGATTCTTTTTTCTTACAAGTGCACACCTTCAAGCACGAAAAGAAAAGGAGTCTTCACAAGAGGTATTTCGAATCCGTGATGCGCTTGCAATTAAGGCATACAGATATGTACTTGTAATCTCCTTTGTTTCTACCTGGATACTTTTGGGACTTCGATCCTCAATTCTTCCCCTTTTTGTCACAGAGAAACTAGGTTCATCTGCCGCTGTAGTCGGCTATGGATTTACCCTCTCTGCGATATTTCAGGGGGTATTGATTCTTAGAGCAGGGAGAATCTCTGACAAGCGCGGCAGAAGATTTGCCTTAGTACTTGGCTCATCTTTGGTCTTAGCCGGTTTGTTTGTCATGATTTTTACAGTACACATCTGGATGTACCTACTGTCTATGTCGATTATCGGTCTTGGTGGTGCCTTCTTGAGCACGACACCAGCGAGCATTGTCGGTGATGTCATTAAAGGAAAGGGCGGGCAGGTCATCGCCCTCTTCCAAATGGCAGCGGATGCAGGAATGATGGTTGGTCCGATAATTGTGGGCTTTATCTCTGATCATTACGGGTATCGAAGCTCATTTACTTTTTCAACAATAGTTTTTATGTGGGGTCTAATTTTGGCAATAAAATTACCCGAGACGAGAAAATCTCATCTCGGGTAATTAACTTTAAGTATTAGTCGTTGCTACGAAGTATTGATAACAGACGTAGAACCTCTAAATAGAGCCATACGATAGTTACCATCAAGCCAAAGGCCATACGCCATGACTCTTCGCGTGGAGCGCCCATTGCAATGGTCTTCTCAATCTGATCGAAATCTAGAACTAGGAAGAAGGTTGCTAGAGCAACACCTGCAACAGCGATCAATGTTCCGGTACTTCCACCTGGGAAACCTGTAAACAATGTGACAAGTCCGAAAGCCATGTAACCGATGAGCGCACCGAACATGATGCGAGTGAACTTAGGTGTAACGCGAATCTTTCCGCTGCGATATGCAACGAGGATTCCACCAAATGCACATAGTGTTCCAATGATTGCTTGACTAACGATTCCTGGATAGACGTCGTTAAAGACACGGCTAATTGATCCGAGTGCTAAACCTTGAAA